>JAABUL010005986.1_pt1 | contig 14468 bp, 15 predicted proteins | sample 5559151 | NCBI WGS metagenome assembly JAABUL01 (sample SAMN10711876, study PRJNA513368) | rock metagenome | isolation source: Antarctica rocks | place: Antarctica: Victoria Land, Pudding Butte sud | reverse complement strand
CCCTCATTCGTCGCACCGGCACCAGCGAAATCGCCGCCTTCCGGCAGCATCTGCGCTCCCGCCCCACCAAGGCTCTGCGCTTCCTTGTCCCCAGGACCCGCTCTGCCTGACTTTTCACAGACCCTGGTATCTTATGCTTGACCGGCGCAAGATATCGCCGGACGAGTGATCTATGGCGTTGTGTTCAGCGGAGGAGGTTGATATGGAAACCGAAATAGTGAGCTATACCTCCGACTGGACTGAGCATCTGGCCGTATCGCTCTGAGGATCGCTTTCGGCGTGCATGCGCCGCGTGCTGTCCCCTCTCCACCTACACGCCGCCTTCCCTGTCCTGTCGGGGGCGCTATCCCCACCTCTTGACCGCACCGCATGGCTGGTTGCTGGGGTTATGTTGCCCACTTGCATCGTCGATCGTGTCCTTCAGGCACGATCGCGCATCCCGATAGTAAGAACAAGGAAGGGACGTGCGCATATCTGTTGACTATCGGCTCCTCCATGCCACGGAGATAGACGCCGCCGCCGATCTGTGGGGCGGCCTGCATGGCGACCCCAGGCAACACCAGGCCTGGCGGCGCGAGTTCCGTAGCATCCCCGACCATGAGACGCGCACGCGCGTCGCCGTCGCCGACGACGGGACGATCCTCTCCATCGTCCATTACTGGCGCCAGGACATGTACGGCGCCGATGGCGCCCTTCAGCCCATCGGCCGTGTCTCCCACGTCTTCACGCGGCCCGACGCCCGCCGACGCGGGCACGCCGCGCGCTTGTTGGAGTTGACGATCGCGGCGATGCGGGGGGATGGCTGCCAGTGGTCCATCCTCACGACCAGCGACGAGGGGCGTCCGCTCTATGAGCGGTACGGCTGGCGCCCCCTACCGATACACCAGGTCGTCTGCACGTTCCGTGACCCCCAACCACGGCCGTCCGGTCCGTACGTCGTCCAGCCCTATGACCCGGCGAGCGCGCCCGCTGGCTGGGCGCCCCTAATGCCAATCTATGCCGCCTACAACGCGGGACGCCCGCTGACCATCGTGCGCGACGTGGCGTATTGGCGGAATTACGCCCTACGGGTCGATCGCTGGCTCTCCGCCGGCTTCGGCTCCGTCTTCGTCCCGCGAGGGGCGGACGATCTTGATGGGGATAGCCCTCCTTGCGCCTACGCCATCGCCGGCCTCTCCGCCGACCATGGCGTCCGCATCATCGAGCTTGGCGCCCTGCCCGGCGACGCGGAGGCCCTGGCGCCGCTGCTCGCGGCCGTCGCCGAGCGGGCGGTGGAGCGCGGCATGGCGGGACGTCCCAGCGCCGTGCCGCGGGAGCCGCGCCTCGACGCGATCCTCGCCACCCTGTGCAGTGGCATCGAGGACCGCATCGACCCTGACTGGATGGTACGTGCGGTCGGGCCGAACATCGACGAGCGGGCGCTTGTCGCACTCCCCGACGCGCCCGGCGCGGTGGCATGGTTATTCGACGACATCTAAGCGTATCATGAAGTGAGCGGAGTATCATAAGGTGAACGCGAAAAAGCGGCTGCGCCCTGACAGCAGATAGCGTGGGGAGGAGAACGGACAGTGGCGGTCGATACGGAAACAGAGATTATGCAACGCACCGTGATGCGCGTCATGCCGCGCTATCGGGTGCTACTGCACAACGACGATCATAACGACATGAACCATGTGATTCACGCGCTGGTGCAGACTGTCCCCGCGCTCTCACTCCGCCAGGCCGCCAAGATCATGCTCATGGCGCACTTGCGCGGCGTGGCGCAGGTCATCGTCTGCCTCAAGGAGCAGGCCGAGTTCTACTGCGAACGCCTGACGAGCTTTGGCCTCACCGCGACGATGGAACCGGCTGGGTAACACAGACGTCAGGCGGCCGATTGTAGGGGCGCATTGCATGCGCCCAGCCGTTGCGCCTGCCGCCATGCGGGGCCACAGGGGGCCTTACGTACTGTTCGTCCGGAAACGCCGGACGCATGCAATGCGCCCCTACGACTCCGGTTGAAACTGAGAATGAAGTGATTCTGGGCGACAGGTCTAATGGTGAATACTTTGACAGAAACAGTGACTGTCACTAAGTTGAATTGGCGCGGCGAGCCGGTGTACTCCTGGCAGGGCGATGTCCACGCGCGCGAGGGCGAGCACATCGTGCTGCGCGCGGTGTGGCGTGGCCCTGGAACGGCGTGCGTAGCCGACAGAGTCGTCTTCGAGTTGGGTGACGTTTTCTACGAGCACTACTATGAAGGGCGGCCCTACGGTCTGTGGCAGGTGTTGACGCCCGATGAGGACGCGCTCAAGTGCTGGTACTGCAATATCTCGACGCCCGCTGAACCGCGCGACGGCGAGATCACCTTCCGCGACCTGCTCCTTGACGTGCTGCTGCTCCCTGACGGACGGCGGCAAGTGCTCGACCGCGACGATCTGACCCGCGCCCTGGCCGCGGGACTCGACCCCACGCTGGCCGCGACCGCCGAGGCCGCAACCCGCGACGTATTCGACCTGATCGACCGTCGCCGGCCGCCGTTCGAGGACTTTCGACCAGTCTAATGCTCAGCCGTCGAGGAGGTTTTGATGCGCTATCTACGACTCCTGGCCCCCCTGGTCCTGCTCGCCTACGCCCTCGCCGTCGCGCCGCCGCGTCTACAAGCCGTGGGCCGGCCTGCCCACCCCCTCGCGGCGCGACCCCACGACCCGCCCCTGCTGACACTCGCCTCGATCTTCGCCGCGCATCCGCCCGCGCTGGCCGGCTACGACCAGCGCAACGTCCGCACCCTCATCGCTACAGGCGACGTGATCCCCGCGCGCAGCGTCAACTACAAGATGCGCATCTACAACGACTTCCTGTACCCGTTCCGGCGCACGGCGGATTTCTTGCGCACGGGCGACATCACGCTGATCAATCTGGAGTCGCCGCTCATTGACGGCTGCGCCACGACGACAGAGGGCATGAGCTTCTGCGGCGACCCGCGCTTCACGCAGGGCTTGCGTTATGCCGGTGTCGACGTGGCCTGCACCGCCAATAACCACGCCGGCAATTATGGCGACGCGGGCATCCAGGAGACGTGGGCGCACTTGCGCGCCGCCGGTATCGGCTACTGCGGCTGGGGCGCCGTCGACCACAAGACGGTACGGGGGCTGCGCTTCGCCTTCCTGGCCTACAATACGGTCGGCCAGCGCTTCGACTATGCGGCCGCGCGCGTCGAGATTCGCGCCGCGCGCAAGACGGCCGATATCGTGGTCGTTTCGGTGCATTGGGGCAAGGAGTACGTCGCGCTTCCAACGACCGCGCCTGGCATCGCCGATGACGACCCGCGGCAGGTCGCGCACGCCATCATCGACGACGGAGCCGACCTGATCATCGGCAACCACCCCCACCACGTCCAGGCGGTCGAACTCTATCATGGGCGCCTGATCACCTACGCCCACGGCAACTTCATCTTCGACCAGATGTGGTCAGTGGAAACACGGCAGGGCGTCGTGGGCGTCTACACCTTCTACGGACGACGGCTCGTCGCCGTGCGCTACAAGCCGGTCATCATCGAGGACTATGCGCAGCCACATTGGGCCACCCCTGCCGAGGGCCTGTCCATCATGCAAGGCATGCGCGACGCGACGATGCAACTGGCGCGGCAGCGGTAGAGAGTCGCCTGGGCCTTGGTCGCGAGGTTGTGTGCCGTGTGATACCATGCGCGATAGGGCTGCTATGCTTCCCGGAGAAGAGGAGACTCGGTGCTCAACGACGCAACCCTCGCCGCCGCCGTGGTCTGGCTGCTTACGCTCATCCTCGCCTCGCTGACCGTGCGGCGTTGGGCCGGCCCCTGGGTACACGCTCACCCCATCCTTGCCGTCGCCGGCGCGGCGGCTATCGCCCGCGCCGTACCCACGCTCGTCCTCGACCGCGGGTTGCCCTTCGACATCGAGGCGCACTGGTGGATCGGATCGCTGGCCCTGGCCGGGCGCGATGTCTACATTGATCCGCTCGCGGCCAATCGCTATCCCTACCCGCCCATCCTGCACGAGTACCTCAGCGCGTCGCTGGTGTGGCTGTCCCACGGCGACCGCGCGCTTTTCCTGGTCTACGACAAGCTGGCGCCGGCGCTCTGCGGAGTGGGCATCGCCCTCGCCGTACGCGCTATCGCCTGCCGGCTGGGCCGCACGGCGGATGAGTCGCTGCGTCTGGGGCTGCTCTACGCCGTTAACCCGCTCCCTGTGCTCGTAACAGCGTACCACGGCCAGTTCGAGGAGATCCCGGTCCTGGGTATCGCGCTCGCGTTGCTCGTGCTCTTGCCCGTGCCGGGCAAGCAACGGACAAGCGTTCGGGCGATGGTTCTCTCGGCGTTGCTGTTGGGCCTGGCGATCGCCTATAAGTTGTGGCCGGCGCTGTTCTTGCCGCCGCTGCTACTGCTGACACCACATTGGAGCGTGGGTCAAGCGCGCACGCGCGCCGCGCTCGGCTGGCTGCGCGCGTGGGTCGTCTACGGCGTTCTGGCGCTGGCGCCGCTGCTCGTGTTGATGAACGTGTATGAGGTGTCGTTCGAGCACAGCACTCTGTTGGCGCGGGCGGATCACGCGCTCACCACGTCCGGCGCGCTTGGCCAAAGACTTAAAGACGACCACATGCTGTCCGCAATGCTGAACTACAAAGGTTCCGAGGGCTTTTGTTGGGGCTACGTGTCCGTCGCCCACTCGTGCTGGATCCACCCCGCCTCCAAGCGGCCCAACGCGGGGATCATCACGATCAACGGCGATTTATTGAAGGTGGCGCTGCTCCTGGCGACGCTGGCGCTTTTTTGGCGGCGACGGCCGTTGGAGGGATTCGTGACACTGCCGTTGGTCTTTTACCTATTCAGCCCCGGTTGGGGGCCAAACTACACGGTATGGGTCTTGCCGTTCGCGTTCTTACTCTCGTCCCGTCTGGCGCTCCGCTACACGGCTGTCGTGACGCCGTTGGTCGCCCTCATATACCTCGACTCGCTCTACGCGTCCTTCAACCACGATAACTTCTCGTGGACGGTCCTAAAGCCGGTCGAAGCCGCGCTGGGCCTGCTCGCTTGGGGTGGTGTCCTCGTGCTACTGGCACAAGTCTATCGCGCTGACGAACGGCGCCGCGAGACCGCGGTCGTAACCGACACTGTGCAGCAACGAAGCCCTGCTGGTGAGACGTCCCACTATCCCGCCTACGGAGTCCAGACACACACGCGATGAGGACGCTTCGACGTGTCGCCAATACGCAACCCGATGGCGACAAAGAAGACTCCGCTAGCCGAAGCGCCCTGTGACGTACTCCTCGGTGCGTTTATCACGAGGGCTGGTGAAGATCTGCTCGGTGGAGCCATACTCGACGAGGCTGCCGTGCCGCTTCTCGTTGAGCATGAAGAAGGCCGTACGGTCGGCCACGCGGCCGGCCTGCTGCATATTGTGCGTCACGATGACGATAGTGTATTGGCTCTCCAGCTCACGCATCAGTTCCTCGATGCGCAACGTGGCGATGGGGTCGAGGGCGGAGCACGGCTCATCCATCAAGATGACCTCGGGCGTGACCGCCAAGCAGCGCGCCAGGCACAGGCGCTGCTGCTGTCCACCGGAGAGGTCGGCCGCCGACTTACCAAGCGTGCCCTTGACTTCATCCCACAGGCCCACCTCTTGCAGTGAGCGTTCCACGATGCCGTCGAGTTCGCTCTTGGGGCGTCGTCCGTTGAGCTTGAGGCCGGAGACGACGTTGTCGTAGATCGACATGGTGGGGAAGGGGTTGGGGCGCTGAAAGAGCATGCCGATGCGGCGGCGCACTTGCACCGGGTCGACGCCGGAGCCGTAGATGTCCTCGCCCTCCAGCATCACCTTGCCCGTCGCACGCGCGCCGGGGATGACTTCATGCATGCGGTTGAGGCAGCGTAAGACCGTGCTCTTGCCGCAGCCCGAGGGTCCGATGATGGCCGTAATGGCGTGCTTGGGGATCTTCATCGACACGCCCTCGACGGCCAGCGTCGCGCCATAATACATGTTCAGGTCTTCAATCGACAGGGCGATGTCGCCATCGGGGTTATTCACGAACCCCGATGGCGTTGCCCGAGCTTCTGTTGCCACGGTGATGTCTCCTTAAGTAGTCGAAAGTCGACTCGTCATGTTCGTCCCTGTACGCGCTGGCGGAAGAGCACCCGCGCTATTAAGTTTAACAGCACGACGATTGCGACGAGGACCAACGCGCCCGCGAAAGCCTGATGGCGTTGCTGGATACTGGGGGCGCTCGTCGAATAAACGTAAATCATCTGTGGTAGCGCGCCAATCGGTTTGAGCGGATCGAAACTCCAGTATGGGCTCCCAAAAGAGGTAAACAGCAGCGGCGCGGTCTCACCGGTCACGCGCGCGATACCCAACAGCATGCTCGTGATAATGCCGCTAGCCGCCGTGGGCAGCACGATGCTGACAATGACCCGCCATCGAGGGATACCCAAAGCTAACCCAGCCTCGCGCAAGCTGTTCGGGACCAAGCGCAACACCTCCTCGGCGGACCGCGTCACCACGGGAAACATGAGCAGGCCCAATGCGAAGCCGCCCGCGATCGCCGAGAAGCCCGTAATGGACACGACGAGGACGTAGCCGACCAGCCCGGCAATGATTGAGGGCAATCCGGCGATGACGTCGGCAAGGAAGCGCACCGCGTTGGCGACGCGCCCACGACCATACTCAGCGAGGTAGATCCCGCTGAACAGGCCGATGGGCAAACCGATGACGCTCGCGATGATCACGAGTAGCAGCGAACCAATGATCGTGTTGCCGATACCGAGTGGAATGCCAAATGGGTCTGGCGGATACTGCGCGTGGGTGAAAAATGTGAGGTTGAGCGACGACACGCCTTGCACGACGACGTAGATCGCGATGGCGAAGAGGGGGATGAGGGCGATAGCCGCGCAGACGACCGCGAAGCCCAACATGGCCGCGTTGGTCGTCTTGCGGCGCCGATAGCCCTGCTCCCGCGTACGCGCTACTTCGGCGGCGTCAATTGTCCGCGCTGATGTCTGGCGCGTCCGCGCTAGCCGTGGCTGTACGGCCACCTGGACGAGGGCCGTGTTCGCGTTGACAGTATTGTCGGGGGTATTCACGATGTCACTCATCCTCGTACGGTTGTCGCGCCTCCGCCACGATGTACCCTCCAAACCAATAGACGCGCCGCCACATTGAGCAGCACCGAGATCAGGAGTAAAATCAGGCCAAGCTCGAAGAGCGCGCCAATATAGATCGGCGTCGCGAACGCCTCGTTCGCCTCGGAGGCGAGCACAGCCGTGATGCTGTAGCCAGGCTGTAGGAGCGACGCGTGAATGATAGGCGCGTTGCCGATTATCATGGTCGCCGCCATCGTCTCGCCGGTGGCGCGGCCGAACGCCAAGATGATGGCGCCGACAATCCCCGCGCGCGCGTAGGGGATGACCACATGCCGCACCGTCTCCCACTTGGTCGCGCCGAGGGCCAGCATACCCTCACGCTGCGAGCCAGGCACGGCGGCCATGACGTCGCGCGAGAGCGCCGCGATTGTCGGCAGGATCATGATGGCGAGCACGATACCTGTTGTCAGTAAGTTGTGGCCGGTATAGACCGGGCCGCCAAAGATGGGGATGAACCCAAGCGCCGTGTTGAGCCACTGCTCGATTGGCAGGAGCAAGGGGATGAGCACGAAAACCCCGAAGAAGCCGAAAATAATGCTCGGCACGGCGGCCAGCATCTCCACCAGGAAGCTGACCGGACGCGCGACCATCGGGGGGGCTAGTTCGACAAGGAAGACCGCGACCATCACGCCTATGATCGTCGCGAGGATGATGGCGATGACCGCGGTGACCAGGGTACCGTAGATGAAGGAGAGCGCTCCGAATAGAGGCTTGTCCGATGTCGGTTGCCACGTCGCGCTTGTCAAAGCCTTGAGACCGACCTGCTGGAGGGCCGGCCACGCCTGCTTGACGAGGCTGACCACGAGGAGGATGGCGGCGACCACGACGAGGGCGGTGAAGAAGAGCATCACTCCCTGGAACACCCTGTCTCCGCCACTGGTCGAGGATCGTAACCCCAGCCGCTCCTCATCGCGTCGCGCAACAGACATAGAGGTTTTCCTTTACGTTGAAAACATGCGCATAAGAGAGTTCGCGCGCGCGAACTCTCTTGTGTGCTCGATATCCAAGCTATGAGGGTCTATTGGGATGTCGCCAGTCACTCACGACGACACGAGTAAGCGTCAATGTAGCGGTCCTAGTGGGTCACGCCCCAATTAACTGGAGTTGGTCAAATTGCCACCCCCGGCTAGTCAACGAGCGTCACGGGGTGCGTAGCAACCGCGATGGGCTGCTACGCATCAATTCCACCTAAATGGGGCGTGACCCACTAGTGCAGCGAGATGGAGCCGAGCGCCTCTTGGTCGCGCTTGATCACGCTCGCCGGAAGCGGCGCGTAGTAGAGGGGAGCCGCCGCCTTCTGCCCGATCGTCACGACGTAGTGGATGAAGTCGACCAGCGTGCGTCCCACGACGCCAGGTTGCCGATTGCAGATGAAGATATAGGAGTAGCCGCTAATCGGGTAGGCGTTGCGCACGGGCGCATCGACGATGACCTGCTCGTTGCTAGACGGCAGCTGATTGACGTAGGCGGCCGCCGAGAGACTAGCCCCGTTGGAGCTTGGAGCAACGAATTGGCCCTTCTGGTTTTGCACCTGGGCGTAGCTCAACTTGTTGGTGATGGCGTAGGCGAGGTCGACGTAGCTGATCGTTCCCTGCTGCTGTCCCACCGCCGCCGACACGCCACTGCTACCTTGCGCGCCGGTACCGTTTGGCCAGCTAACCGTCGTGGCGCCGGCGCCTATCTGGCTCTTCCATGTCGAACTGATAGCGGCAAGGTAGTGCGTGAAGATCCAGGTCGTGCCGCTGCCATCGGCGCGGTGTACGGTTTGGATCGGAATGCTCGGCAGCGTCACACCAGGGTTAAGGCTCTTGATCTGGCCGTCGCTCCAGTTCGTAATTTGGCCGAGGAATATGCCCGCGACAACACTGGGGGAGAGCTTCAGGTTGCTCACGCCAGGTAGATTGTAGATGAGCGCCACGGCGCCAATCGTCACCGGCAGGTGAAAGACGCCGCCGCCATTACCGCCGCCGCATTGCAGCTTGGCGACGTTGTCTTGCGCCGCGCTCGCGGCCGCGTCACTCGCGGCGAAGTTGACCTGCCCCTTGGTGAAGAGGCTGATGCCCGCCCCCGAGCCAATCGCCTGGTAATTAATCTGAACGTTGGAATGGATTTTCTGATAGTTAGGAATCCACTGGCCGCTCATCATGGGATACACGAACGTCGAGCCCGCCCCATTAAGCGTGATGGAGGCGCGCGGTTGAGCGGCCGTGGCCGGTGTGCTGGTGAGGGCGAGCGCGCTCAAGCCGAGGGCGGCGACGCCGGCCGCGTATTTTGACGTGAGAACCACAGTATGAACCTCCTACAGTATGACTTTTATATGAGATGGCGTGAGGCGCCACGGTAGACACGATAGCCGCGCGCGGATAGACGCGATGAAAGAGCGCCGGGTCGAGAAGCGTGGGTGGCAACCAAGCGTGATGATGAGAAGAGGCTCTCGTGACCTCTTGTCATCGCTGCGCTCACCCCCATACCATACAGGCGAATCTTTAAGTGGTGTTTAAGGATTTGTTAAATCCATGTTAAATCAGTACGCAGGTGCGTCTATTTTTACACTATCTATGTTGAGGGAAGGGGAGATTCTTGGTAGAGCAAGTGGCGTATACCGTAACATAAGGGGGTACAGCGTCGTGTAGGGGGAAGAGCGTGTCGGAAACGAAGACTGTCCTGGTGGTCGAGGACGAGAAGAACTTGCGTGAGACCTTGACCTATAACCTGATACGCGAGGGCTATCGTGTCCTTGGCGCGGAGGATGGACGCGGCGCCATCGAGATCGCGCGGCGCGAGAAGCCTGACCTCTACCTGCTCGACCTCATGCTGCCCCAGATCGACGGCTTTGAGGTGTGCCGCACCATCCGGCAGGAGTCGCAGGCGCCTATCTTGATCCTTACAGCGCGCGACAGCGAGATCGACACCGTGCTCGGCCTCGAACTCGGCGCCGACGAATACGTGACTAAACCCTTTGCTCTACGCCCACTCCTCGCGCGCGTGAAAGCCCTGCTGCGTCGCGCCGATATGACTGGCGGAACTCCCGCGTCGGCCAGCGACGACGACATCATGTTCGGTGATGGTTTTGTGCTTGACCGTTCCGGCCGCCGTCTGCGCCATGGCGAGCAAGAGATCCCCCTGACGATGAAGGAGTATGACCTGCTGGTCTACCTGATCTTGCACGAAGGACAGGTACTCTCGCGCGATTTCCTGCTCGAGAAAGTGTGGGGGTACGATTTCGTGGGCAGCACCCGCACGGTCGACGTACACGTCCGTTGGCTACGCGAGAAGGTCGAGCAGGACCCCGGAGACCCCCATCGCATCGTCACCGTACGCGGCGTCGGCTACCGCTTCGAGGACGCGCCATAACGTGGCTCGGCATTAGGACAGCCTCACCCAAATGACTATCGTCGTATTGCTCTCCCTCGTCACTCTCCTGGCCGCCGTGTGCGCGGTTCTAGGCGTCGTCGCCCGTCGCCAACGGGCGGCCTTACGCGCCGCGCGGGCGCGCAACGGCTACCTGGACACGGAGTTGAGTCGGGTCGAGGGCGAGGCCCTACGCCTGGGGACCGTGCGCCGCGACTTCGTAGCGAATATCTCGCACGAACTGCGCACCCCACTCGCCTCGATCAAACTCCTGGTCGAAACGCTCGACGCGGGGGCGCTCGACGACTATGAAGTGGCGCTCGAGTTCACGCGGCGTATTGGCGAGGAGACCGATCACCTCATCGCGATGGTCGAGGAGTTGCTCGACCTGGCGCGCCTGGAGGCGGCCCCAGCCATGCGCCCCTGCGCGCTCGACCCTGAGGATGTCGTGACGCGCGTGGTGGAGCGTATGCGCGAGTTGGCGCACGACAAGGGCGTGGCCGTACGGGTCGAACTCGCGCCCAACTTGCCGCCGATGTGGGCTGACGATGTGCAGGTGAGCCGCGTTCTGGTCAACCTGTTCAGCAACGCCATCACGTTCACCCCCGAGGGCGGAGCCGTCGTCGTGCGCGCGTGCGCCGAGGATGATAGCATTCTCTTCAGCGTGGCCGATACGGGACCCGGCATCCCAGCGGGGGAAGAGGACCGCATCTTCGAGCGTTTCTACAAAGTCGACACGGCGCGACGGCGCGGCGGGACCGGGTTGGGGCTGTCCATCGCGCGGCATATCGTGCAGGCGCAGGGCGGACGCATCTGGGCGCGCAACCGCGAGGAGCGCGGCGCGCTGTTCTCGTTCACCATTCCCCTCGCCGCGGCTAAACGCTAGGACGCTCCCCCTCCCCACGGGTAGGGAGAGATGCCTACTTTTAGGGGGTCGTAGCGGGGTCGCCCTCGAAGCTCTCCGGCCACTCTTGGGCTTGGTGTACGACGGCGACAATAAAGACTGTCTGACCAATAACCCGATAGGCAACGGTTAGCGACGTGGGGGCGACGACAAGCTCCCGCGTATCAATAACCTGGCCCGGTCGCCCTTTCAAGGGGTGGTCAGCAAGTCCGCGTGTCGCGGCGCGGACACGCTGCACAACCTGACGGGCGGCGGTTGGGCTATCAATAGCGATGTAGGCGGCGTGGCGGTCAAGTTGTTGACGGGCCGGGAGTGACCACCGAACCCGCATTAGCTCGCTTGCTCCTGCTCTTCGGGAGCATCAGGCTCTAGCCCATACTTGGCCCACAACTCGTTCATCTGCTCATCGGTGGCAATCTCGTCGGCATCGACCGCGCGGATACCCTCCTCGATCTGGGCGATCTGCCAGCGTTGCTGAGCCACAAACCGCGCGATAGCCTCAGCGGCAAGCGTGGTGCGGTTCCGTCCCGTGGATTTGGCGAGGGCTTCAAGGTCCTTCCGCGTGTCTACCGGCAGGCGGACGGTAATGGTGGTGGTTGGGTCTGCGGTTGCGCTCATTTATCCCCCTTGTCGTGCACATCTAAAAGATGTGTGTGCACAAACATGATACCCTATGATCCATGAATAAGAAAGGGACCCATGTGGATAGGTTCTCGTAGGGGGAGGTTGGAGATTGGGGGTGAGGGAATTGTCTGACCGCGCTACTACTCTTAGTCTGGCGCCTGCCACGACCGTCCCCATCGACCTCGTGGCCGATCTGCTACAACGCGCGTTCGCCGACGACATCGCGCCCATGGGCCCGGCGGCGTTCTCGCCGGTTACGCTCCAATCTCTGGTCGCGCGCGACGATGTGCTGCTCGACCGTTCCTACGTGGCCCTGCGCGATGGAGCCCCGATTGGAGTCGCGCTTGTCGCAGTCCGCCCCGCTCGTGGAGGACCGCGTACGCGGTTAGCCGGCATGGGCGTCGCGCCGGAGGCGCGCCGATTGGGAGTGGGGCGCGCGCTGCTGGAGAGGGTGATAGCGGACGCACGGGGCCGCGGATCACCGGCGGTCACGCTGGAGGCGTTCGAGCGCAACGCGGCCGCGGTGCACTTGTACGAGAGCCACGGTTTCGTCGCGGCCCGGCGTCTGCTCGGCTTCACACTCTCCATGACAGAGTTGCCGCGCGACGCGGCAGCCACTACACTGCCCGCTATCACCCTACGCGCCACCGAAGCGCCACTGTTGCTTCCGCTTATCACGCTGTGCGCGAGCGCGGAACCGCCCGAGGCCGCGCCGCCGTGGCAACTCGAGGCGATGTCTCTGACGCGCCTGGGTCCCGCGGCGTCGATCTATGCGTTCGCGGAAGGGGGCGGTCTGGCCGGCCTGCGCCCTGACGGGTACGTCGCGCTGACGGGCGAGGGGCCGGGCGCGCGCCTCGCCGGACTCGGCGTTGTCCCCGCCAAGCGCCGCCAGGGGCTTGCTATGGCGGCGCTCGCCGCGTTGCGCGCTACGCGTCCCGGCCTCGCTACGTTGTCGATGCCTCCCCTGGCGCCAGAGAAATCGGCGCTGGTCCCGTTCCTGACCACGCTGGGCGCCGCGCCCGCCAACGAGGCGCAGGTAGAAATGCGCTTGTCGCTGTAGCGGGAGCGGGATTTTCGGCGTACACTGTAGCTATGATAGTAGTCAGTTGCCAGTTGCCAGTTAGGACTGCTAAGGTACGACTGCCAATTCTATAGGTTCCCCTGCACAATGAAGAACTAGCTACTGGCAACTGGCAACTGGCAACTAGCAACTAGCAACTATGGTCATCCCACAGTGAAGTGAGGTATTTTGGCTATGTCGACCACCTCGGCGAAACCCGGCGGCCTCGAAGATGTTGTCGCCGCGACTTCCGCGATCTGCGAAGTCGACGGTAAGGAAGGGCGTCTGCTCTACTACGGCATCGACGTCAAAGATCTAGCCGCGCATTCCTCGTTCGAGGAAACGGTGTACCTACTGTGGCAGGGGCGCCTGCCCACGCGCGATGAGTTGGCGCTGCTCCAAGAGCAGCTAGGCGCCGCGCGCGCACTGCCGGCCGAGGTGTCGCGCATGTTAGCGGGGTTCCCGAAAGAGGCCGTACCGATGGAGGTACTGCGCACCGCCGTCTCCCTCCTCTCGATGTATGACCCCGACGACCAGGATAACTCCCGTGAGGCCAATGTACGTAAAGCGACGCGCCTCGTCGCGCAGACGCCGACCATCGTCGCGGCGCTCCAGGCTATCCGCGAGGGCCGTGAGCCGGTCGCGCCGCGCGACGACGTGAGCCTGGCGGCCAACTTCCTGTATATGCTCTTCGGCAAGGAGCAGGATGAGACGACCGTGCACGCCCTCGACGTGGCGCTGATCCTGCACGCTGACCATGAGCTCAACGCCTCGACCTTCGCCGCGCGTGTCACCGCCGCGACGCTCTCCGACATGTACTCCGCCATAGTCTCGGCTATCGGCGCGCTCAAGGGGCCCCTGCACGGCGGCGCCAACGAGCAGGTCTTCAAGATGTTACAGGCCATCGGCGCGCCCGACCGCGCGGACAGCTACCTCGACGACCAATTCGCCGCCGGCAAGAAAGTGATGGGCTTCGGGCACCGCGTCTACCGCACCGACGACCCGCGTGCGACGGTCTTGCGCGGCATCTCCGAGCAGCTAGGTAAAGAGCGCGGCGATACGACGTGGTTTGATATTTCACGCAACGTCGAGCGGAAGGTGCGGGCGGACAAAAAGCTGTATGCCAACGTCGATTTCTACTCGGCTTCGGCCTACCACGTCATGGGCATCCCCACCGACCTGTTCACGCCCGTCTTCGCCATCAGCCGCATGGCCGGCTGGACCGCGCACGTCCTGGAGCAGTACGGCAACAACCGCCTGATCCGCCCGCGCGCCGAATACACTGGCCCGCGTAACGTGCCATACGTCCCCATTGGCGAGCGGTAGAGAGGTCACCAAAGAGGAGTGGGGCGCCAATTCCGCGGAATTGGCGC
>JAABUL010005985.1_pt1 | contig 14472 bp, 9 predicted proteins | sample 5559151 | NCBI WGS metagenome assembly JAABUL01 (sample SAMN10711876, study PRJNA513368) | rock metagenome | isolation source: Antarctica rocks | place: Antarctica: Victoria Land, Pudding Butte sud | reverse complement strand
TTGTGATGGAAACTTTGCGCACCAACATCCGTGCCATTTTCAGAACTGATGCGTGCACCAAGTTCCTGTGCCCTTGTTAACGTTGACGGCTTGAGAGCCTCTTGTATAGCAGCAGCAAGATTTGCCGAAGTGAGTTTCTTGTGGGGAATCGGCATAGGTCCTGCTTCAGCGTTGGCAACCATGGCGCCCCAAAAAGGCTGATCGCCAAAGAACGGGATGATCACTGTCGGTTTGCCCAGAGCGACCCCTGCTGCGGTTGTGCCAGCACCGCCATGGTGGACCACACAAGAAACATGCTGGAAGAGCCAATCATGAGGAACGTTGCCAAGCATGAAGACATCGTCCGGAATCGATAACTGGTCCGCGCCAAACCCACCCCATCCCTTTGACACTAAGGCTCTTTGTCCAGTCTTCTTGACGGCCTCGAAAATAAGCTTAGTCATGGCATTCGGATCATCTACCACTATCGATCCGAAGCCAATGTAAATCGGCGGAGGTCCAGCCGTAAGGAAAGCAGCGAGATCGGATTCAGGGGTGAAATCACTTGCCAGGGAGAGAAAGTAGAAGCCCGAGATCGATATGTGCGCACCCCAATCTTTGGGTTTCGGAATTAGAGCAGGTGACCTCAAAGATACATTGTCAGACTCAACCCCCACAGATGGATCTAGTCTGTACATACCAACAATATGTATAGGGAATTCTTAGCCGACTTGCCATCCCAGGCGCCCACATTAGGCTGACAGCTTCGAGACCTAGAGTCTTTTCACGGAATCTGTTGATTATGTCTCCAAGCCCCTGCCACGTCATCATCTCTACCAACGCGTAGGAAACGAAGTTTGTTCTACTCACTCAGAGCTCTATGTTAGAGATGCTCTCAAGCTCAATGGAAGGGTAGTATGAGGGCTTACATGCTCGGGTCCGCATTAGAGGACTGGACATTGGCAAGTGGATGCGGGAAGGCTTGCGTGGGAGACCAAGGCATTCTGTAGATATGTATCAGCCTAGCCGTTCGATAGTTTCTGCAGTGCCACGCACGTGAACATCAAATGGAGAGGGATCCCAAGCTTCTCAGCACAATGAATACCAGCAAAGCTTGGTGGATTCGCAATTATGGCATCGGCAATGAATGGTTTGGTCGAGGTATCTCCATCCATGCCTGTACCACGGTCCAGACTTGTACGGCTGCTCGAGTCATCCAATGCTCGTGGTCCTAGTCCATCGCCAATCTCGATGCACGACCGCCAGCACCCTTGTACGATTTCGTAGATGCCTCTACGCCTTTTCCCGACATCACCGCTTCGGAGCGTATCCATTCCCGGCATCAGACCAGGGTTTTTCACCATAAATGCCATGAGTTCTGCGGGATCGCCCCCAATGCTGAAAAATTCCAGACCATTTTCCTCGACGAAGCCTTTGAAGGTCGGGTGAGTGGCCAACCGCACTCGGTGTCCGTGACGGTCTTTCAATGTCTTGCCTAAGGCCAAAAAAGGTTGCACGTCTCCACGCGAGCCAACAACGTGGATAACGACGTTCAGCGGAGGAGGTGCTTCTCCCAGGACTCCACCGAGGCCAGGTGGAATGGAGGGTCCAGGTTGTACAGGCTCTTCCGCCCTTTGAAGATTGAGCTGGCTATGTAGGGCTGGTATAAGCAGGTCGGACAGTCTGCGGGAGCTTTGACGGATACGAATATTGACACGGCCATCATCTTTGGCCTGTCAGTCCCCAATGATTGACTGTTCTCGCCCATCACTCACTTGCCACTCTCGCTTGTGTGTCAAAGCCATCTTGATTGAAGCCGACCTGACCATATATGTCGCTGTACGCTGGTGGCGGGGCATGCTCAATAGGAGTATCCGGAGTAAATTCATCGATTCCGCTGGGATCCACCGAGTGTTGGCTTTGAATAGGTCTGTCCACATCTGGATCAGTTATGAAGATCGAATACAAGAAGCAGTGCGTAGCCTTGAAATTGTCACTAGATATGCTTACCGTCTGCGCCCGTGTTGCGTGGATGAAGGATCGCTGTACTGCGGCGGTTTCTCTGCCCCTTGAGCTGCGGCTGCGGCTTGAACGATGGCTGCTTGGGGCAAATTCGTGCCTGACTCTCGCTCTTCTGCGTCTGGCATCGTCGATGGCCTATTTCCACCTAACAATGGCAAGCTTCAATGGGGTACTAGTCATGTCCGGTAATTCGCACAGGTGGCGGGCAACATGAGTCTTCACATGAGGCAGTAAGGAAGCCGCCATATACGTAACGCAATCCCGCCGGACTCCATGATCGATAGTAATTACAATGGATACGCCCATAAGAATAGTCTACCGTAAGCTATAATGCGAAATCAATAGTTAAGCGCTTCCCGTTCTGCTCAAGGCGGTTGCTAAAAGCAATCCTTCCCCACTTCAGCGAATTCGTTGCTCAACGGTGTTCGACGGGCTTTCGTCTTCCGCCCGCACCTCCTGAATGATTAGGGATCACCTGATCAAGTGAGAGACTGTCGAGACCCTCTATTGGTTGACTGTTGGTTGACAAGTCATCGTATCGGGTGGATATCGTGCGATGGGCGCCTGAAAACCCCTTGTCTCCTGATTCACCACTTGCCCGCCCCACAAATCGCCATAGTAGAGGATCCTCGCAATCTACCAGCATCTCCGCAGACCGTCCGTCGGAGCGCAGGCTTGACGCACTCTACTAATCGGCTCGTTACTTTTCCAGGCGGTATCGTGGTGCAGGATTCGCTGGCTGGCCTGCTGTAATGCACCACACCGGTCGTTCGGTGCTTCATGAGAGTTGATAATGGGCTGATCCTTGGGCCTTCATGAATTGCGCTTCCGATGGATGCGGCCAGCCCGTTATCAATAGCGCGAGTGAGGGCCTTAGACATCCACCTTACTTGACCTTATGGAATAACAATAGGTCCTCAAACGTGACTGTATGCCAAAGCTGTTGTGAGAGATCAAGAGTTGTGCTATGGCCCGAAAAGCTTCGATTAAACGTACACAGCAGCGGTTTCATCGTCGTCTTGATCTTGCGGCGGACACCGTTGCTACCCCGTTCGTAGTCGAGCGCCGCACGCCGCCACGCTCATCGCCACTGTCTCCGCTGTGGGTTCCGCTCATCCATTCCCGGCCTTCCCCAGGACTTCTTCGCCTCATCGTTCCTGGACCGACAACCACAATGTCTTCTTCACTTTCGCTGTCAACGATGTCTAGTAAGACGGGCATGCTGAAGGCTTCTTCTTCATGCTCGCTCTTTGCAGGTTCAATCGCGAGCACATCGACTTGCTCGTCTTCAAGGTCCAGACGGCGCTTATGAATCTCTTCAATGGGATGGATGTCAAATTCATCTTCGTGCTCAATGTATTCGACATTCTCTTCCACTTCCGCAAAGTCAGGAGCAAGCGCCGACCAACGTTGCGGGGTGATAATGGAGAACAGATATATGCGTCCGGTCTCCAGACCGCAGGCAGCGAGGAAGGGTCGATGAGGATGCCACTATAAAGAATCAGCACGATGCCGCCGAATTTGTATTACAAAAGATGACCTCTATTACACCAAGCTCCTCCTTTGGACCCTCTAGAATTTTGACCAAGCTTCCGTGGCTTCGCTCCCATACATAGATATCGTGGTTCATGTAGGTAGAGGCTGTAACGTATTCCCCCGTCGAACTAAACGCCACGTGGTTCCATGATAGTCTGTTGACAACGTCTTGGAATTTATGCTCGACCTCAAGATTGATGTTGTCGATATCCAAATCATTGCGGGAAAGGTCTGGTATGCGAATTGTGCGTATGACACGATCACTGGAATTGGAGACTATCTCGCGTCCAGAAGCCGTAAGTCTGAGCAATATGATGATTCCATTGCTACACAAGTGTGTAGAGTAAATAGTTCGGCAAGATTTTGTTTCTATTACATTCAGCCAGCCTTTATTGGTCCCAGCGATGATGTGGTTCCCGTTGGAGGTGAAGACTGTGACACAAGTATTCTGCTTGGCGTCCTGAGCTGCTTGTTTCTCACTCAGTTCCTCCGCATCGATTCTGGATCGTTTCGGCGCGGAGGGCAATTGTCGCTTTGTAGGGCTAGTTGTTGAGATGTCCACGAGCATTGGCTGGTCTTCAAACAGGGAAGCGACGAAAAGAAGACTCGAGGTGGGCGTTAAAACCATCTCTTGACTCGGAATAGGCTCGCTTACTGGTTATACGGGTGGAGCTCTGCAATGTAGACGGGTGCTTGGAAACGGACCGTCCGTAACCGTGCGCCGTCTTGTAAATCCCATAGCACACATTTCCAATCTTGCGAAGAACTCAGAAGATATCGCCCATTTCGGGACCAGCTACGTAGGTGTCAGGTGTGGGCGAATGTCGCTCACAGACACTTCCTACCTCAAGGACTGAATTTGTCGCGTATGACCTCTAAGCTTGCGCGCAACGCCATTTGTCTCGATATCGAAGATAACGACTGTGCCGTCAACCTAAGGCAGATGTCAACGCCCGGACGCGTCTCCATGATAACGAGATGCCATTGCTACGTTACCCTTCCGGAGGCGAGCAAATCGCCCTTGCGATTAAACTTAACGCAGGCGGCGTGACCGGACCCTGCGATTTGTGAGCTCTGGCCGTTGCTATCTTGTCACGCCCCAGTATGTACTCAGCTTGCCAGTCAAAGACTCAGGGTAATCCTGGGCGAGGATAAATGGATCAATCAATGAGTTGTTCATCCTACGATCTGATCAATGCCGCATTGTGGTTGGCCGAGTACCATCCTGAATGTCTGAACTGAGGTTCTTCAATGAAGTGTTGAACCATAATGAGTGACCATAATTTAGGATCGTTGAGGAAAGTGACTGAACACTCAGGTTGAAGGTGAACCTAACCCCGTGAAGGATGAAAGCGGTTAGTGCGGTTCTGCGGACGCGCTAAAACTGGCGGCAGTGTGAAAGAAAGAAAGAGTCAACGCTTCCAACAACCTCCTCTAACCATTTTGCATCATCCACCAACTCGACGGTCCTTACCACCCATCACCAAGGACCGTGGATCGTCTAGTAGCATCACCATCGAGCACGCCTACACCCGAAGATCGGTATCGGAAAATTTGTGCAACGATCTGGAGCGGCGGGAGAGGAGCGCTGGAGGCCGCCCTCCGTGGCAAGCCGCAAAGGCTTATCACCTTGATCTAGAGACAGTCCATACGTAGCAGCGATAGCGACCGTCCGTTCGGTAGCATCGCGTCTCGTACATGGACGGCGAATAGTGTCATCGATCTGGACGTGTGGGTCTCTTCAGCCATCAGCCATCCACGCACAAAGTCGTTCGCCAAACCTTGCGCTGAGCGGCCACTGTCATCATGGCGAATCTGAATTTCACCTATTCTACTGCGCCCTTGCGCACGATTAAAGAGATTCAGTTCGGACTCCTTTCGCCTGAAGAGATCAAGAACATGAGCGCTGCGTCTATCGAGTATCCCGAGACCCAGGATGACCAAACCAATCAGCCAAAAAGGATGGGTCTATCTGACACTCGACTCGGCACCATCGACAGAAGCACGAGGTGTGGAACCTGCGATGAGAATATGACGGATTGCCCGGGCCATTTTGGACATATTGAGCTTGCCGTGCCTGTTTTTCACGTCGGTCCGTGTCGCGTGTTCTACGTTAGATGATAAGATCACTAATATGATCTTAGGCTTCATCACAAAAATTAAGAAGATACTGGAGATGGTTTGTCACAATTGTGGTAAACTCTTGGTAGACGAAGTTAGTCGTCCCTTGCGGGATGACCGATCGTCAGGTGGCTGCATGGGCTAACACGTGCTACCTATAGTCAAATCCTGCATTCAAGGAGGCTGTTCGTTACCGTGATCCCAAGAGGCGCTTTGATTCCATTTGGCGCCTATGCAAGCCTAAGATGATCTGCGAAACGTCGTCACTGCAAGATGAGGATAGCAAAGAAGCTCAGAAAGACCCGGGTCCAGGTCATGGTGGCTGCGGCAACATACAGCCAGAAGTTCGCAAAGATGGCCTTAAATTAATGGGCACTTGGAAGCCTCAAAAGGGGGATGACGAGAATGAAGCCCAACAGGCGGACAAGAGAACCATCACCCCGCAGATGGCCCTCAACATTTTTCGTCATGTTTCTGTCGAGGATATCAAGAAAATTGGCCTCAGTAACGACTATGCCCGTCCAGAATGGATGATTATCACAGTTTTGCCGGTCCCACCGCCACCTGTCCGACCGAGTATCAAGACTGATAATGGTGAAGGCCCTTCGGGCGAAGATGATCTGACGCATAAGCTGGGGGATATCATTCGTGCAAACGGCAATGTCCGTCGCGGGGAACAGGAAGGTACTCCGGCGCATATAGTGGAAGAATTTCAACAACTTCTGCAATTTCACGTGGCCACCTATATGTCAAATGACATTCCTGGGCTACCACAGGCTTTGCAAAAGTCTGGCCGCCCTGTCAAAGCTATCCGGTCACGACTGAAGGGAAAAGAAGGGCGAGTTCGTGGAAATTTAATGGGCAAGCGAGTCGATTTCTCAGCTCGCACGGTCATCACAGGCGATCCCAACCTATCACTAGACGAGGTTGGAGTTCCGAGAAGTATTGCGCGAACCTTGACGTACCCTGAGACCGTCACTCCCTACAATATTCAAAAATTACATGAGCTGGTAAAGAATGGTCCTAACGAGCATCCCGGTGCAAGATACGTCATTCGCGATACCGGCGAGAGGATCGACTTGCGATACCATAAACGGGCTGGGGAGTTGTCCTTGCAGTACGGCTGGAAGGTCGAACGCCACATCGTCGACGGTGATTATATCATCTTCAACCGTCAACCTTCTCTGCATAAGGAATCAATGATGGGGCATCGTGTCCGTGTTATGCCTTATTCAACGTTTCGACTAAATCTATCTGTCACGTCTCCTTACAATGCGGACTTCGATGGTGACGAGATGAATCTGCACGTACCACAAAGCGAGGAAACTCGGGCGGAGGTCAATCAATTGTGCATGGTACCACTGAATGTCGTTTCGCCTCAGCGCAACGGACCATTGATGGGCATCGTTCAGGACACTCTGTGCGGGATCTACAAGATATGCAGACGCGATGTTTTCCTGAACCAACACCAGGTCATGAACATCCTCTTGTGGGTGCCCGACTGGGACGGTATCATTCCCCAACCTGCTATTCTCAAGCCAACGCCCATGTGGACTGGCAAGCAGATTGTTAGCATGATTGTTCCTTCCGGGCTCAACCTAGTCCGTCCCAGTGAAGATGCTAATAATAAATTGTCGCCAATGGATGATAGCGGTCTTTACATCTCCAACGGGGAGTTGTTGTTCGGGTTGTTGAACAAGAAAATCGTTGGTGCAAGCTCTGCCGGGATTATCCACGTCGTATACAATGAAAAGGGTCCTGAAGCAGCAATGAATTTTTTCAATGGAGCTCAAACGGTGGTGAATTACTGGCTATTACACAACGGATTCAGTATTGGCATTGGCGATACTATTCCTGATCGAGAGACGATTAAACATATCGAAGAGGCTGTGAACAAGCAAAAAGCAGAAGTGGCCGAAATCACCAGGAAGGCCACCGAGAGCATCTTGGAAACTCTTCCTGGCATGAACGTTCGAGAGACATTCGAGAGCAGAGTCTCGAAGGCTCTAAACGACGCTCGTGATAATGCGGGTACCGAGACAGAGAAGAGTCTGAAAGACATCAATAATGCAATCCAGATGGCTCGTTCGGGATCCAAAGGCTCCACTATCAATATCTCTCAGATGACGGCCGTCGTCGGCCAGCAATCTGTAGAGGGCAAGCGCATTCCCTTCGGTTTCAAATACCGGACTTTGCCGCACTTCACGAAGGATGATTATTCACCAGAGTCCAGAGGCTTCGTTGAAAATTCCTATTTACGCGGGCTGACCCCGACCGAGTTCTTCTTCCATGCCATGGCTGGGCGTGAAGGTCTTATTGACACAGCTGTCAAGACGGCTGAGACAGGTTACATCCAACGGCGTCTGGTCAAGGCTCTGGAAGATGTCATGGCGAAGTACGATGGAACCATTCGTAACTCGCTTGGCGATATCGTGCAATTCATCTACGGAGAAGACGGCCTGGATGGGGCTGCTATCGAACCCCAACGCCTAGACATTATCACATGCGCCGATGGTCAATTTGAAAAGATGTTCCGGGTGGATGTTATGGAGACCGATCCGAGGACAAGCCTTTCCGCGGACTACCTGGAGCAAGCGACTGAAATAGCTGGCAATGTCGAAGTGCAGCAATACCTAGACCAAGAATACGAGCAATTGAAAGCTGCACGCGACTTCTTGCGCATAAATAAGACGGACGATGATGAGCGAATGCAGCTACCCTTGAACGTCATCCGCATCCTCGATACCGCCAAGACAACCTTCAATATCAAGACCGGATCTCGAAGCAACCTTCACCCAGCTGAGGTCATTCCTCAGGTTAACGAGCTACTCGACCGACTTATCGTGGTCCGTGGCGATGATCCTCTTTCGTTAGAGAGTCAACATAACGCCACACTTCTGTTCAAAGCCCAGCTTCGCTCACGCCTCGCATTCAAACGCTTGGTTATCGAGTCGTCTCTCAATAAGCTGGCCTTCCAACACGTTTTGGGTGAGATCGAAAGCCGTTTCAGCCGCGCCACGGTCAATCCAGGTGAAATGGTCGGCGTTCTGGCTGCACAGTCAATTGGTGAACCAGCAACCCAAATGACGCTGAATACATTCCATTTCGCCGGTGTCTCTTCTAAGAACGTTACACTCGGTGTTCCCCGCCTCAAGGAGATTCTGAACGTTGCGAAGAACATCAAGACTCCTTCAATGACGGTCTACCAAGAAAAGGGGAATACACGCAATGAGGAATCAGCCAAGGTGCTGCGAAGTGCTGTTGAACACACCAAACTACGTTCGGTCACTGAGACTACGGAGATCTACTATGATCCTGATATTCAGGCGACGGTCATCGAAGCAGATCGTGACATGGTGGACTCGTACTTTATCCTGCCAGAAGCCGACGGCGACGACCTGGCTCGTCAGTCGAAGTGGTTGTTGCGCATCGTTCTCAGCCGCAAGAGTCTCCTGGACAAAGGACTGACTGTCTCAGACGTGGCCGCCAAAATCAAGCAGCATTTCGCGCAGGATCTTGCTATAATTTTTAGCGACGATAACGCGGATAAGCAAGTGATCCGTATCCGCGTGCTACAAGGGAACGGGAAGGACGAGGAAGAAGACGAGCGGGAGGAAGACGTCATGCTCAAACGTCTGGAGGGCTCTCTTCTGGACGAGTGTACCTTACGAGGCGTCGTTGGCATTGAGAAAGCTTTCACAAAAAGAAGGACCGCGCTTCGACTGACAGAAGATGGCTCATTGAGGATGGTCAAAGAAGACCCGCTGTGCGAGGAGTGGTTCCTTGACACCAGCGGCTCTGCGCTCGCCTCGGTCTTGACGATCCCAGGAGTTGACACCACACGCACTTACTCGAATTCATTCATCGAGGTCTTCGAGGTGTTGGGCATCGAGGCGACAAGATCCGCTCTCTTGCGCGAACTTACGCAGGTGCTTGCCTTCGACGGCTCGTACGTCAATCATCGCCATCTGGCACTGCTCGTCGATGTCATGACCTCTCGAGGTCATTTGATGGCTATCACTCGTCACGGTATCAATAGAGCAGACACAGGCGTGCTCATGAGGTGTTCGTTCGAGGAGACGGTCGAGATTCTGTTGGAAGCTGCTGCGACCGGTGAGCTCGATGATTGCCGTGGTGTTTCCGAAAATGTCATGCTTGGTCAACTCGCACCGCTCGGCACGGGAGAGCATGATGTCTTCTTGGACCAGAACATGCTCGACACCGTCGTCGCGGATAACGCTAAACTTGGTATCATGGCCAATCTTGGAGTCAAGGGCAATATGAGTCCGGACGGTCACGCAACCGATTACGGTGGCTCTCCGCTCCAAGATGCTGGCTACTTAGGCACCCCAGACTATGGCGCTGGCTTCTCACCAATGGCCAACACCGGCGCTGGTACTCCCGGAGGCTTCACCGAGTATCAGCCTCAAGGTTTCGGCAGTGGCGGATTTTCTCCTTACAATGCTCGCAGCCCTGGCGGTAGTTACTCGCCTCATTCACCATTTGGGTCTGGCGTGGCCTCTCCTGGCTTTAGCCCCGTCAGCCCTGGTGGATACTACTCGCCCAGGCATGTAATCTCTTCTTGGATGCAACGCAAAGCTAACAGGCGTACAGTTCTCCAAGCATGAATGTCACCAGCCCTGGCTTGGCTGCTTCCCCCGGCTGGTCGCCCTCCTCGCCTTCGTTCACGCCAACGTAAGACAGCCCCCTTTTCTTGACTACTACTGCTCGTTTGCTAATGATTGCTCAGGTCTCCCGCTTATAGCCCATCCGTAAGCCCTCTCAACCTTTGCTTATTTCCCTGCTCTCGCCTGTTGTCTCATCCTTTGCTACTCTTGGCTCGCGCCAAGTTTGTTGTTTCTGCTGTCTTGTCTTTTTCTATCTCTCGGCTCGTGCACGAGTTGCCGTTGCTGTTTTCTCGTCCTTTGCTATTTGCTATCCTTTTGTTTTCTACTACTTGCTGTTGTCTTGTCTTTTGCTTCTCGGCTCGCGCCGGACTTTCCGTTGCATGGCTGACGTTCGTGTCCAGTCCCCTACCTTTAGGAGCCCTACGTCCCCTATGGGCGCCTCACCCTCGTAAGTGCTCATCTCGTCTTCATATTTTCGGGCTCCGGCTTCTTGAGGCTCCGGCTTCTTGAGGCTCCGGCTTCTTGGGGCTCTGGCTTGTTGGGGCCCGGCTAATAATGAACAGGTCCCCTCAATATTCCCCGTCATCACCTCAGTTCAACATTTCTCCCTCAAGTCCAATTTTTTCGCCCAGGCATGATATGACCCCCTCCTCCCCTCTCCATCCCTGACACCACCCGCTAACTGAATACTGCAGCTCTCCGACCTATTCTCCCTCGTATGTACCTCCACCGACAGCAGTATGTTTCCAAAGCTAATATTGGGGGCAGTTCTCCTGTTTTTGCCGGCACTTCCGGTGGTAGCATCAGTTCCCCACTCTATTCCCCAGCTGTGGGTACTCCCAATGTTCCAAACCTAGCTTCTAAAACTGATTTGGCACAGAGTCCGCAATTCAGCCCGCCAAAGACCGGCCCGTCACCTAGCCATTCTTTATCACCTGTATCCCCTGTTTACTCACCCTCAGTAGGCGCTTCCCACGCTAGAATTCCCCCTTGTCAAAGCTGACCTTTCAAAGTCTCCGCAATTCATCTCACCCACCTCGTAAGTGAATTGCTAAGCATTTCTTGCTCGTTTCTGAGGGGTTGAAAAACACTTCAAGCATCATTCAGCAGCACTTGCTGTAGGAGAATACCTCCTAGTCCAATCTCCGATTCGAAGAAGAGAGGCTGACTTAAAGGATACCCCCAGGCCTTCGTCACCACAAAGGTAGTAGACCTCTCAAAAAGGGTTGCCCTGATGGAGTCATTTATTACAACCTTCGAGAACCGGCAACATTCAAGCAATATTTCCGACCACTTGCAAGGTGCGAATGTTCTCTTCAAATTGATATTCGGAAGGACGGGTTCAGATGCGAAAGCACCATAGCACGGCGTCAAGGGCATACATATGGCGCTTGGGTGGTCAGTTGAAAAAAGCCATGGATCCTGTAACAACACTAGCAGAGAACCTAGCATATCTCGTTCTCTCATGCAATTGAATTGTAGCCTGATAAAGGAAGTGAATGGCATGATTGTAGATTGCTGTTCGAGAGTAATGCGTTCCTCACTCCATCCTTACCACGGATAGAACACAGATGACTCATCTCCAAATTTTGAAAATTTCCTTCCTCTCACAGCACATCATGCGATATTGATCTCCCAACAGTGCATTTCATGGCTAATTCAAAGTTCGTAAAATTGCTTTACAATGACTGGCCCTGCTGACCCTCTGTGAACCCTCAGGTACGAGTACGTTCGAGCTTTCGAGCGACCTACAGCTCTGCTGCCTAACATATACATGGTTGTCCGCATTGACGGGCGAGGATTCCACAAGTCAGACCATCTACGACTCATAGGCAGGATTACGCTCACAGGATACAGATTCTCTACCAAGTATGAGTTTCGGAAACCGAATGACCAGAATGCCCTGGACCTGATGAACGCATCTGCTTCGGCTGTGGTAAAGGAGCTGCCAGACATAATTCTCGCCTATGGTGTCAGTGACGAATATAGGTAAGGATGGATGTTCGAGATCTAGAGCCATCACTAAGGCAATCATCACAGTTTCGTATTCGATCGATCATGCAAATTATTCGAGCGACGAGAGGAGTACGTGACTCTCACTTTCTCCCAGAACGCCAAAGCTGCATGTTCCTGATTGACTTGCTCAGCAAAATTCTCACAACGATTGTGTCCACTTTTACCTCATATTATGTCTATCTCTGGTCTTCCTACTTTCCTGACAAGACACTCTCTGCACCTATGCCTTCATTCGATGGTCGTGTGATACAGTATCCTACTCCTCAGAATCTGAGGGACTACATGAGCTGGAGACAAGTTGACTGTACCACTTGGCCTTTCCGAATGTGTTATCGCAGACGTTGATGCACGGCAGGTCACATTAACAATCTATACAATACCACTTTCTGGGCAATAGTGCTGCAAGGCAGCGTGGATGGAACTCAGGCAGAGGAGCAACTCAAGGTGAATTGAAAAACACCAGGTAAAGAAGACCTGGACACTTCAGAACTAAAACCACATTAGGGAACCTCAGCTGCCCAAAAGAACGAGATTCTATTTTCACGCTTCAAGATTAATTACAACAACCAGCCCCAAATTTTCCGCAAAGGGAGCGTGGTATATAGAGAGGTACTTTCTCTGCTCATCCTATATGCACGCACTGGTGGAAATCTTATTATGTCTAGTATGCGACATTCCAAACGCCAGATTCTGAACTAGTAGCTGCGCGCCCAGACGGAGAAGAGCCGCAGCAGATCTCGAAGACACGGAAGGCATTGGAGCGGAAGAGATTGAAGAAGACAAGTGTGGTTGTTGCCCATTGTGATATAATCAAAGACGATTTCTGGACTAGTAGATCTTGGTTTCTAAACAGTATCTAGACAACAGAGACTCTATATGCAGTATACATAGGTAAATAGTCCGCGCACTCCCTGTTTCGATAACTTGTACGCCGCGGAACAGGTTGGATCCTACACAAGTTGTTCTATCTCTCGCCGTAGAATTGCAAGAGAAACACTTTCTTATTTATTAATTATAAAATCGAGTTTTGAAGATCTTGATATAATTCTTGAATATTACTACTCGAAATAGACTAGTCTATGGCGCTAGAAAATTCAATACACTAGCTCTTGTATTTATCGAAATATAAAAAAATCGGGTCAGGTTCTCCAGGTTGAATCCGGGTTGAATCCCTGTTATAGAACTAGGATAAGCTAGATAGTTAGAAAGATAGTATCTATCGTAGTAGAAGAATTACAATAATAGTTAAGATATCTTTTTAACAAGATTTATATATATTTAAGCAAACTTCTTCTAATAATTTCATCGGCAAATCGGGGTGACCCTCCCCGGGAGCTCTTAGCCGTTTAGGGCTCCCGGGGCCGTTGTGCGCATGTCCCAGCCCTCGGGCCCCATTAGCGAGATAAGGTTGGCCCAGGATCGCCCGTAGTCAATCAAGAAATTTGAGAGATAGTAAAGAGTTCTCCGAACATTACTCGTGCGTTGTCAAGACCTACGGGCGCAATCTATTACGAACGCAATCTGCGAGCGCAATCTATCGCGAACGTTATTCTCGCACAACACAATTACGCAATAGAGATAATCTCGTTGACACATAACTCGCGCGTAGAAATCTCACGAATTGTTCGATTTTGCCATACAAATTACTATGGTGTAAACAAGTAACAAATGGAGACATAATCGAAGTGCTGCGAGAGTTCGTGCGCATCTCGAACATCAATATTATGCTTTTTGTCAAGCTTTATTTGGCTTTCTAAATGCAAGCTTCCGAAGATCCCCCGAGCAGGCCCCGAGTCAGTTCCGGGCCTACCTCGGACCACCTGGGCCAGATCTGCATTTTGAACTTGGCGGGTCGCTTCCCCGATTCGTCGATGTTCTAACTTAATTCTTTTATTATCTCTATTATCTATTAGTTAATAGCTTTAATTGTTTTTCGATTGTAGTATTTAAATACTATTAATTGTCTACAATCTATATTAATTAGTCAATTATTATACTAATAATTATTGTTTATTAGATATTTTAATTAGATTAAATTTGTACTTATCTTAATCTTATTAAAAGTATATTTGTAATTTTAGTATAACAATATCTTCTAGTCTTGCAAGCATCTAATATTGCTATAAAAATATTATAATATTTATTGTATTATATAAAGTATTGTTCTTAT
>JAABUL010005984.1_pt1 | contig 14475 bp, 15 predicted proteins | sample 5559151 | NCBI WGS metagenome assembly JAABUL01 (sample SAMN10711876, study PRJNA513368) | rock metagenome | isolation source: Antarctica rocks | place: Antarctica: Victoria Land, Pudding Butte sud | reverse complement strand
GCGTACTTAAGGTACACTAGGCCTGTAGTGGGTTCCCGTCACCTAAGGCTTAATGATCTTCTGCCAAGTGCGCTCTGACCATTGTCAGTCTTTTTGCGACCCTCCTGTAGGCCCTTCAAGGTTTGGGTCGACTGATGACCACAGGGCCAACGTCAAGAAGGATGCGCAGGGCAGGTTTGAAACGGCCCCCATCTGTTGAACGACAGCAAGCGCTACTGCGAGCAGGAACGCCGCTGCTGCAAGTCCCGCCGAGTCATCACCGCAGCCTTCCTTGATTCAAATGACTTGTCAACCAACAATGGAAGAATTTGCAGATTACATTCTTTTTCGTTTGTTGGCAGCCCTATGTTTGCCAGATATTAAGCAACGGGGATGGCTAGGTCGCAATCGCTCTCACAGACGATCTGCTTCCGATCGAGCTGGTGTCCTGCTATTAGCTTGACTTGCCGACCCCGTCCCGGAGCTATCAAGGATGATTTCTGGGAGTTGGGTCGCGAAGGGGCTGTGATAGGGAGGTCGTCAACGTCGCTACTCATGATCCTTGCTGCCACGCTGCGGGTTGGCCATCCGATGGGCGCCACTTCCTTCGCTTGGACTCGGAATCATAGCAAGCCACCTTTCTGTTCTAGCGGTCCGCCTTGTTCGCCTCGTCGCGATGGAGCGTGTCATGATTCTTTCTCCCAAGGCTCGTTCCACGGAGAGACTCGGAGTACTCGATCTTGCTTCGTGCTTCTGCAACGAAATTGCTGATTCATTGCTATGTTGCCTCACAGCTATGAATGGAGTCGAGACGAGTGATCTTCGTAGAGATAATGACGGGGATATTGTATGACTGCCGGCAGAACGCGTTCCTGCATACCGGTAAAGCTTAACTTTTGTCTACTAATAAATCTCCTGGACCTCGAAGCGCGAATGGTATGTTGTTGCAGCAGTCACGCTGGGATACGATCGAATGCACAATCGATATGCATGAGGAGTAATTCGTGCGAGATCCACTCGAGAGTCGAGATAGTGATCATATGCTGCACGACCATATAGATCTGTAGTGGACGGGATGTGCCATTGGCTTCCCGAACGTTCAACCTTAACTAGCGTGTTATCCAGGGGCAGTTTGCACGGTCTTCCCCTTCAATCTGCAAGTCTGCACTCCAACCTCCGCCAACCTTCGACACGCATTTTGCAGGAACAGGAACCGGGAGATAGTTGTGGACAAATTCGAGCAGAAAGACGAAGGAAGGCGTGGTGTTGCATTCCGGTGATACAAATTGGACCGCCGGCAACACACATCGAACTCCGATCATCCACTACCAATCATTGCGACCTACCAGCACCAAGGCTCCCAGACCACGCACAGCGTCGTGGACGTCCCTTTGCACCAGGTTGCCATCGATTGGAAATGCGCCATCACAGCAACACGAACACGACAATACCGAACACGAAGGATTTCTAAAAGAGCACGCATCGCGTCCTGGTGACGAGTGCGCGATCCGGCGACGAGACAGGCTTTGACGCCAAACAAAACGCGGCGCGGTGTTTGGGTCGCACGAGTGAGTCTGGACGATCGAGGCTGACTCCTATCCATCTTTCACACAACACACTCATTTGGTAAGTTCGGCTTTCAACTTCACAGGCTTACATCATGGCGAATGATCAGACTGTGCCAGTGCGCCGGAAGCGGAATGTCACTAACTTCGTCAGATCCACAATGAAGAGCTTTCTGAGCAGGAAGAAAACGCCGACCGAGCCTCTGAGCGCCACCGAGGAGGCATATCAAGCGTTGTCATCCCCACCGCCTCCTCCGATATCCCCAGGAGTGAAAAAGTCGGCAAGCAGATGGAAGCGAAGCAAGAAGCAGGTCGAGGTGGCACCGGAGGTCAATCTTGCAGCTGTTCTTCCTCCCACCGATGACTTCCGAACCAGCTTGTTGATGCCGACATTCGCGGCTCGCTTCAGCATGCTCAGAGAGCAAGATGATCCCAACTCATTACTGGGAAAGGCTAGCGATGACAGCGTGCTTCAGCCTAGGAGGCGCTCGCGCATGGACTTCGGTGGTCTAGGGGATATTGCTGAAGTGTCGTCAATAAGAAGCCAAGTTCGTCCGCCTTTCGCGTACGGTCGACAGGACTCCTTCGCTTCTGAAGATGGCTACGCTAGCGAGAACGATTCTCACAATGGCAGCGTGTTGAGCAGAGCACGTCCGGGCGAAGGAAATACCATGTTCGGAGGACGACAAAAAGTCTACATGATCCCAAAGGCAAGCGCAAGCTCCAGTCGCAGCCTGGGTAAGGTGCGGTACGAAGACGATATTGGCATGTCGGCTTTCCAAAGATACAAGCGGGAACTGGAACAACAGGCGGTGCAAGCGCGCACTTCTGAGGAAGGGCATAGCTTTGACTTCGGCCTCGACCGCATCGAACCTGGAGAAGACTACCCAGGACATGCGACCACACCCAACGACTCGGCCAAAGATCTCTCACACTCACCCTCGCTCTCCTCGAATGAGAAGAAGCGATCTACAAGCTCAACATCGCCCTCCGAAGCGCGCTCATCGACCATCGCGACGTCCGTTACCTCGCAACCTGCATCGAGTGTGCCAGTATCGTCTGCACAACCATCCGCCACGCCACAAGTCGCCCCACCGCTGAAACGTGCAGACACTAAGACCCGTAGACTGTACGAACAAGGACTCGACCAACACATGTACGACCAGCAGGCCTCTGCTATGACTCGTCTCAACTCTATCCACCGTCAGCGTGGCGTCAAACAAGCACCTCCGGTATTGTACAGCACTAGGAGTACTGGCAATCTGCACGAGAAGGCTCGACAGCCGGTGTACGCAGTGCGTCCTCAGAGCCCAGAGGCGATGCTGAACAATTTCGGCTCGATCAGAAGACAAGCATCGAACACGTCTAGCCCGAACCTCAGTGGGCCAGTTTCTCCCATGACACCCCACGATCTCGATGGTGACGGGAGTATGGCATTAACACAAGCTCTAGAACCTGGAGATCGCGGCAAAGCGACTGCCATGGGCGCGTTCAACAAGCCGAAGCAATCGTTCGACGAGAACCAGTACCTTGAGCGCCAGCGTCAGCTACAGAGGTCGGCATCCAACGCTGCCGTGAAGAAGCAAGTAGCCACTCCATCAGCAGTTGCTCAACGGATGGATCGTTTCGATTTCGAACGGGAGCATTCAGATTCTGATGCATCTGCGAGGTCGCGGTCGCGTCCGCGAGCACCTGTCCCGGAGGTGCCCAACGCATACAATGTGTTCCAAAGAGCAGCTCAGATGAACACAGCACCTGGTGCACAGCAGTTCGACAAGACGACTTTACCAGATACGCATCGCACCTTTTTCGGTAATATCAGCGCCAGTGATAGCGAAGACGAAGACGATAGCATGTCACGGTCCACTCAGCAGCCTTATGCCCAGCAGGATTATGGTTACTCGGGTCACCACGGCAGATGGCAACCAACTGCGCTACCCTCGGTGTCCGAGCATCCGGCACTGCGACGTTACAAATCCAAAGCCAGTCTGGCGGAGGAAGACGAGGATCTCGAGTTTCTGGGTGTTGACACCAGCCAGAGTGCGAGTTTCAGACTGCCTGAGCATCCAGTGGTCAGCAACACGGATCCAGACATCGACTCGCCAACTCTAGGTCCCGGTGCGGGCTCCACGCCTCTGACTGGTATGATGCATCACCTTCGCCAGCAAAGCAATGTCTCTTCCATAACACAGGGTGAGGAGAAGCATTCACTTGATGCATCAGAAGTACCCGATGTGCCCGACTGGAATCCAAAGAACCTCGATCTGATCCACCACCCGATTCAGCCCACGCTTGACTCAGATTCGCGCATATCGACGTACACAAGCTCTAATCCATTTGATCTCGAGGAGAGAGACAACCCGTCTCGCCTGGGAGAACGAGCAAGCCGAGCTTCAATCAGTCCAATTGATGGACAGCGCTCTTTCGGAAACTTTGATTCTCGCGCCCCTTCCAGGTCGACATTCATGAACCGCCAGTCCGCAGTGTCGCAGCTGACACCCGAGGGCGAAGGCGAAGAGGAGGGTAGCTGGCAGAATGAGCTGCAGCGACAGCACACGCGCGATGCCAGTAATGCAACACAGCAAGAACGGGACGCTTTCCAGGGGGAGCTCGAAGCACGTCGCATAGCTGCTCAGGAGAAGATAGCGCAGGCTATCAGCAAAAGCAGGAGTGCAAGCCCAGCACCGAGCGCAACCGGCGGTCCTGGGTTCAGAGGCTTTGGTATGCTGCGCTCTCGACCTAGCCGAGAATCAGTTACGGACAATGGACAAAGGACACAAGCTCCGCCAAAGGCCATGAAGATGCTGGGATTGAGTGGTGGGAGTGGCAATGCGAGTAGCACTACTTTGAACTCCCAGTACGAGAGAGGGGGTTACAGTCTCGACATTGGCCGGCAACGGGATATCTCGGCGACCAGGCCTCCACTGCCAGACAATCCTCCTCGCGCTCTACAGCAGCACGATCAGTATGCCAGGCGCGAATGGCAACAGGGTCGATCCAGGGAGAACAGTGAGAGCCGGCCTATGGTACGACCGCAATCTGGTCTGTCTCCGGTTTCTTCGGCTGGTGGTCGCAGTCGCGCCAACTCCGAGGCAGCTGGCGGACGCTCGAGAAGCCGGACTGGCCCATACCGTGACGACCTCGAGAAAGCGATGGTGGAAGGTACGGGGTCCAGCGCCGCATCTCCTATGATCCCGCACGAATTCACGCCTCGGCCATCTCCAGATGTAGTTCAAGGTTCCTTTGAGCAAACGCGGGCAAGGAGTAACAGTCGACCACAAATGACGGGCTACTTCGATTCGAACGGCCTGCAACCCTTGCAGACCGGCTCCCGAGAGCGGTTGTCACCAGGAGTTGGTCCGCCTGTTACGTTGTCACCGAACGTGTACAGTCCGGGTCCGGCCTCCGCACGTGGTGTGCCACCTTCGCCTTTTGCTTCGAATATGACACCGCCCCTGTCAGGTGCGAACACGCCGGTGTCTTCGACCTTCACGCCTGGCCAGGCTCCGCCCTCGTCGGGCTCTTCGGGTCGGCCAAACATTCCTTTGCGCAAGAAGACGATCTCGAAAGGCGACATTTCCGAGCCAACACTGATCATGTCGACTTCGAACATCGACACAGTAAAACTTCCGGTAGGTGCGTCGCTCAAGAACGGCATGGAGGAAGCCCCGCCACTTCCTCCGATCAACCCACGGCGACGCGCCACGAAAGCTATCTTCGGACTCGGACAACGGAAGGAGTCTGACGATATCACGCCGACTTTCGGAGCGAGATCGAAGACTCCCGATCCCTGGGTGGGCAACCGTCCAGCAGAGCCTGACTACTCATTCGAGCCGCCTGGCCTAGTGAACAGAAGTGGCAGCGAGACGCGATCACCTCGCGTGCCTGCCACCAAGCAGAGCTACGACCAGAGTCCCAGTATGCGGCAGAATGGTTTCGCGCCGACCAATGGTTCTCCAGAGCGCATGGGTCGTCCGCCTGTCCCTCCTCAGCCGGTGGGCTACGAGGGAGGGATGTTTTGAGACGGCGTCCGGCAGCCGAGATCATCCTTCTTTGTACATACACTTAACGCTGGAAGGCGGCACGCGAGCGGCGAGGAACAGCCTAGCGATGATGCACATTTCAACATACAACAATGACACGCACGGCAGATATGGGCTTTTGCGCTACATTGGTGGTGTTCTGATAATCGAGGTTTTGACGTGGCGCTTGGGGTTGCTTTATTCAGGTGTTCTTCGATCTAGATACCACGATAGCAGCAATGTCCTGTACTTTAGTTTTAGCGAACACGGCCAAAGAAATCAAGCCGACCTTATGCTTCTTACTGGCAACTTTCTATCAAATCTGCTGCACCTTCCTAACACGACGCGGGCACTCTCTCAGGCCTGGTACTGGTATTACCGGCCTCGAGAAACCTTTCTTCGGCTTCACGAAGTGCTGTCGAATGCAACATACCACCTTCTCCTGCAAGGCAACAGAGCGGCTGAGACGATATCAGGCCTGGAGTGGGCTTCAAGGTGCTCGGGTCCGTCGAGAACCCAGCGACTACCCCTGTCTTATCGCAAGGTCTTATCGCAACGACATCTTCCGATATTCGAAGTCCAGCACTCCATGACAATCACATCCAAACAATGGCCATCCAGACTCTGGTACTGTACATCATCTGCTTTGCGGCTCAAATGCGCGCAGTTCCCTCCTAAGCCCGAAGGCATCACTACATTGAAATCTCGATTCCACAAAGGGGTCACAATCAGCTACAAGGAACCTGGTATTTGCGAGACTACACCGGGCGTGAAATCACATGCCGGCTACGTCCATCTTCCACCTTTCAGCATCAACGAGACTCATGAGGATCAGCATTATCCGATCAACACTTTCTTTTGCTTCTTCGAGGCACGGAGTGTAAGTCTGCATGATGGCTCATCTGACCGATCGCTTTATGGACTCTCCGATCCATAGAAGAGCTCATATTAGTCCAGCATCTAGTGCACTGCCGGCTTCTCGTTCTCGTAGATTGACACTTCTCCAGACCTGCCCTGAATCCTTAGGCCGGCGGCTCGGACGTTCTCCTAGATATTGTCAAGGGAGACGCCATTAAACTCTCCGTCGCAAGCACTCGAGCTCGATCATATTCGTGAGACATCTGCTGATCTTCTACGCACTCATCTAGGATCCATACAATGCTCCGCTCACCATTTAGCTCAACGGAGGTCCAGGTGGTTCTTCTATGATTGGAGCGTTGGCGGAGAATGGACCTTGCTTTGTAGGAAATGATTCGAACAGTACTTATCTCAATCCATGGGTCAGTTGCACATCACCTTGACATGGGGCGCCGCTGATGGGGGCCAGTCGTGGAACAATGAGGTCAATGTGCTATATCTCGACCAGCCAAATCAAGTCGGCTACAGCTACGATGTGCCCACCAACATCACCACGCGAGTGATAGATCAGAGATTCTTCGGCGTCGACGTTCAACATGCTGATTTTTCCCAAGGAGTGCCACCTCAGATCTTAACCTTCCTAGTGGGTACGACTGGCAGCCAGAAGCTTACTCATACAGCCAATTCGACGACACATGCTGCAGTAGCGTTGTGGCACTTTGCCCAGACATGGTTCGAGGAGTTCCCGCATTACAAGCCCAAAGATGAGCAGTTGTCGCTCTTCACCGAAAGTTATGGAGGTCACTATGGGCCTGCGATCGTGTCACACTTCATGAAGCAGAACGCGCTCATCGCGAATGGGACGATACCCGGGCCTGGAGCACACTACCTGCACCTCAACACCCTTGGCATCGTTAATGGCTGTATTGACGAAGAGGCGCAGACGCGTGCATATGCTACTTTCGCATGGAACAATACCTACGGGATCAAAGCTTTTACTGAGCAACAGTACGAACATGCCATTTACGAGCTAGATCGCAAGGACGGCGCATTCGACAAGTTGAGAGAATGTCGACGTCTGCAGCGAACATTAGATCCGAACGACCATGGCCACGTGGAGCGTGTATCGTCCTACTGTCTTCTAGCCATATCTGAAGGAGCAAACGCCACACAGGCAGTCTATCTCAACAATAGCGGCCACGGATGGTTCGATGTCACGCATCCGGCGACAGATTCCTTCCCACCTCCGTATGCGTACGGATTTGTGAATCAGCATTGGGTACTGAAGGCGCTTGGTGTGCCAGTCAAACATACCTTCGTCTCAAGAGCAGTCTCCGAGAACTTCCAGGCTACGGCCGATATGGCTCGCGGTGGCCTTCTTGAGGACATCGCATACATTCTTGAGCACGGCGTGAGGGTTGCCATGATGTTTGGGGACCGAGACTACGCCTGTAACTGGATTGGGGGCGAGGAAGCATCCATCCGAGTGCCATGGAAGCTTCAACGTCACTTCGATGAAGCCGGATATACGCCCTTAGTCCTGTCGCCACGGCATTCTGGCGGGCTGACACGACAGTACGACAATATGTCCTTCACACGAGTGTATCAAGCTGGTCATATGGTGCCTTCATATCAGCCCGAGGCGGCCTACGAGATCTTCATGCGGGCTCTGAAAGGGCGAGATATCGCGACGGGCACGATCGACTTACAGCAAGTTTCAAAGAGCGGCGAGGAGTACTCCACGAAGGGTGAGTCGGCCGATCATTGTTTTCTTACATACGAGCCGGTGGCCAGTGATTTCACGCCTGTTGTAGCTGCTCCGCCTCGGTCTTTGTGTCTGGGACTTCGCCGGATTCGCTGCAGCAGTGGAGCAATGGGCAATGGCCCTCTCTGGACCAGTCGTGTTGAAGATGCCACTAAAGTGTCTGAGAACAGCCTTATGGCACAACTTCAAAACATAGACACCTGCTAACCCTTTTAACTCATTTCAGGGCCGAGAGATACTTGGTGGATGAAGAACGACGTTCTACCTGCCCCTGCAAGTGAATGTTATACTTTCGATCTCGGACGCTGTACTGAGGAGGAGATAGGCTGGATTTCCGATGGCACAGCTGCTGTAACGGACCTGATCGTTGTTGGGAAAGAGGAACGACTATCGCACGGCGCCATGATCAATCGGAAGCAACAGCCTTTCGTTGAGCTATGATATCCAAGGACTTTATTGATGTCTGGCATATCGTTTGTCGATCTTCCAACTACCAAATATATCGGTGTTTCTCATTCTGGCCATCCTCTCTCGCCACACTAGTATCTTCGAACTCCTGCACCTCCGGCACGCCTTCCTTGTCCATCTTTTTGTTCTCTCTGATCAACCACAGGCTCAGGACCGTGCTGACCACCGTTACAAGCAAACAGAAGGAGGCAGATATCCACAACCCTTGCTGGAACCTTGGCGCTTCGGAATCGGGGAAGACGTTCGTTCCTAGAAGCGGTCCGCATTGTCCAAGGGTGGCCAGAACTGTGTAGCCACCCGCTCGCTTACTTTCGGTAGCATGGATGTTTGCTGTCCAGGCCAAGAGTAGAGCGACCGAGGCGAAGATCTGCACCGATAGGAAGATCGAGAAGTAACGTACTCCAGGCGACGAGGATGTTGCGTTGATGATGAACCCAATGGCTGCGATTAGTCCTGACAGAGCGCAGAAAGGACCGCGCATTTTGAAGCGGTCCGAACACCAACAGACTAAGATGATGTAGAAGAAGCACAACAGATAAGGCGGTGCTGACAGCCCGTTCGACTCTACGTCGGTGAAGATACCCAGTTCCGAGATGATGGTCGGCACGAAGAGAGGGAGGGAGGCGAACGATACGTTCCTGGCGCTTCATTAGTACAGATTGTTGTAGTCAAAAGGAATATGCACGTACACGCTGAAGTACATGATACCCGGTAGGTACGACTTCGGATCCTTGATGCCTTCGAGCATCTCCTTGATTCGAAGGCCTTGGTTCTTGTTGACATCGAGACGCTGGTTACGGGCAACGAAGTGGTATGCGACCTCCTTCTCTCGATCGTTCAGGAATTTCGCCTGCTTTATAGAGTCCGGAAGAAAGAAGAATGGCACCAAAGCGAAGACACAAGTGGGCAGTCCTTCGATCAAGAACAGGATCCTACAGGTTGCGGCTGTTAGCTTTGGCGTGCATTAGACTAGTTTGAAGGGTGATCTCCGTATGTACCTCCAAGGAGCCAGGCTGCCATTGATCTGACTGATACCGAATGCAAGAGCACCGCCATAGGCATTAGCTACTAAGCATTAGTGCACTTTCCACGAGGTGTTGCAAGCAGACTACTCACCTAAGGCGGCAGCTGCAGTACATCTCGACGTTAGCCAGGTGCCCAAATTGTAATACCACTCTGAACACTAACCTGCAATAAAGATACCATGACGGAACCCGACCTTCTCACGAGGGTAGAAGTAGGTCAGGTACAATGGCACGCCGGGACCGTATGCAGCTTCAGCTACACCCAAGAAAAACCGGCATGCCATAAGACCAGACCAGTTGACCGCAGCGGCCTGGATGGTGGCAACAAATCCCCAGAAGAGGACCACTGAGGCGCACCAAATATGTCTGCATTAAACAAGCCATCAGTACATGCGATCTCTGGAGCACGTCCGCGTAGAAGAGGACTAACGGTGGGAACTGTTTCCACCCCATGAGGAGCCATTGCGAGAAGATATAAGCAATGTAGAATATGGTACCAAGCCAGTTGTATCGGAAGCCCGAAAGGTCGATATCTAGGATCATAAGTGGGCTTTCTAACAATGGAAAGGGTAGAGAGTAACGTACCATCCTCCATTCCCGCAAGTCTCGCATTGCCCAGGTTGCTACGATCCAATACCGCGAGCATGTAGAGGATAAATACAATGGGCATAATATGAAAGTCCAGCTTGCGAATAATGTCCTTTTCCTCTTTTGGTGTCGGCGCGACGAAAGCTTCAGCTCTTTCTTTGGCGCTGACCTCAGTAGGATTGGAGTTTTGGTCCGCCTCGAGGGGGGCTTTTTCTACGTCGGCCATCTTCGATTTGGTATCCAAGAGTGGTACTGGGTACTTGATGGCGTCCTTCACGATGAAATCTCGGCTGGCCCAAGGGATAATCAAAGGGAATCGCTTCTGAATGGGAAGGGAGTGATACGTGGTCTGGAGATACAGCAACGAAACACGAATGCATCCAGAAAGGTGACACAGCAGCGACAGGAAGCCTATATGATACCGGAAACAAGACGGCTTACCGTGCTTTAACACCCTTGTGCGAGGCTTCTCCGGCAGGTGAGAAGCTTTCGACTGGAAAAACTAGCAAGGTATGACGATAGATGGCTCCGTGATCGACATCAATTCCTACCGGCGTTGGTAAGGTGAGGTCACAGGTGTGGAGGTGGACTATGGAGAAGGGGACCACGCGAGCAACGCAAGCGTGATGATCTCCGAGACCCGCTTCACCGTGCTTCTTGTATTGTCCGGTTTTACTCCTCTTCCAGTACTCATCAACTTCATAGCCCGCGTGAGCGCAAATGATAGCAGAGGTCTTCGTGGCGTTGTACTTCGTCCCCGTCCAGCCTGCACCGTGCTACCTCAACACTGCCATTAATCCGAGGATCCAGATTAGGGCAGCCGTGATCAGTCCAGACCTGGCACACCGTCGTTTCCGGAGTGGCGTCCATTGGCAACCTCGTAGAATACTGTCCTTGGGAAATCCCGATGAGACAGGGAGACGGTAAATCCTGGAATTTGCAAGAACCTCTTGAGCCTGAGCTTGCGTAGCCTGCTACGGCGGCGGGGCCTACATGCAGTTCAGCCAGCAGATTGTTCTCATGGATGGACTACAGCTGTCTGCAATTGGGAAACGAGGCTAGGCGTCCTGGTCAGATATTGGTTTGGCAACGGCAGGCTTGTCGAACTGCTATATGTACAACGCCTTCCGACTTCGGCCCCGTCAAGGGTCGTTGGAGAGGACCTCTCAAGATCGGGAAGGCCTATATCGACAACATCGATCGGACCGACCAGCTCCATGATGCCTGCCAGGTTGTAGGAACAACTCTGCCGACTTGGGCCACTACACAGGGTCATTATTCGGAGGCGTAACACTGATTGCAGTCTCAATGCAAGTATCATTCGCGGTGTGGGTATCGTAACGACTCTCTTCGAACCTCGCTCCGTCGCTATGCATTGAAAGACATCCCCATCTCCAACACCTCAGCAGTCATGGTACCGTCCGTCATGCCGATGTCGTCTGGCGCTGCACGACCTCAGACAGTCGCACTTCCTTCACCACCCGTGTTCTCACTATCCTTCCCGTCTCCACCCTTCTCAACAACCTTCTCGAACGTCAACTCGCCTACCAGAAAATCAGCACATGTCTTTTCCAGAGGGATAGGGATAGAAGCAGACATACCAGTCTCGCTGCCTCCAAAGTGAACAGGATGGTCGCAGTTGGCGATGCCACAGTCCATCGGATGCGGGCGACCTATCAATCGGTCAGTATGCATCTTGCTCGATCAGTGGTCAGCACGACTAACCGGACTCGTAGTCGGTGAGCTCACGCTCACCAAGCCAGCTCGGGCGACCATCACCCTCCAGCCTCGCGCGCCTGTTCGTCTCATGACGGTTTTGCTCGTTGCGCCAACCCAGAGGATCTTCACCCCGTACCACCTTGTACGATCCGTCTGCCTGTCTCGCAATCTTCAGGCTGTAGCCGTCCTTGTCAGTGACGAGGCAGCCCCCATCGATGAAGTAGGCTGCCTGACGGCTATTGCGATCCGGGTCGTCGATACCGTGAACCTTCACCTGCTCCGAGATGCCGGAATAATCGACGGTCGCTGGGTCGACAGACGGTGTCGACATGGCTGCAGGTTGTATGTGTATGTATGGGTATGTATGAATGGGTATAGGTGATGTACGACGGCGAAGAAAGTATGTGTCTAGGTGGATGGGTTGGAAGAAACTTCCAAGAAGCAAATGTGAGGATATACGAAGAGCCAAGACTCATGTGAATGTGTGTGAATGTAAGTGGGGCTCCGTCATGTGTTTGCTCTGAAATCCGCATGTGATCAGACATTCACCTAGGGATCTCAAGGGAAGGCCTTGCCAACAGACCAAGCTTAGGCCAGGCGACATATGCATGGATGGCTGAACGACAATGCACACCAGCGCCTTTGAGTAAGAAGTGCTTGTTCTTCCAGCAAACCACGTTGAACACACCTCATGCACGAAGATGAGACAGCAACAATGGCAGCGCAGTCGTAGCTGTCTCGCAAGCATCGAGCATCCGAAGCGGAGGAACGACTAAACTACACGTCTAAGTCTCTGAGGCGACATACTTACGATACTAATGGCCTTGCGGGACAGACTTACCTGGGTTCTGGTAACAGGAACCTTTGCTTCAGGCCGGGAAGCACCGGCGACGAGTTCCAACACTACTTTGACGTTGGGTAGTCCAGGCTTCGTCTTCTGGAGACCGGCAGCCTTCCAACAGCGAGGCCATCTCCGGCAGCTCGCCCGAGATATGGCATTTGAGGGTTCTGTAGTGGTGTCTGACGACAGTTGGGGAGGCCAGCCGGGTATATGTATACGACTTCTTTTCGGAACCCACGCAACGGAAGTGTATTGGAATCCCGTTCAATTGCTCCGGAAGACTGCGAATTTCGAGGCATGCAAGACAGATCTGCCATACTTAGACCAAGTCTGACTCTGCCGTCGATGTATGGGACAGCGGACCGTCGTGCACGACGGATATACTTCAACGTTTCCACACAAAGTAGCAGACCTTCGTGGAAACCACAGTAGGTGTAGTAGCCTCTGGCCGGATCGATCGTGCGAGAGGTTCCACTGTTCTGGCCGCATCATTCCATTGATGAAGTCCGATCCTGGTGGCCGGGCACGTGACCCTGCGAAGTTCCAGTAAGACTGGCCATGAAGTGCTGTAGGACCGACTATAGCCTGAATGCCCACACTGCGATCATGATGCACCATCACTGGGCACACGGTGGAAGAATTGCGTGTAATCGCTCCATCAGCTCTCGCTCAGCAGTTTTGACCATGCTCTACGTCATGTGGGGCGATTCATTAAGTTGCGGGTGTTGTTCACTCTATCCCACCATTGTCTTAAACTTTTCAGACTTGACAACAACAACAAGAAAGACCAATTGATCAAACGACCACTTCTATAAACCAAGTCAGCATACTGCCGTTCATCTCAATGGTGACCCGGAACTGACTTGCTTCCACAGTCCACCAAACCACCCACAACACACCATCACGATGTCCGCCCAACAAGGTCGCCAGTACGCCCTCCCCTCCCCCTCCCACCATAAACATTCCTCGCTGACGCTTCCACCAGGTCTCCCGACCCAGAGAACCAAACCGGCAAGCAGCAACAAGCGCCTCCGGCCTCGGACCCGAACAAGCAGGGCCAGGAGCCAGAGGGTGGCGCGGCGGACTCGAGCAAGGATGATTTGAAGAACTTGGAGAGCAACCCGACGCACATTCTGCAGAAGGAGGCAGAGAAGAAGACGGGGAAGACTGAGAATTGAGATCCATACGAGAGGGAAAGGGTGGGAAGAGGAAGTGCACGTGTGAGCAGATGGGGAGGAGATGGCGAGGTGCGTATAACACGGCTGGTGTTGTTGTTGTTGTTGTTGTAGTGGAGGTATGAACGGTTGAAGAGTGTAAGAGCTGCTTTCGTTTCCTCGTTGAAGCTTGAATCGTGGATTTCTTCCCAGTGACAGGTCGACTCTGCTCGGCGACTAGGCGAGCGCTCTGCTATGCCTTGACTCCACAAAGGCGCTCTCAAGAGGCGACTCAAAAGCTGCTTTTAGTCCTCTACCGCGAGTCCTTGACGGCTTCCACATGGCCGGAACAGGTTGCTGTGAGTGTCGACGTTTTGTGAGGCTTAAACCATGCCGATGGGGTTTGAATTGCTTTCCCATCGATGCATCTCTCAGCCAAGCCCTCGTCCTCGTCCTCTCGTAGACGCACTCCTCACGATCCCACCCCCTCC
>JAABUL010005983.1_pt1 | contig 14475 bp, 21 predicted proteins | sample 5559151 | NCBI WGS metagenome assembly JAABUL01 (sample SAMN10711876, study PRJNA513368) | rock metagenome | isolation source: Antarctica rocks | place: Antarctica: Victoria Land, Pudding Butte sud | reverse complement strand
GTGTTGGCTTGCGTCAATTGAACGAAATGCATGCTCGGCCCATCCTGTCGAGGAACTCCGGCGACCCGCAAGCGGTGCCCTGCCGCCGTTGCGAGCTTATGCGCGGGACCCTATCGTACTGCAAGGTGAACTCGTCGCCGATCCGCCGGACGTGCACGGCATCTCATCCTCGGCCGGCCCCCGCATCGACGCCAAGCCGGCCACACCAGACATGTCGATTTGCTGAAGCGAGATCCGACCATGACAGCCGACCAGCAGCATGCCGCAACCACCGAACTGAACGAAGCCCTCGCGGCCGGTTTCGAGACCGGCAACCTCGACGAGGTCGGCGCCTTTTACACGGAAACATCAAGTCTCATGCCGCCACGCGGCAAGTTCATCGAAGGGCGGGGGTCCATCGGCGCCTTTTGGCTCGGCGTGCGCAACCGCTTCTCGGGCATCGCCTTCACCACGGTGAACTTGAAAGGCTTCGGCGACACCGTCCTGCGGGAGACCGGCACCTACGTCATGACGACCAACGACGAGCAATCGCCTTCACCGCAGGGCAAATACGTTTTCGTCTGGGAACTCGTCGACGGCGAATGGCAGATCGAAAGCAGCATCTGGAACCGCAACGCGGAAACCGCCGGTGTCGGGCGGCGCGCCGGTGGCCAGGGCCTACCGGGGGGCCAAGGGCTCGGTCGGCAGGGTGGCGGTCAAGGGGCCGGCGGCTATCGCCAGGGCGGCGGTGGCCGACCATCGTTTCAGGGCGGCGGAGGGCGGCGACAAGGTGGCGGGCAAGGCCGTGGGGGCGGCCAGGGCGGAGAGGGCGGCTCTGCCAACCTTTACGACGGGAGCGCCGGTCTCTATTCCAATTTGAAGGACTGAGCGGCTCCCCGGCGACTAACCGCCTCTGAAGCGCAGCAACGGCTGCCCCGGGCGGCCTCCTTCCGCGACGTCACAAACAGGACCAGGTTCCATGCGCAATTTGATCACTGCCCTACTGGTCTGCGGGACGGCCTTCCCGGCCATGGCGCAGGCGGTATCGGGAGTTCGAGAGGCCGGCACGCGTTTCACCGCGGCGCTGAGTTCGGGTGATGCGGCCACGGCCGCATCCTACTTCGCCGACGATGGGGTAGCCCTGCCCCCCGGCCGGGCCGAACTCAACGGCAAGGGCCAGATCCAGCAGTTCCTCGGCAGCATGACGCGGGCCGTGAAGGACCTGAAATACGTGCCCGAGGACGTGAAGCAGATCAACGATCAGACGGCGCGCGAGGTGGGCACGTTCAGCTTCAAGCCGCAGAAGCAAGGCGGCCCGGACGTCACCGGCAAGTATCTCATCATCTGGGCCAAGGTGGGCGGCGACTGGAAGATTACCGCCGACATGTGGAACCGCAGCAGCGCGGGCGGGGATGGTGGCCGCCAGGGAGCCGGAAAGGGTGGACGCCAGGGCGGGCGCAAGCCCGGCGGAGCCGAGACCGGCACCGAGTGACGCCCGCGAAGTGCTGGATCGTCCCCCGAGGCTTTTCGGTCGCGCTCCCGTCGCCGAACAACGATCCCGAGTCGGACGTTGGACGCGGCAGGAGGACGCATGATCATCAGATTGAAGCCGCTGACCGATCAGACGATCGTGATCACGGGAGCATCGAGCGGCATCGGACGCGCCACCGCACTCGCGGCCGCGCGGCGGGGCGCCAGGGTCGTCCTCTCGGCCCGGGATGAGGGCTCGTTGCGGCTCGTCGAGGACACGGTCACCAAGCATGGCGGTCAGGCGCGATCGATCGTAGCGGACGTCGGACGTCGCGAGGACGTCGAAGCCCTGGCGGCTTTCGCGATCGCGGCGTTCGGCGGGTTCGACACCTGGGTCAACAACGCCGGGGTGGCGATGTTCAGCCGCCTCGAGGAGACCGTCGAGACGGATGCGCGGCGGCTGTTCGACACCAATTTCTGGGGTACCGTGCACGGCTCGCTCGCGGCCCTGAGGACCCTCAAGTCCGGCGGCGGCGCGCTGATCAACGTCGGCAGCATCGTGGGCGACTTCGGCGTCCCGATCCAGGGCATGTACAGCGCCAGCAAGCACGCCGTGAAAGCCTTCACAGATACATTGCGGATCGAACTCGAGGCCGAGGAGGCCCCGGTGTCGGTGACGCTGATCAAGCCGGCGGCGATCGCCACGCCCATCGTCGCGAATGTCGGCAACACCACCGGCCGGGAGGCGAAGCTGCCGGCCCCGCACTATGCGCCCGAGGAAGTGGCCCATGCGATCCTGCATGCCGCGGTTCATCCCCAGCGCGACATCTACGTCGGCGGCACGGGCCGGCTCATGTCGCTCTTCGCGCAGGCCGTTCCGCACCTCGCCGACAAGGTCAGCGCGCGGTTCGGCGAGGACGCCCAGCTTGGCGAGGCCCAGGAGCATCCGCAGGGCAATCTCCACGCTCCGGCGCAGCAGCGCACCGAACACGAGGTGCAGGACCGGGGCCGGCGCAGCTTCTATACGCGGGCCACGCTGGATCCGGCCTCGCCGATCGCGGCCGCCACGGCGGCGAGCGGTGCGCTGTTCGATCTGGCGCTCTCCATCCTGGCGCCGAGAAAGCGATGAGCCACGCGGCCCCGCTGGCGATGTCGGACCGCACGGCCACCAAAAGCCCGTGGTTGCCGCTCGCTCTGGGCTTCGGGGGGCTCGTTCCGTTCTGGGCCTTGGCGCTCGCACGGGTGACGGGCCTGCCGCACGCGGTTCCGCCGGCCGACATCGAAGTCGCCCTCGCGGCCTATGCGGCCACCATCCTGTCGTTCCTGGGCGGGATCCGGTGGGGCACGGCACTGCGCGAGGGAGACCGGCAGCGCGTCACGGGCGACTACATCTTCGGCGTCCTGCCGCAGTTGCTCGGTTGGGCCGCGCTGGCGCTCCCGGACCCGTGGCGGCCGGTGGTGCTCGGCCTCATGATCCTGGTGCTCGGGCCGATCGACCGCAACCTCGTTGCCCGCGGGATGGCCCCCGTCTGGTTCGGCCGGCTGCGCCTAGGGTTGAGCCTCGGGGCCGGCGCGGCCCTGTTCCTCGCCGCCCTGGCCTGATCGACTGCCCTCGGCAGCTTGCCCGGTCCCCACTGAACCCTGTTCCCACCTGAAGACCTCCCGCGACACCGATCGCCGAGCCAGCGGAGCGAAGCGCGGCAAGCATCTCTGCCGCGGGAGACCACTCGCTCTGCCGGCTCGGGCCCGCTATGGATCGCGCTTGAGACAAATGCCGCCCGCCCGCGGCTCCTGGGGGGACTGGACACCATGGCGCCCTATCGCATCGCCGTCATCGGCGTCGGCAAGATCGCGGTCGACGAGCACCTGCCGTCGATCGCCAAGAACCCGCGTTTCACGCTTGCGGGCCTAGTGAGCGGGCGCGGCGTCGAACAGCCCGGCGTACCGACGTTCCGGACCTCGACCGAACTCTATGCCGCCCTGCCGGGGCTCGACGCCGTTTCGGTGTGCACGCCGCCCGGCCCCCGCCCGGCCCTGGTCCGCGAGGCGCTGGACGCCGGTGCGAACGTGCTGCTCGAAAAGCCCCCGAGCCCGACGGTCGGGGAACTGCGCGACCTCGCCCGGCACGCCGACGCGCGAGGCCGCATCATCTTCACGACCTGGCATTCGCAATATAATGCCGCCGTCGAGGAGATGCGGGCGCGGCTCGCGGGGCGCGGAATCCACCGCCTCGCCATCACCTGGAAGGAGGACGTCAGGCGCTGGCACCCGGGCCAGGACTGGATCTGGGAGGCGTCCGGCTTCGGCGTGTTCGACCCCGGCATCAATGCTCTCTCGATCCTCACCCGGATCATGCCGGCGCCCGTCTTCGTCCGCTCGGCCCGGCTTCTCACGCCGTCGAACCGTGCCATGCCGATCGCCGCCAGCATCGCGTTCACGAGCCCGGCCCTGACCGGGCCAGCGGCGATCGAGGACGCGATCACGGCCGATTTCGACTGGCGCCAGCGCGGAGATCAGACCTGGGAGATCGCGGTCGACCGCGACGACGGAACGGCGCTGCGGCTCACGGGCGGCGGCACGACGCTCGCGGTCGACGGCATCACGGTCGTCGAGGAACCGCGCGACGAATACGACCGTATCTACGCGCGCTTCGCTGCCCTTCTCGACGCCGGCACTAGTTTCGTCGACATGGCACCCTTCGAACTCGTGGCCGACGCCTTCATGGTGGGGCGCCGTGCCGAGGTGGATCCCTTCCTCGACTGACGGCCGGCACAGGCGGCGGACGCCGGGGTCCAGCCCGCCGGCGCTAGCGTCGAGCGCTGAACCGGGCGGCGGCGGCCGGATCGCCCCAGGCCACGAAAGCCCCGTTGCGGTAGCGGCCCTCGGTTTTGCCGTAGCGGAACGGACCCCCGACGGGGTCCAGCACCGTGCCGCCTGCGGCCCGCAGCACGGCTTCGCCCGCCGCCGTATCCCATTCCATCGTGGGGCCGAAACGAGGATAGACGTCGGCCTCGCCCTCGGCCACGACACAGAACTTCAGCGACGAGCCCGCCGCACGGCGCTCCGCGACGGGGAGCCGGGCCAGCAATGCCTCGGTCTCGGGATCGCCATGCGAGCGGCTGGCCAGCGCGGTCCAGCCCGCGGCGGGGGCGGTGCGGGTTCGGATGGTCCGGGATCCGGTCGCCTGCGCCAGTGCGGCGCCGGGCGCTATTGTGCGCCGCCGCGCCGTGGCGCCGCCCGACCAGAGGTGGCCCAGCACCGGTGCATAGACGGCTCCGGCCACAGGGACGCCGTCGACCACGAGCCCGATGTTGACGGTGAACTCGCCGTTGCGGTTTAGGAATTCGCGCGTGCCGTCGAGCGGGTCGACCAGGATGAAGCGGGCCGCCGCGCCCGGCACCTCGCCCCGGGCCGCCGCCTCCTCGGCCAGCACCGGCCAGCCCGGCATCCGCTCCGACAGGCCCGCCAGGATCACGGCCTCGGCCCGTTCGTCGGCCTCGGTCACGGGACTCTGATCGGATTTCAGCCGCGCCTCGCAGCCTTCGCCGTACACCTTCATCACGACGGCACCGGCCGCGAGGCAGAGTTCCGCGAAACACTCGGCCAAGCGGTCACGGCTCTCGTCGTCGAGCGGCGACGCAGTGGACGGGTCAAGGTGTCGAACTGGCATGGTGGATCGGCCGAAATCGATGCATCTGCAACGGGTGATGGAGCTTGATCACGTCAGACGACACCTTGCGGTGCTGGCGGCATCGATCCGCCTTGCCAACGAGAACCATCGTGGCGTGGGCCACCCAAGCTGCTTAGCGCATTCCCGCTTCCGACGATACGCCGCGGCAGGGCGCCGTGCCGGATCCCGCGGTCTGCCTGGTCGCGGTGGAAACATTGGTTAACTTTTCCGGAAGAACCTCTAGGGTATGGGACGTGGTCGAGCCAAACGGCGTGCCGGGTTCGGTCCGCCGATGGCTCCCCGTCGTTTCATCTGCGTAGGGCCCGCCCTCATCGGCGACCCTGGGTCCAACTCTCCTCACGCGTGCAATGGAAGCCTTCCCATGACGCCAATCACGCTCGAAGCCCTCGATCTCGCGGCCCTGCTGTGTTCGCGCGTGTGCCATGACGTGATCAGCCCGGTCGGGGCGATCGTCAACGGTCTCGAGGTCCTCGACGAGGAGAAGGACCCGGAGATGCGCAGCTTCGCGCTCGACCTCGTCAAGAAGAGCGCCACGATGGCCTCGGCCAAGCTTCAGTTCTGCCGGCTGGCCTTCGGCGCGGCGGGCTCGGCGGGCGCCTCGATCGACACCGGGGACGCCGAGACGGTGACGCGGGGGCTCTTCGGCGATGACAAGATCAAGCTCGACTGGCGGGCGCCCCGCATCCTGATGCCCAAGAACAAGGTCAAGCTGATCCTCAACCTGTGCCTGATCGCGGCCGGCACCATCCCGCGCGGCGGCACGATGAGGGTGGAGGTCGAGGGCGTGGGCGAGGCGTCCGTGATCCGGATCCTGGCCCACGGCAACTATGCTCGGGTTCCGGCCGGCCTCGCGGCCCTGCTCGACGGCGCGCCAGAGAACGGCAGCGTCGACGCCCACGCCATTCAGCCTTTCTTCACGGGCCTCGTGGCCCGGGAAGTCGGCATGGTGGCGACGATCCGCAGCGAGCCCGAGGGCATCGTGATCGAGGCGAAGGCGGCACCGGCCCGAGAGGCCGAAGACGGGTACGGCGACACGGCTTCCGCGGCCGCGATTCCACTCTGAGCCGGGCGGCACCGGCCCGCTGCCCTCGCGACGAGGCTCGTCCGCAATCTCTTCAAGGCTCCTTAATGGGTTGCGGCCCATGCTTTCCGTCTGAAGCGGCCGCCGGGCTTCGCCCCGCCGGACCGCATCTTCGACGGAGCTTTTCCATGACACTCATGCTCGTGGTGGACGATTCGAGCGTGATCCGCAAAGTGGCCCGCCGGATCTTCGAGGGACTGTCGCTCGAGACCGAGGAGGCCGACAACGGCCAGGTCGCGCTCGCGGTCTGCGAGGCCCGCATGCCCGACGGCATCCTGCTCGACTGGAACATGCCCGTCATGGACGGCTACGCCTTTCTGAAGGAACTGCGCAGGATGCCGGGCGGCGACAAGCCGAAAGTCGTTTTCTGCACCACCGAGAACGATGTCGCGCAAATCGCCAGGGCCAGGCATGCCGGGGCCGACGATTACATGATGAAGCCCTTCGACCGTGAGATCCTGCACGCCAAGATGATCGCGGTCGGCCTCGCCTGACATCATCGGGGCAGCCGACGCCCTGGGACTCTGCTAACTGCAACGGCAAAGGCCCCGATCCGTGTCGGATCGGGGCCTTTGCCGTTCCGGCACTGCAGGTCGAGCCGATCAGGCCGTGATGCGGTTGTCGGCTTCGCTGGGCTCGCGCAACACGTAGCCGCGGCCCCAGACGGTCTCGATGAAATTGCGGCCGTGGCTCGCATTGGCCAGCTTCTTGCGCAGTTTGCAGATGAAGACGTCGATGATCTTCAGCTCCGGCTCGTCCATGCCGCCATAGAGGTGGTTCAAGAACATCTCCTTGGTCAGGGTCGTGCCCTTCCGCAAGGAGAGGAGTTCCAGCATCTGGTATTCCTTGCCCGTGAGATGTACGCGCGCGCCCGACACTTCCACGGTCTTCTGGTCGAGGTTGACGATCAGGTCGCCCGTTGCGATCACCGACTGCGCATGGCCTTTGGATCGACGTACGATGGCGTGGATCCGCGCCACGAGTTCGTCCTTGTGGAACGGTTTGGTGAGATAATCGTCGGCTCCGAAGCCGAGGCCCTTGACCTTGTCTTCGATGCCGGCGAGCCCCGACAGGATGAGGATCGGCGTTTTCACCTTGGCGACCCGCAAGGTCCGCAGCACCTCGTATCCCGACATGTCCGGCAGATTGAGATCGAGCAGGATAATGTCGTAGTCGTAGAGCTTGCCGAGGTCGACGCCCTCTTCCCCGAGATCGGTCGTGTAGACGTTGAAATTCTCCGACTTGAGCATGAGTTCGATGCTCTGCGCGGTAGCGCTGTCGTCTTCGATCAGGAGAACGCGCATATGTGGTCCCCACCCTTGCCCCGGTTGGCTTGGCTGATGCGCGACCTGCGCGTTCCGGCACTGCGGTCAGGAACCGACGCGAGCACCGAGCCATTCGTGAATGTTAGCGCGGAAAGGTTAATGAAATCGGTGTGGTTAAGCCTTGCTTCCGCCATCAGAATGACCGCTTCGCGCCTCGCCGCCCTGCTGCTGGCGGCTCGGAGGTGACCGCCGCCGCCCCGATCCGAGTGCATCATCTCTCGATCCCGTTCCGCACTGCCGCCCCACCTCGCCGCGCTTACCGGATCGGAGAGGCCGCGCATCGGCCCCAATCTTCAGGAAACAGGTGAACGATTCGTTGCCGCGGGGTGATCGCCAGGGCCGATCCGTTACCCTTACTTTCTAGGCCAGGGAGTAACAAAGAAGCAACTTCCATGCGCGATGGTCATGGTGTCTCGCGGTATCGGCACGGTCCAGAAGGGTGAAAAATCCTCTTTCCACCCTCGCGTCTTTGGAGTTTTGCATGGTGAAGTCGCGGGATCACCTCATCCGCCTCAAACGGTTTCAAGTCGACGAACGGCGGCGCCGCGTGTCGCAGATCGAATCCATGATCGCGGACTTTTCGCGCATGGCAGTCGATCTCGACCGCGAGATCGCAACCGAAGAGCAGCGTTCGGGCATTTCCGACCCGAATCATTTCGCCTATCCGACCTACGCCCGCGCCGCCGTCGTTCGGCGTGACAACCTGAAACGCTCGAGCGACGAGTTGCGCGAGCAACTCGACGAGGCGAAAGCCTTGCTGGGGGATGCCCAGGACGAGTTGAAGAAAGTGGAAAGCATCGACAGCCGGGACAGGCCGCCTCACGTCGATGTCGGAGGCCTGGATCGCGACATGGGAATGGGGCGGCTGGCGCGCGCCTGAACCGACCTCATCGTTCCTCGGCCGGACCGGCACCGGCCGACACCGATCCCCGCGGGCCCGATCCTCGTCGAGAGGGGCGGGTCCCCGGGGCTTCGTTCGCGACGAGGCGGACAAAGGGCACCCGTACCGCCGACCGGCAGCGCCTCACCCAAGGAGGCTGTCGAAGAGCCCGCACCCGCCTTCCCCGCCTGCCAGCGCCTCGATGGCGTTCTCGGGGTGCGGCATCATGCCGAGCACATTGAAATGTTCGGAATAGACGCCCGCGATGTGGTTGCGCGAACCATTGGGGCTGACGGCCTCGCCGGGATCGCCCTCGGGGCCGCAATAGCGGAACGCCACCCTGCCTTCCCCTTCGAGCGCCGCAACCGTTGCGTCGTCGGCCGCGTAATTCCCCTCGCCATGGGCGACCGGGACCTCGATCACCTGATGGTGCGCGTAAGCGCTGGTGAAGGGCGTGTCGACCCTCTCGACGCGCAAATGCTGCGTGCGGCAGACGAAATGCAGGTGGGCGTTGCGCATCAGCACGCCTGGCAGAAGACCGGCCTCGCAGGCGACCTGGAAGCCGTTGCAGATGGCCAGCACCCGGCCGCCGCGCGCCGCATGGGCCCGCACCGCACCCATCACGGGCGAGCGAGCCGCGATGGCGCCGCAGCGGAGATAATCGCCGTAGGAGAAGCCGCCCGGCAGCACGACGAGATCGGTGCCCTCGGGCAGGCTCGTCTGCGTATGCCAGAGGGCGACGGGCTCGCGCCCCGATGCGCGCCGCAGCGCCCGGGCCACGTCGCGGTCGCGGTTGACGCCCGGGAACACGACGACGGCCGCGTTCACGTCGGCTGACCGCCGAGCGCCGGCATGCCGCCGAGCGCGATCGCATAATCCTCGATCACCAAGTTGGCCAGCAGCGCTTCGCACACCCTGCGCAACTCGGCCTCGGCGGCCGCCGGGTCGCGTTCGGCCAAGACCAGGTCGAAGATCTTGCCCTGCCGGACGCTCGCGACGCCGTCGAAGCCCAGCGAGTGCAGGGCTCCCTCGATGGCCTTGCCTTGAGGATCGAGAACGCCCGATTTCAGCGTGACGGAGACGCGGGCCTGCATGGTCTGGACTTCCGGAAATCGTTGCGCCTGCCGCAGGGCTTAGACAGGATGCCGGGGCGAGGCAACCGCCACCATTCCAGGGCGCCTGTGGAGACCGCTCCGGCAAACCGCACGCGAGGATGTCGCGGCGTCACGATGCGAGGCGACCTCCGCGCGCTTCCTCAGGAGCCCGAAACCGCCTCGGGATATCGGTAGACGATCTCCGAGAAGGTGTCGGCCGGGAAGCAGTAGAAAAAGCGCAGCGGCGTGCCCGAAACGTTGCGGATGCCGTGGAGGGCGTCGCCCGGGATGAAGACCGCCGCACCAGCCGACACTGCCGTCTCGCTCCCATCGATCGTGACGATGCCGGTCCCTCGGCGACGAAGTAGATCTCGGGCTGCGCATGGCGATGCGGATTGAGGCCCCCGCCGGGCTCGATCTCGGCGAGTCCGGCGCTCAGGCCGTCGGTCGGCGTGATGTCCCGGCTGAACAGCGTGAACCAGGACACGCGGCCACGCACCGGATCGTCCCAGCCGTCGCGGGGCCGATCGGCAGCGGACGCGATCACCGGCCGCGATGATGTCGTCATGGTGGTCTCCGTGAGCGCAGGATCCCGCCGGGCTTCCTCGGCGCGAGACTGAGCAGCCTTGCTGGCTTACGCCACGGTTGATGTCGCTTTTCAAAGCGAAATCAACGCTGCTGAACATTCCAGGTGTAAGCAGGTTCGCAAGAACCTGCTTAGCGTGCCGCGCTCCCGGTGGCGAGCGCCGCAGCCTCCGGGCACCGCGGGGCGCCGCGGTGATTGCCGGCGCGCCTTCCCCCGCGGCGCCGAACCTGCCAAGAAGCGCCGGCGCGAGGCCGTTGGAACCCCTGATGCATCCAGAATTGATCCTCTTCGACTGCGACGGCGTGCTGGTGGACAGCGAGGTTTTGTCGATCGGCGGCGTGGTGTCGGTGCTGAACGAGGCCGGGATCCCCGCCACCTACGACATGATCGCGCGCTATTTCGGCATGAAGCAGGCCGACATCATGTTGAAAGTGTCGGAGGAGACCGGGCACGACATCGGCAACGAGGTCCTGGCCCGCATCTGGCCCGCGCTCCGCGACAAGTTCGAGGCCGAGTTGAAACCCATGCCGGGCCTGGCGGATTTCCTGCGGCGCCATCCCGAGACCAAGCGCTGCGTCGCATCCTCGTCGGGCCTCGACCGCATCCGGAACTCCCTGCGGCTCACCGGGTTGGCGCCGTTCTTCGGCGAGGACGTCTTCAGTTCCAGCCAGGTCGCGCGGGGCAAGCCGGCCCCGGACCTGTTCCTGTTCGCGGCCGCCAAGATGGACGTTGCGCCGGACCGCTGCGTGGTGATCGAGGACTCGCGCTTCGGCGTCGCGGGTGCGCTCGCGGCCGGCATGACGGCCCTGGGCTTCGTGGGCGGCAGCCATATCGAAGCGCACCACGCCCGGGCCCTGGCCGAAGCCGGCGCGCTCTACGTGGAATCCGATTGGGAGTCCGTCGAGGCCCGTCTGTTCGCGGGGTGACAGGCGCCGCGCAGTTGACGGCCGTTCCGGTCGGGCGTCTGCTGACCCGGCCAGCCTCGGTGCAGGCAGGCGTGCGACGTCCACCAAGGCGGGGAGAACGCGGCCATGCGGCGGACATCGTTTCGCGTTGCGATCGTGCTGATCTCGGCCGGGATCCCGGCGCTGGCCGGCGAGCCGGCATCCAAGCCGCTCCGGGGCGGTAGCCACGTCGACCTCATGCTGGTGCTGGCGGCCGACGTGTCGCGATCGATCGACGACAACAAATACGAACTGCAGCGCAAGGGCTACGCGGCCGCGATGTCGGACCCCGAGGTGCTACGTGCCATCGCGGCCGGCCCCTCGGGGCGGATCGCGGTCGCCTTCATCGAATGGGCAGGATCGACGTCCCAGATGCTCGTGATCGATTGGACCCTGGTGGGCAGCGCCGCCGAGGCACAGGCCTTCGGGTCCAAGGTCGCGAGCGCGCCGCGCTCCTTCGCGGACCGCACCGCCATCGGGGCGGCCATCGATTTCTCGGCCGGCCTTTTCGCCGAGGCACCGTTCGAGGCCGAGCGCAAGATCATCGACATCTCGGGCGACGGGGACAGCAACGGCGGCCGCGACATCAAGACGGCCCGCGACGACGCCTTGGCACACGGCGTCTCGGCCATCAACGGCATCGTGATCCTGAGCGACATGTCGGGTCCCGCCTATCTCGTGGCCCATACCCACCCGCCCGGCGGCCTGCAGAACTATTACAGGCAGAACGTCACGGGCGGCGTGAACAGCTTCGTGGCGGTGGCGGACGGTTTCGAGAGCTTCGGCCGCTCGCTGGTGGCCAAGCTGATCCAGGAGATCTCCTGAGGACAACCACGCCGAGCCGGGCGGCCGAGGGGGCGGCCAGGCGCGACCTGGCGAGGCGTGACTCACTCGATGGTTTCGACGTTCCCGTCGGCCGGCACCGGTCGCGGACGGCCGTCGTCGCCGATGGCCACGAAGGTGAAGGTCCCCTCCGTGACCTTCTCGCGCCGCGGCGTACGGAACCGCCGCGCCCAGGCCTCGATGCCGATCTTGATCGATGTCCGGCCGACGCTCAAGATCCGCGTGTAGACGCAGAGAACGTCGCCGACCTTGACCGGACGGATGAACGTCATGCCGTCGACCGCCACCGTGACGACCCGGCCCTGCGCCCGGTCCACGCCCGCGATACCGCCGGCCACGTCCATCTGCGACATGACCCAGCCGCCGAAGATGTCGCCGTTAGCATTGGTGTCGGCCGGCATCGCGATGGTGCGGACCATCAGCTCGCCGCGCGGCGCCTCCGTCACATCGTCGGTCGGTCTCATCGGCCAGTGCGGTCCACGGCAGGCACCTCCGGAACCGTGACGCCGATGAGGTCGCCCTCGTCGAGCAGGGCGGCGAGGTCCCGCTCCGTCCAGCCTTCGGTGCGCTCGGGGCGGCGCGGCAGCACCATCCAGCGATAATCCGCCGTCGAATCCACCACCCGGATCCGCTGCGCTTCCGGCAGCACCGTGCCCCATTCGGCCAGCAGCCCACGCGGGTCCCTCACGGCTCGGGCCCGGTAGGCCGCGGACTTGAACCAGAACGGAGGATAGCCGAGCACGGCCCGCGGGTAGCAGGAGCAGAGCGTGCAGACCACGAGATGGTGGACCTCGGCCGTGTTCTCGAGCACGCCGAGCGGAGGGGCCCCCAGCATGGAAACGCCGAGCGCCTCGGCGGCCCGGGTTCCGTCCTCCAGCATCAGGGTCTTGTAGGCCGGGTCGCACCAGGCCCGCGCCACCATGGCGGCCCCCTGCGCGGGCGAGGCCCGATCCGTGACGGCGATCCGTTCGGCCAGCTCGGGATGAGCGTCGGTTTCGACGAGGCTCGTCGGGCGAGACTCAGGCATGGGGTTGCAGCCAGTGTTCGAAGATCTCGACCAGTATGGTATCGCGCGGGTTCGTGTCCGGCCAGACCGCGGTCGGGTCGAAGGCGACGTGGTAGAGCGGCACCTTGGCGGCCGGGCGGCCGAACGCGAGATCCTCCGGGTTCGGGAAGGCGCCGAGGCGCCGCACCACGCGGCCCGCGACGCCGCGCAGATAGTGCGGCGTGCGGATGTGGACGGGACCGTGAAGTTCCGGCCAGTGGTCGCGCACCCGCACCGCAGCCCCGGGCGCGAAGGCGGGCTCCGGACTCACGAGGCGACCGGCGGGACGCCGGCCGGTCCGCCTTCGGCCCGTGCCAGGGCCGAGACGAGTTCCGCCTCGGTGATGACGCCCTTGTCGAGGAGATTATCAGCGATGGACCGGATCCAGCGCTGATAATAGGTGAGGCGATGGTAGTCGGCCTCTGGGATGCTCTCGATGCCGCGGCGGAGTTCGTCGACCGACATGATGCCCTTGCGGCCCAGGATCTGGCGCAAGGCGTCGACCTCGCGGTCGAAATCGTCGAGCCCATGCGGTTCGATGTCGACCGCCTTGCACATGAAGGCGGGCACACCGCCGATGTCGTGATGCCGGCGCGGCTTGTCCTGATCCATGATGCGAGCCTAGCACGCCGCAACGCCGCGGTCAGCCGGGCAACGGGCCGGCGACGGTCGCGCCCTTTCGCTTGCCACGGTGCCGGGATCTGCTAAGAGACCGGACGGCTGCATCCGGCATGTCCAGCGACGCCCGGATCGGATGCCGCAATAGCTCAGCTGGTAGAGCACCTCATTCGTAATGAGGGGGTCGGGAGTTCGAATCTCTCTTGCGGCACCAATCATTCCAATCATTTAGCTGTTCTCCTGCTTCCCAGAAATCGCGATTGGGAAGCGCATGGGAAGCAATGTGAGCCCGCCCGCCTGCAGGGCCGTCGGCGAAACCCTTCGTGTCATCCGACGGGTTTCTTCGGCGGGAAGTCTCGCGTGCCGGGCCGGCGCTGGTTGACGCCCGACCGTGGGGCTTGCACGCCCTTCTCAGCAGTCCGGCCAAATTGGCCGCACAGGGGCTTGCCCGAGCACGAGGGCGGCAGCTCGCCCGCGCCATGGGAACCATTAACGAATGTGAACAAGGTGTGGTCCTGTGCATTGACCCTCCGTGAAGCTGTCACGGTCGGCTGCCGGTATCAGAAGATGAAACATCCAACTCGCCACGGGCAGGACAACGTCACGAGCGTCGCGCCTTCTGCGAAAAGCACAGGCCCGGCGGGGAGCCAGCCGAAGCCGGCGGACGGGGTAACCAAAACCGAGAAGACGCCAGTAGTCCGTCGCGCGTATGCGAAGCCGGTCGGATCGACTGCCGCTCTGTTTTCCGGTTGGTGACTTAGCCCGCCCGCGCGATGCGGACGGGCCGGAGTGTCAGAGCGCGATTCCTCGTGCCGCTCGACGATCATCGGTTGGCGCATCCGGGGGTTGTGCTCCCTCACGTAGTGGATCGCGGCCACCCGCATGAAGGCTCCTGCGGGCAGGTAGGGGAGCGGTGTGA
>JAABUL010005979.1_pt1 | contig 14493 bp, 29 predicted proteins | sample 5559151 | NCBI WGS metagenome assembly JAABUL01 (sample SAMN10711876, study PRJNA513368) | rock metagenome | isolation source: Antarctica rocks | place: Antarctica: Victoria Land, Pudding Butte sud | reverse complement strand
GCCGCTGCGGCTCTGCTGCTGCTGATGTGGCTGCGTTGCCGCCCCACTGCCGGCCCTCTGGCGTCTGCCGCCAGGCCGTCAGCCACTCGCCAAACTCCGCCTCGGTGCAGCCACACCTCTTGCAGAACACGAGGTGCGTCTCCCGCAGGTAGCTCAGGGTTCGGCGCAGCTCCCTTCCGCGCGCCCGCATGAAGTAGGTGCGCGGTGCAAGGATATTCTCCAGCGAGCGTGACACATACACGGGAAACTGCACAACATCTGCCCGCGGTCGCCCGATGACGTGCTGCAGGAAGTCCAGCTTGCGCTCATTGCCAGGCGTCGCCATGTTCGTGATCAGCACACACGGCCAGCTACGGCAGACGGCAGCGGCCTGCTCCTGGCTGAGGCCGCAAATGTCGCCGAAGCGATCGAGATTTGTTTGCAAGGCCGAGCAGTCGCTGGCCAGCAACCTCGAGTCTCTTGACGCCATCTTGACGACATCATCTGCTGTCCAGCCGCGCGGCACCACGCCAGCAGCGCCGCAGCCTTCTCTTCGATGCCAGTGACTGTGTAGCTCATCAGCCGGGGTTGGCCCTGGGTCACCTTCGCCAGCTGAGCATCGCTGAGGCTTAAGCTGCGCTGCCATGCGTCCCGCCGCTGGCGCAGGACTGCCACATCCATGCCGAGCAGCTGTGGCCAGGTGCCTACGAAGACTACAGCCTGGCTGGCGGTCAGGCCCAGCTCCTCCCGCAGGAAGAAGCCAACGCCACGCGGCCGCGCCAGTTCGCAGGCCAGGTAGCGTGGCCACTTGCGCAGCATTGCCGCCATGTCGGCCGGCTGCATGCCAATGACGCCGCTAAGGACGTCCAGCAGCTGCCGCGCCTCCGCCGCACTGATGGCCGTCGTATGCGCCGCGCCGTTCTGCAGCTGCTTGCCGGCTGCCAGCGTGCGCTTGCAAGCGGCCTTGCTGAGCCAGCCAGCCGCCTCCGCCGGGGTGACGTCTAGCATTTGCGCGAGCAAGTCCGCGTATTCGGCTTCCCAGATGGGGTCCGCGGCAGCGTCGGCGGCAGCGCCGCCTGAAGGTTCGTCATGTGGAGTGTCTCCAGCTGGTTTGCTCGTTGCTGCTGCTGTGCGCTGCCTGCCCGCCTGCTGAATCCTGCCGATGCGCAAGGCATGCGCTGGGCCTGGGTTCTCACCGCAGCAGGTGTGTTGCCGACCTGTGAGCGCAAAGTGGCAGATGTGATTGTCATTTATCGAGAACTGCGTTCTGCTGCCTTGCATTGCACTGATGGCTACACGAGTGAGTGAACGCGCACGTCACCAACCTGCTGGGCTGCGGGCGCGGCAGGCGTGAGCTGATCGGTTCTGCAGCTGCCAGCCGTATGCAGCCACGCTGCATCGATGAGCTGCCTGATGCCGATGCGCAGGCTGCGGCGAAGCTGAGCAGCTTGTTGAGCCAGTCTGGGAGGCAGAACGCCACCAGGACAGGGCGGCCATTGCGGCGATTGCGGCTGCTTGACAGCGCACGTCAGAGATTGGGTAATGAGCGCTGTGAAGTTGCAAGAGCGCTCGCGCTGATACTTTCAACAGTTGCAGCAGCCGATCTAGCGAATTTGGTCGCGTCTATGCAGTGGCCAGGCCTGGTCGGGCAATCCCGCGAGCAGCCAGTGAATATAGCGCGAGCGAGAAGTGCCAATTCTGGATGGTTGCTGTGATTTGCGCTGCAAAATTGCGCTACAGCGCTCTCCTGGCGCTCTCCTGGCGCCACAGGGCGGCCTCCTACACCGTTTGCAAAATTTTCCGACGGATCGCGCACGCTGTTGCGCCGCGCCACGGCCGTGGTTCCGTCATTTCCAGCTTGACCCCACTCCGCAGCTGCTTGGCCGAACCTCACAACATATCTGCACGTCTCACCGCGGTCGAGGCCGGGCCTGATCTGCCCCAGGTGCAGCATGTGCCGGGAGCCATGTAGCGAGCTTTGTTGAGTGTTAGGACGATTCTGCAAATTCAAGGAGCTGGCTGAGTCGCTGGGCCACCCGCTCAGCAAGGCGGCCCGCAAGCGGGAGCTCGCAGCAGCCAAGCAGCTGGAGACCGGCGCGCTGCAGATGGCGGCAACGACAGGGATCAACATGGCGCAGGTGCATCAGCTGCTGGACGTCCTTAGCGGCATCATCGGCATGCAGCCGGCCGACATGGTGGCAATGCTGCGCAAGTGGCCACGCTACCTGGCCTGCGAACCGACGCAGCCGCGCAGTGCTGGCCGCTTCCTGCGGGAGGAGCTGGGCCTGACAGCCGAGACGGCCGCATCGTTGCTGCGCCAGACCCCTTGGCTGCTCGCCATGGAGGTGGATATCCTCCAGCAGCGGCGGAGTGCGTGGCAGCGCGGTCTCGGCCTCAGCGATGCCCAGCTGGCGTAGGTAATCGGAGGGCAGACGCGGCTGATGTCCCTACACAGTCACGGGCATCGAGGAGCAGGCTGCGGCGGTGCTGGCGTGGTGCCGCGCGCGCGGCTGGACAGCAGATGATGTTGTCAAGATGGCGTCAAGAGACTCGAGGTTGCTGGCCAGCGACTGCTCGGCCCTGCAAACAAATCTCGATCGCTTCGGCGACATTTGCGGCCTCAGCCAGGAGCAGGCCGCTGCCGTCTGCCGCAGCTGCCCGACTGTGCTGATCACGAACATGGCGACGCCTGGCAATGAGCGCAAGCTGGACTTCCTGCAGCACGTCATCGGGCGACCGCGGGCAGATGTTGTGCAGTTTCCCGTGTATGTGTCATGCTCGCTGGAGAATGTCATTGCACCGCGCACCTACTTCATGCGGGCGCGCGGAAGGGAGCTGAGCCGAACCCTGAGCTACCTGCGGGAGGCGCACCCCGCGTTCTGCAAGAGGTGTGGCTGCACCGAGGCGGAGTTTGGCGAGTGGCTGACGGCCTGGCGGCAGACGCCAGAGGGGCGGCAGTGGGGCGGCAAAGCAGCCACAGCAGCAGCAGCAGAGCCGCAGCGGCAATGACCCGTGGGTGGCGGCCGCAGCGGTGGCTCTGGGCGCCGCTGCAGCAGCGGCAGTGTCGATGGCGGCGCGGTAGCGGCAGGTGCAGCATAGGAATGACCCGCGACCCGCCTGTGGGTCCAAGCCAGGCTGAAAATGCCCTCGTCTCGGCCCGCGCGACGGCCGTCAGCCTGCTGGCACTACTTTGGGTAAGGCTGCTGTCTCTGTTTGGCTGCTTGCATGATGAACGGGAGGCTCGCTCATTTTGAGACATTCCTGTGTCGTTCATATTGCCTCGATGTGGTCGCTGGGCTGAATGATGCCAGCCTTAGCTTCAGCTCGGCGCATCAACAAGGCGCCCCTTCTGTGCCCATGCACAATGCTGCATAACGATGTGTGCGCCGCCTGCAGGCTGCTCGCCGGTGCTACATCTGGCTCTTCCGCCTGCCTGGCGCCTGCAGCGGCGCCGTGGGCACAGTGGCGGTCGCGCGCACCTGAGCTCATCACCCAGCCTGCCACTCGGTGAGTCTGCCCATGCGCTGGACGCTTTCTCCGCGCCGCACCTCTCTTTGTACATTGACACAAGACACGTTCACTTTGGCTGCATAGGCAGACGCGCTGTGCATGTCCAGCCACTTGAGGATCCCGCTTGGGCTTCTGTCATGCCGCACGCATAGTCTTATGCATTCAGGGAGGTGGCAACTGACTGCTACCTTGACGACATGATGGCAGCGTGCATGCAGGCCTGCGGAGGCCTGCCTCCTGCGGCTTCGCCCTCAGCGGACGACGGTGCCGAAAGGGCTGCGCCGACTGTGCCGCCGGCTGCAGGAGCTGCCCAATCGGTGGCTGCGCAGCGCACACGGCACAGCCAGCAGCAGCGCATGTGTGGTGTGCGCACACTCGTGCGCGCGTCTTGAAGGAACTCGCAACGGGCAGGGTTTCTGGGAGGGCTTCTGAGTTGCGTCATGTACGCGAAGACAGGAGTGTATGGCATATATGTAGCAGCGTGTAATGCAGTGTTTCTGCTGGACGCGGGCGCCAGCACCGCCGCCGTGCGTCCGCTGCATTTGCTGGTGTGATTTGCGTGGACAACGTGTGTGAGCTGTCTGCCTGCCGTGGGTTCCGGACATGAACTGTGCAACAAGAAGTAGGCATGCTGTTTGAGCCCATCCAGCAGCGACATCCGCCACAGGGCGGTCTCCCACCCACGGAAGGAGAAAACCCTGTAACGTGTTTCAAATTACAGTGCAGCTCCCAGAGTGCTCGCTGGCATGTGTCTCGGTGTCCATCTGTGTGTCTTTCTGGACAGCAGCCACAGATATGCTGAAGACACAGAGTCGCAAGCATGCTGCTGTGAAGTCTGCCGTGGTGGGGCTCAGTGCGGTGACCGGCGGTCCACTTGTAATTCTGGACACCTTCTTCTCCAGAAAGGTCTGCGTCCAAGCCAGCAATAGGACAAGGCGAAAGTACAAGAACGTGCAAATGACATGACTGTCTCCTATATCAGTCAGCCCTATCCCATCGGCGCTGTTGAGTGCATGAAGACAAGCGCCTCAATTGCCGACTCGCACATCTGTACAGACTGCCCAGCATAGCCCGGCTCCTCGCAAAGCGCGCATCAGTTCCGTCTTCTGCGGCCCGCCCTGAGCAGCAGCCAAGCAGCTGACCCAGCAATGGCGCCGCCACGAGCCGCATCTCGGAACCACGCAGTGCACTTGCTGCACTTGATGGTCAGGTGTTCCACCGCTAAGTGGTGACCGCCTCCCGCAGCCGGTCCAGCTGCGCCCGCTGCTCCTGCGACAGCGCTGACAGCGCGTCCTCGGGCAGGTCCCCGGTGGTAGCCGTTGGCGAGTCTGCGACGCCCAGCAGCATGTTGGCGTAGCGCTCCCACTGCGACTGGAACTCCTGCCACTGCGCGGTGGACAGGTTGGCGGCGCCGCCCCAGGCGCGGAACTCCTGCCGCGCGTACCTGTCGCCGATAGCGCGCATTGGCGGCGGCAGCCGATCTCGGTGCACGCGCAGAATCTGGCGGTAGCCTGCGCGCAGCAGCGTCGCGCCCCCAGCGAGCGCGCCGCCTTTGCTGCCGCTCATGGCTGGCTACGAGCGTGCCGGCTGCTGCGGCGGCGCTCAGTGACGAGGCTGCGGCGCGTGTCGCTGCTGCTTTGGCTGAGGCGCCCTGCAACGCGGCTGCTGCTTGCGAGCGGCTGCTGCGGCAACTTTGCTGCTGGGTAGACTAGTAGGTGCGCTGGCTGACAGCCACTGCCGGCGGGCTTATTCGGCGGCGGTGGTGCTGCGCTTGAGTGCCTGCCGCCCTACTTGCCGGTGAGAGCGCCTAGGGACTGGTTCTCGAACTCCACCATCTGCTGCTCCCGGTCCATCTCCACGATCAGCGGCGCCACCAGCAGTAGGAAGGTGGTGCTGGCGATCCAGGCCGCCTTGCCGGTGGACCTGCAGGGAGGCGGCGAATGGTGAACACTGGCTTTCAGACTTTTTGTTCGGCGCCGCACTCTAATGCGGTCCTGCTTCTATGTGGGACCGCATTGCTGACTTCAGATGCTCCCTCTTTGCACGTCCACGTATGAACAGACCTATTGGCGGCAGACGCTGCATGCTGTAGCTCTGCGCATGCAACTGCCGAATGCGACCCAGCACTTCGAATGTGCATAACGACTCCGGCTGTTGACGAACAGACAACTAGCATTCCGAATGCACAGTCTGCCTGCAGCAGAAGTGTGCTGATGCCCCAAAGTAGGCGTCCAGGATCTCAACCTCGCTTTCCAGCCTCCCAAGCGCTGTCAGCTCATGACAGCGTGCGTACATGGATCTGCAGGTTGCCATTGCAACAGGCTCCTGCGGCACGCACTTGGCGAGCTTCCAGGCCACGTAGCTGGTATTGGCGACTGCGTTGCGGGCAGAGGTCACGACGTCGCCATTCGCGGAGGCCGCCATGCCGTTCCTACCTCGTATGCGCGGCAACCGAATATGGCCTTGAACCGCAAGTTGGAAGTGTGCAAGTGGCCACTGCACCTCTCGACCTGAAGCTCCCTGAGATTTCCCGGCAGAAAGCATTCCCGCGGAAACAAAGGCGATGCGCAGCGCCAGTGTGCTCATTTGCAATTGTTGTCTAACCGTTCGCAGACTTGAATGGGCAGAGGTAAGTCTGAGGCAGTGCAGCACGAGCGGCCAGCAGTTCCTGAGCCGTTTGAGGTTCTCCAGTGCCAAGGCGAGCATCACGTTATCGAGCAAGTAAATGCCCTCGAGAAGCGACTGTTCGCCAAGTCCTTCGCTCTCACAGGTGATGCTGCATGATCTGGACGTCCTTGCCTGCTTGGCTGAGTATTGCAGCAAGTTTCACGCGGCAGCGGACCCTGAAAATCATCTGGTATCTTGTCTTGTGTTCATGGTCTTGCATCATGGTTGTCAGAAATTTCGCAACGTATCGCCTCCACCCGCTGCGGCACTACTGCACACATCCCTTCATGCCATCTAGGCCTGTGGGCGCTGAGTTGTGGCTGAAGTTCATCGGCCGCAGAGGTGGTTCGAACTGTAGCACCAGTCATGAAGAATGCCCACCTGTACTTCCGTGCCCTGCATGCAGGCGCGATCCACCAGGAACTGACGCGCCGCAACACTGTGCTGCTGTATGCCTACTTAAGGCGCGGCGCTGAGGAGGTGGTCCTCGGCTACATTGTGTGAGTCTACAGCCCTAATCCCTAAAACCTCAGAAACAACGCTGCACGCAAGGAGTGGCATGCACACACGCAGTACTATGGTCCCGCTGCATGCTGTCACGACCTACCACGCAGCTCAGGTGCAGCTACGCACGCCAAAGTCCTAATCAGGTCGAGTGCTTGCTGTCAGATCCAACGTTGCTGTCAGCGCCAGCATGCTGCGTTACTTTGGCTGAGGCGTGCCGCTGGTCCGCACCTGCAGGTACCAGACGAACAGCGTGGTGTGCCACATCCAGAAACTGGCGGTGCACCCTGAGAGCCGCAACCAGGGTATCGCGGGCTCGCTGCTGCTGGTGTGTGGCGTCGGGTTTGATCTACTCCACAGTACTGCTCATGACGCCTCTTGGCAGATGATATAAATGGAAACCGGCAGAGTATGGACTGCCTGCCTGGCGTCGGCCTCACCACAGCACATGCCGCCATGTCTGGCTTGGAGGGATCACAACAAATCAAATCCCCAAACCATTCAGCTTCTGTCTAGGCGGCGGTCAGGAGCTGGTGGGCGAGCGGCAAGTGTAGGCGCCAGTGCTCAGTGGCGCGGTCAGCAGTGCATACAGCATGACATTCGAGCTCCCACTGCAGGAGGCGGCGGTCATCTTCATCATTGGCAGTGCGCATAGTCTGTTCCCTTCAGATCCGGCTTTGAAGGCGGCGTTGCAGAAGGCGGTGGGCAATCGGCGCATGCAGGAGGCAGCGCTTGATGTTGCACTCAGCAATGCGCCACACCTTACCTCTCAAAACCCCGAACCTCTGCGCCGCAGAAGGCAGTTGGCGAGCGGCGCGTGCAGGGGGGGCGGTGCTCGTCGTCGCGATCAGCAACACACACTGCATGGATTCTAAAACCCTAATTTCTCAAACCCTAGATGCCTGCACCATCACTGCAGGCGGCGCTGCAGAAGGCGGTGGGCGAGCGGCGCGTGCAGGAAGCGTTTTTGAACGTCGCGGTCGGCAACGCACCGGCGCTGCGCCTGTACCGCCGACTGGGCTTTGCCGACGGCGCGCTGGTGGAGGACTACTACGCACCGGTGCGGAAAGAGTCCCTGGCGCAATCCAGCTGGCCACGGCTCCGGCCTCGAGGTTCCTGCAGTGCTGCAACGCTTCTGCGGAGTCTTGCATCGGGAGGTGAACACATGATTGCGCTTCTGGCGCGATGCGCGCCTCAGCAGCGTCTGAAGAGGCTTCGGCCAGGCAGCAACACGCCCGCGAGCATGCGCGCAACAGCGACACTTCAGACAACATACTGTGGTCATGAATAAGCATTCTTCATCTACCACAGGGTCGCCCAGCGCTGCGCATGTCCAGCGTCCTAGACCCTGATGCAAACCCTGCTTGGGCCACTGCCATTGCCGCGACGGAGACGCAGTGAAGCATCGTCCCGGGCCTTGCTCTAGCAATCTCCAGGTGATTGCTGCACGATGCGGCACTATGCAGATCATAGCATGATGTTGTTGTGTTGCTGATGATCCATTCTCACTTGCCATGCGCGCCGTCCAGTCTGCACACATCCGTACGCCACGCTGGTGATCTGGCACATCATCCCACGAGCGCTACTCGACCTTGTATTGTTTCTGCATGCAGGCCCCGAAGCCATGAGTGCCGGTGCTGCAGCGACGCAGCCCAGCCTGCACGACGAGATCGTTCAGTTCGCAAAGGCTGTTGCAGGTGAGCTGCATTTTCTTCCTATCCTAAATATCAACAGACAGCATTCTCTCTTTCTGCAACATGCACAGTCTGCTGCACAACGCGCGATCCCCACATACACTCACTGACATGTGCACATCCGGCAAATTCAATGTGTGATTGGCATGGTTCAGTAACTCATTCCTGCAGCTCCCAGTGGAGAGTGCATTTCATCCCGTGCTCGCTGCGCATGCGCGCAGCGACGCCGCAGGAGGAGGTGAACAAGACAACCGCGCTGCGCAAGGTGCAGTCCGCGGTGCAGGCGGCCTTCAAGGGCACTCCGCAGGCCGGCAGTGTCAAGGTGCGCTTCAAACCTCAAACCCTAAACCTGGTCGTGCTGCAGGTGCCGAAATGCGCCGGCAGCTGCCATCATCCAGCAGGCTGTCCTGCTGCTGTAACGGTGGGCTCACGCTGCTTCTGCAGCTTCCCCGCCTGCTGCCCGGCAGCACTGACCGAGACGGGTGTTGCGGCGCGGCCGTATCATCAAGTCAGAAGAGCGCCGTTGCTTGTGTGCAGCAGGACTTTGAAAAGCCGTTTCCTGTGCCTGCACGCGCAGGTGCAGGCCTTTGGCAGCTACGTGAACAACCTGGGTACCCACGACTCAGATGTTGACGTGGTCATCACTGGCCTCATGCAGCCCAACAACACCGAGAATGGTGGTGAGGCGCCTGTTTTGCATTGCTGGGTTCCCCTCACATGCTGCGGGAGAACTCGGTGTTGCTTCAAGTGATCAAAGGGAGAACGAGAGGGTTCGGCCCTAAGGAGGAGGAGGCCGCGGAAAGGGGTGGGAGGGGGGCGCCCTTGGCGGCATCACAGCCCTTTTCGATGTTGGGCACCCACTCTCAAGAGCCTCCTCTTGATATACGCGCCACGCGGAACGCAGCTGGGCTGCTGGGCAGTCTACCGGGGTTGATTGCCCGTGACTTCCCCGTGCAGGGTACACAGAGAAGGCCAAGGCGCACGTAAACAAGCACCTGGCCGCCATCCGGTCCACCCTGTACCGGCAGCGGGACCTGGCGCGGGTGATACATGTGCGCCGCGCACGGCTGCCCATCCTCAAGGTGCGCTGCCTCTGAATCTGCCATTCCTCAAGCTTGGTTTCATCACGGTTTCACTCCCGGTCTCCGTGATACGCGGGTGTCGCGCGCGCCTGCCCATCCTCAAGGTGCCGCAGGGCTTCGGGTCCTGGTCTTTCTGGGTTTGCGTCTTCAAGCTGCAGCTTGTTCTGCTCTTCATGTATTGGACCGCGGTTCCGACGGGATATTCCCTTCAGCATCTGCCGGCTTTGCTGATGTGCTAGCATCACTTCAATCGCCGCGCACGGATACTGTGCGGCAAATGGCGGACACCTTGGATGCTTCGATCTCACTGAAGGAGGTTTCTAAACTTTGTGCTTGTTCCATCAAATCCTCTGCGTTCACGCAGTGCACGCTGCTGGACGGGCAGCAGGTGGACATCTTCATGTCCTGCAGCCCGGTGGAGTCCACCATGCAGCATCCTTCTTAAACCCCTTGTGTCGAACTCGAGTCTGGATGTGTCCCTGCCGCAGTGCACGCTGCTGGACGGGCAGCAGGTGGATATCTCCATCTCCAACGACTCCGGCCCGCAGGCCGCCGCCTTCATGGCTGACAAGGTGCGGAGTCACCGCCTGCCATGTTTTTCGATCACGCCCTTTTTTCGAATTTGAAGTCGCTGTACAACCCGCACACGAACCTCCACACACGAACTCCTCAAAAACACAAAGTTATGGCTGAAAAGGCGGAGAGCGGTGCCTCATGCTGGATTTTCTGGTGCCGGTACTCAAGGACCTGCTGTGGAGATAGTTTCTGCAAACTACACCCCTACTACATACTCGCTCTCATTCCACGCGGCACGTGGCACAGCTGCCTGCGCTGCGGCCGCTGGTGCGCGTGCTCAATGGGCCTCTGTCGCTTGCAGCCCATGCCGCAATGACCCTAAAATTTGAGCCAAATACCCTGACCGGCCGTCACACTGTGCTTACGAGGCCGGCGCTGCGGCCGCTAGTGCTGGTGCTGAAGGGCCTGCTGCAGTGGGCGGACCTCAAACAACGCCTTAAACTACTCAATCCTTCTCTGTTCGCAGGTCACAGAGCCTCCGGCGCTGCGGCCGCGGGTGCTGGTGCTTCAGGGGCTGCTGGTGGGGCGGCCTCACTTGAGGAACTGTATGTCACTCGTCTCCCATTCTGCGGCATAGGTCACAGAGTTTCCCGCGCTGCGGCCGCTGGTGCTGGTGCTGAAGGGCCTGCTGCGGGGGGCGGACCTCAATAATGTGGCCGTCGGCGGCCTGTCCAGCTTCAGCCTGGCCAACATGGTCGTCGCCAGCCTGCAGGATGACGACAAGGTGCCGTCACGGTTGACATGACGTGGCATCCACCTTCCATGAAAAACATTAAAACTGCGTCAATTCTTGTGCCGTTGTTGTTGAGGATGATGCAAACGCATGGAAACAGTGATCACATGCGCCTGAATCGAGGCGGCACAGGGCGCCATTGCTGGGGTAGAACCACGTCGCGGGGTTGCATGCCTTCTCTGGTCTGTTTCAGCCGCCTCGGCGTAGACCAAGGGCTATGCAAATCCATGTGCAGCAGCTGGCCAAACATGTGCCGTCCTAAACCCGAAACCCGAAACTCGCAAGGCTTGCACAATATAGCTCGACTGCATGTGCCGCAGGCGGGTCGCGACGGCAGCGACTTTGGCGCCGCGCTGAACCGCTTCCTGCTGCGCTTTGGCTCTAGCTTCAAGGTGTATACTGACGCGGTGGCGGTCGGCCGCAACGGCATCGTCAAGAAGGTGCGCGCCCCTCTGACTGCCTCGCCGACAGCACATTTCACAACTTGGGAAATCCGCAATCTGCTGATTTTCCAGGTGTTCGTTTGACACGCCGCACGCTGCGTTGTCAAGGACACACCTCTACATACCCTGCTACTGCGCCTCTACTCGAAGGCGGGGTGCGATCGTTAATTATGCAAATGTGCCTCCATTTGCTAAGCTTTTGTCATTACACGGTGCAGGAGGATGTGCCCGCGATGGCGCCGGTGCTGGCCAACCCGGTGCGCAAGGACGGCAGCGATGCGCTTGAGCGCATCTGCATTGAGGACCCGCTGACCGGCAGGTGAGAATCCATTCCTACGGTGCCTTCGAATTCAGTCTTTCTGTGACGCGACCACCGAATGCAGGCATTGGTGTGCAGCATGGTTCCCAGCGCTCTGCTCCTAGCAGGTCGCCACGTAGCATCAGCTGCCTGCAAACTCCCGGCTTTCATTCAGAATGCTGCCGACGGGTCATCGTGCGTGGCACCACCTGGTTGCGCTTGCCGGTGGCGACGCCTATCAAAAGACGACGTCAACTCAGAGCATTGTCTGCTGTGTCGTCGATTCCCATCCACTTCGAATTGCCGCAGGGAGATCGCAGGCGGCACCACCCGCGTGCAGGAGCTGGTGGCCACATTCCAGTCGGCGGCGGTGGCGCTGCAGTCGGCGCAGTTCCTGGGCCAGCCGGGCAGCTGCCTGGGCGTGCTGTTCGACGTTGAGGCTGCGGTGTCGCGCGGCGCTGCAGCCGGCAAGGTGAGACCCGCGCCCAACACGCAAGCTCTGTGCTGCTTTCAATCCTGGCGCAGAGCTGGGGCGGATATTAGCTGATGCCCGAGGCCTCGACGTGCCTTACGATTGCACTGTGAATTATCTGCCGCAGCAGCCGTGTTTCGAGCCCAGAATGCTCGTATGCATGAAACCTGGTCTGTTCTCTATGTTTTGCGCCGAGTTGCATAACCTCGTTTTATGTCCTATCCCAACATTGCCGCAGCAGCCGTGTTTCGAGCCCAGAATGCTGGTATGCATGTAACCTGGTCTTTTCTCTATGTTTTGTACCGAGCTGCAAAACCTCGTTTTATGTCCTATCCCAACATATAAACATGTTTTACTTCTTTTTTCTCGCCTGTCGTTTGGAGGCCATGGCTCCCAATCTTGATCTTCAGTCTTTGACGCAACGACCGTTGTGGCGCTAATTTTGTGCAGGCCAAGCCCGCTGCTGGCAAGCAAGCAAAGCCAGCTGCAGGCGCTGCCGGTCACAAGCGCGCCGCCGATGCGGAGCTGCAGGATGCACAGCGCGGCGGCAAGCGGCGCGTCGCGGGCGCCGCGGCGGCGGCGTTGACGGGACCAGCTGCAGCGGGACCTGCAGAGGGCGGCGCCGCTCGAGCAGCTGCGCCTGCTATCGGCGGCGGCGCGAAGGGCTCTGGCGGCAAGGGCGGCAAGGGTGGCGGTGGCCGCGGCTTCGCAGGGCGCGGCGCAGGGCGCGCCTCCTCCAGCGGCGCCGGTGGCAGCTCTGGTTCAGCCGCAAGACGCATGGCTCCCGGCCCGGCCCGGCAGAGCCACGCACTGCCGCAGCCGGCCGCCCGGGCGGCCGGCGGCGGCCGTCATGGTGGCGGCGGCTGTGGGAGCAGCGGTCACGGCGGTGGCGGGGAGCCGCACCTCGGCCCGCGACACACGGCGGGCAACTGGCACTCGGGCGGCAGGCCCGGCGGGGGCGCGGCGGCTGGCTCCCGCTGGGCAGCCCCGCCCACGGGTGCCGCGGGAACCAAGCGCTGGGGTGCCGGTGCCGGCTGGCGATCGCCGCACCCCGACGGCGGAGGCGGCGGCGGCCCAGAGCAAGGCGGCGGCGACTGGTTTCAAGGAGCGGCAGCCTACAGCCCCCTGCAGCGGCAGGCGCCGCCGCGGCAGCAAGCGGCGGCGCCGCCACCTCAAGCACATGATGAGTGGGTCGCAGCGCCGCTGCCTCGGGGCTTGGGGCATCCCGGCGGCCCACGCGCGGCACCGGTGCAGCTCTGGCAGCAGGGAGGCCCGCCGGAGTGGGAGCCTCCAGACACGATGCAGCAGCAGCAGCCACGGCAGCAGGACGGCGCGGCCCGGCACTGGCAGCAGCCGCAGCAAGGCGAGCCTGACATGTGGCGCGAAGACTGGGAGCCTCGCCTGCAGCAGCCGGCCCCTGCGTACGGCGGGGGCTATGGCGAATAGCAGCAGGGGCGCTGGCCAGGGGACGGCGATGGCGGCGGGCACGGCCTGCGCTGGAGGGCACTGCGGCAAGGTCTTTGACAGGGCCTTTGACAGGGCCTTTCCGGGGGCCTTTGACAGGGCCTTTCCGGGGCCCTTGGTACACTACAGACGCCAAAGAATCGATATCAGCGGCAACAGCACGATGCAGGCGGGGTACCGCAGCAATGGCAGCGTCACTTGCAGAGTGCTACTGGTGGGGCTTTGGCTTAGGTATCACAAGGTGGTTCACCGTTTCTGCAGCAAGCAGACTCAGCGTACGTGTCTCATCCGCTGCTGCAGGGAAACAATGCATCAGGATGTGTTGCTGTGCGGCTGAATAATTGCGCTTCTGCGCCCACTATGAGGAGGTCGAACGTTTGGACACTCGGACAACTGCTTTTGCTTCTCGGCAATGCCTCTGCAGCACCTGCTTTGAATGTGAAGGCACGCTCATGCATGTGGGCGGCGGCAGCTCCTTTGAGCGGCGGTGTACAGGCCCAAGTACCGTGTCTGCCGAGCGGGTAGCATTCCACAAGTGCAGTGCCGCAATGGAACGGCCGGCCACTGAAAGCCCAAGCAGATCTCGAGCTGTTCCAACCCCGTTTCCAGGGCAAGGGCACTGACGGATCGCGCACGCGGTTACTAAGCGTCAAGGCCGTGAATTCGCCAGCTCCCATTTGGCTGTGATGCGCAGCTACTAAACCGAAAGTCACTGAAGTCTCCGGACATCGCATCGCGGCCAAGACCACACTTGGCTGTGCCACAGGTGCAGCACAGCTCGGGAGCCCACAGCCGCAAAACATGGCAACTCGAACGGTTCCTTTAAGCGTGTGAAAGGTCGAACGACCTCGAGGTAACGATTGAGTTACTGCACAGCTCACAACCGCAGTCATGCTCGGATGGCGATCTGCCTCCCGGGCCGATGCATGCAGCTGCAGGCACAGCTCGACATCGCTGCAGCCTGCATATCGGAGCCATGCGGCACGGCACTGCAGCGTGGCTGCCAACGGCCAGCAACCGCAAAGCCGATCAGCGCAGGCCTGGCGTACCCTGCGCCGGGCTGAAGCAGGT
>JAABUL010005978.1_pt1 | contig 14495 bp, 6 predicted proteins | sample 5559151 | NCBI WGS metagenome assembly JAABUL01 (sample SAMN10711876, study PRJNA513368) | rock metagenome | isolation source: Antarctica rocks | place: Antarctica: Victoria Land, Pudding Butte sud | reverse complement strand
GCGAACTTCTATGCGAGTAGAAGTCAGTGTCCTTCTCAACACTATCTCCCTTTCCAAATATGGTGGTCCTCTCCAGAGCGACACCTTGATGCCAAAAGGAGCCAAGGCATCCTGCGAAGCCTTACGATCATCCATCTTTTTGAAGTACGCGGTAACGTTCGTGCGACCAGGCGATAGAACCCATTCCGCAACCTGCATGGCCATCATTTTCATTAGACCATAAAAGTGGATATCGGCAGCTGAGAATCTATCACCACACAAGTACTCTTTCCCCTCAAGTTCGTCGTCGAGTAGATTCAGAAACTGATTGATCACCACCTTCTGAATGACCCTTGCTTCGGGGCAAGGTATGCGGTTGCCCTTGTGGAAATCAATCGTCGCAGTATCATGTCATCGCAGTGCTGGAGTCTGAGACAAGCCGCTTGTGGATCTTTCTGGACATGATCGGAAACCGAATTTTGGAGCAAAGAGTCCTCTCGGAACTGATGCGGATCGTGACGGATCCGCAAAAGTGCTTTAGACCCTTCTAGATGCACTCGACCTGTCTTGTTGTCGCCGTTTGGCAAACTTTGCGAAGGCTGTGAGCATATGTCTGGTGTTGGAGATTAGATTCCACCTACCGCATCAAACGCGAGTGAAAGCATGACAAATAAGGTGATTTCTTGATGAGCAGCCTCTGGTTTTTCAATGGCTTTGCGCGTTTCTGTGAGAGCCACAGCACGATGGCGCTGACGTTTTATTCGCATACCTGATTGATCACACGTCCGTTCAGAATTCATAGTCATTTGAAGCATACTACAGAAGGTTATATGGTAGCAGGCGACGCTTGAAAGCGCGAAGGCAGCTAGTTCAGTACATATTCCGGTGAACGTGGCGGGTGGTAGTTGTCGGACAACAATGGAGGAGGTAGCAAGGACAGGTCAGTAGAGCTACATGTCGGCTGCAGACGCTTTCTTCTAGACTCGTGCCAAACTGAAGACTGTGCAGTCGAATCCTCTCCTGGAGAGCTGGTAGGCTTCTGGCCTAGCTTAGCCAGAACATCTTTGGACAAGATCCCATAGATTTCATCAGAGTGCATGATAGCTCTGATACTTTCTATGTGAGCCTTCCGACGTTCGCGGACGACGTGAGCGGACCTCAAAACAGTTTCGTTTATTTTGTGATTGTTCCGGAGAGGTCAGGGTACTAAACTTGAGCGTCGAACGGTCTCGCGAGCTTTCCAGAAATTGTTTCTGTGGGGATCGATGACCATTTGATGAAATCTGCAAGTCTGTCAGCCCAAAAAGTCGCCGCTTTTGTTGGTGAATCGCTTACAAGGCTTCCTCTCTTGCGAGCAGTGTTTGTGCCCTGTCTTCGCAGTCATCGTAGTGGAAGAGGTTCACTATCACATGGATATGCTTGTCGTACGTATGACGTCTTGTGTCTCTCGCTGGTATTGTATGTATCTTGTTCTTTTCGATTGGTTGTATGTTGGTCTGTATCGAAAAGTATGATATGGATAACACCCAGATAGTAGTCTGAGACGTCTTGACGTCAAGAGCGAATACTCTGAGATAATAATAGCGAAGGAATCCTGCCGTAAGGTCGGTCAGACGGGCCTCTGATAATTCAGAGGGACAGATTCCCAGTGACTATGTGGTCTTCCCCATTCTGGAAATTGATGGCATGTCAACTTTGGTCTAGTGAGATCCTTTTGTGGAGACCTCTGACAATCCTTACTGGGCGCGTGGCGCCAGTTTTGCCTCTGTGAAGGCTCAGAGCTCAAATTGGATCGCGATGGGTCGTTTGAGGTCAAATGGCGCAGGTTTGAGACAGACCAACCTAGAGAGTAAGTCCTGAAGTGACAGTCTTCATCTCTTCTCACGACGTTCACAGTTTGCCCAGTTAAGGCGTATTGTGGAGCTCGAGTAGAACAACGCGCTGAATTTGCTGGATGTTACTGGTCCACAATAAATTGTAAGGCGTTTTGAGTCTAGGAGATGTGGTTATGTAACGTCACGTCACCTCAACTGTTTCGTTAAGGGTATTTTGGTAATTCTTACCGTTAAGACCTTGGATTTTATATGCTAAGATCGGCTAACAGGTTAGAATGTGCTCTATAGTATTACGATACCGTCTGGCTTTTGGGCTCGCAAGGCCTGAGCGAAATCTTTGCAAGGAATTCTCCAGGCACCGGCGCCAGACACTCAAGTCCTATCATCTCCTTAAAGGAGCTAGTGTCTTCACAGTAATTACAATCAATGATGATATTCACGCTATATAATTCGGAGTAGCCATACCGAGTTGTCAGACCTTGCGAAATGCTATTATGAATCGTGGAAGAAGTCGTGACGCGCATTGTTGCCTCAGTAGTTAGACCTAATGCAAAAAAAAAAAAAAAAACCCTGAACCGAACCCTAGCGGGTTCGCTTATGTTAGGGCCGCGCTAGGGCTGTCACTAGAGATTAGTTTCGACGCAGTGTTAGCACTAGCATTTAGCATGTCTAGGCACATTCGCATCGAGCATAATATTCGTTATAGCGTTGTTTTCTTTTTTTTTGCATTAAATCTAAGAGCGAAACTCTTATTTCCTAATATTCTAAAATTATTTTGATAATAGCACATCAAAAAAATTCTTATTATATGTTTGAAAATCGCACATCTAGTATTGCTACTTTAATTATATACTTATTAATAAATTAATTGCAATGCTACTATTTATGCTCTATTTAATAATGTTATTTTAAAAATTAATTAACTTGGCTATCAACTATAATACTATTTTAAAAATAAAGATTAAAATTTTTTTAAAAATCGCAATTTATATATAGACACAACTATTTTTTGCGCATTTTTATTATTCTATTTGACGCTTCTTTTAGTTATATTATTTTGTCGATTTAAATTTATAGCTTTCTCGACTTATCGCATCGATTACAAGTAACGTTTATTATTAAATTTTTTTCTTCAATTCTTGCGATATTTTAGAATAAAGAACGACATAAATAATAACAAAACGTAAAACGAAAAAACAATCAAAAAAAAATTATTAATGTCGTAAAGAATGCGTTTAAATTTAAAATCAAACAAAAGCAACTAGAAACATTCGACGTAACTCTATAAAAGAACGTTATCGTAATTGCGAAAACAAGATTTGAGAAAAGTTTGCTATATTAGACGTCGTCGTTTATGTTGTTGTCAATGAAAATCGCGTTAATAATTATGTCTTTTTTCGCTTTAAAGAACGATTAATGTAAAAAATGAAAAAAAATTATTAATTGTTAATTACTAGTTTTAAAAGACAAAAACAACAATTTAACTACGCTAAAGAGCATACGCAATGAAAACTATACGCATAATTAGTGCTATTACTATATTCTTCGTATAATGTTTAATAATCAAATTTAACTAAAACAATATTTACAAGTTTAAAGATTATTATATTTAAGAATTTCTTTAACAATGTTTTGCGTTATAAGTTTTATTAATTAAGATTTTGTATATTCGTTATTAACGAATTGCATCTTATAAACGAATAAAAGAAATTTCGAACAAATTACGTTTGTTTTGAAGTTCTTTGTACGCAATTGTGTTTTAAAATATTAATAATAAATATATTGATTACATTTGATAACAAAGCTCTAAAAAATATAAAAAAACAATATAAATTTATCTTTAATATGCGAATTTTTAAGACATTTTTAAATAGATTAAAAATATATATGCAATTTAATCTTATAAAGTATACTAAAAAATATATAAAGAATTTGTAACATATATTGTCAACGCAAGTTAAAAGATTTTAAGATATTTCAAAGACAATTGTTTATGTTAACAAAATAAGTAACGTAAATAAAACGTGCAAACGCATTCGACAATAAATAAAAATCTTAAACTATTTGTCGAAAGCAACAAAATAAATTTAATCGATAACAACTTCTATAATCAAGAACGACAAAAAACGTATTTAAAAGACTTTTAAAAAAAGATCTAAAAATTGTTTATATTTAAGAATCCTAATTTGCATAAACGTATATAGATTAAACGTTAACAATTTAAATATTTAAAAAGTCTACATTTAAATATTTCTCTTGTTTATTGTAAAGATATATTAACAACTTAATAAAGCAAATTGATGCAACAAAGAATTAATATATTTTATCTTTTTATTTTCGAAATAATGTAAAAATGTTTAAAGCGAAAAAGATGCGCTAAATCGAACGTTAATAAAAAAAGTCTATCGCAAAAGAGCAAAATTTTATAAATTGCAAAAATAATAATAAGCAAAAAAATTTAACAAAGATAAAGAAGTTTAAACTTAAAAAGCAAATAACAAAAGCAATAAATCGAAGATATAACATATCTTAAAATACATAAAGATTAATCAATTCTATATTAAAAAAAAAAAGTAATTGTTATTGTAAAACTAAGTTAAGATTTTTTATTAATTAAGATTTAAACAATACAATATTATTAATGTTCGAAAAAAATCGATCAAATTCGTGTTGCTTAATCTATTATCTTAAAAAGAAAATTTCGATTAATTAACATAAGAAGTTGAATTTGAAGCGAAAAAAAAACAAATTTAAACGTTTTTAGTTAAAACGTTAATTAAAGAAGTAAAAAGAACACAAAGCAATAAATATTTTTAAAAGTTCTTTTTTGCGATTTATTTTAACTTTAATAATATTAAATACAATATTAAAGACTTTTAACACTTAAGAACATTTAATTATTAATAACAAAGATTTAAAACGCGAATTCGACAATATTTGAAATGCGTTATTAAAGTATAATATCAAAATTCTAGATATTTTAAAACGAGATCAAGCGTTAGATAAAAACAACAAAAAAATAATGTTAAAAATAAAGAAAAACAAAAATGCAATTAATGCAAAAAATACTAAAACGCTTTTGTCTATTAATTCGACTTTAACAAAGTATAAGACGCAAAAAGTAAAATAATTGTTAAACAATATATTTAAAGCGTCGTTCACAAAAAGAAAACAAAAAAGCATCGAACAAAGATTTGTTACAAATAATAAAAAAGATAAAATTAACATATTAAGTAAAGAATTTCAAAGTAGAAACGTCTTTAATATAGAGTCTTCTCGAACATCGTAAATCTCTTGTTGATTTCGTCAATTGTTAAAAAAGATAGCGTTAAACGTATTGCGAAAAATATCTTCTTAAGACATTGCACTCTTATCGAATAACAAAAAGCAAAAAAGATTAATTTATTTAAATAATTATAATTTAAGTACAATTAAAGTTGTGCAATATATCTTTGATTATAATTTTAACGCACAATAAGATACTTAAACATGCGAACAAAAAAAAGAGCAAAAAAAAAAACAAAAAAAAAAGAAAGAAAGAGATTGCGTTGTTATTTATATTTCGAAATTAAAAACAACAACATAGCATTAAAGTTTTATATCAAGTTTTTATTTTAAGATTTTTAATATTTTAAATTCGAATCTTTGTTAATAAACTTTACAAATAAATCGAAATTCTAAGTTAAAAGAATATTGTAATCTATAGCATCAAAAGTGTTTTAATTAAGTTTATAAAAATAAGCGAAAATTAAAAGTTTTTTGTAGTATTTAATATATCAATCTTAGTATTAATATTAATTTCGACAATGTTAAATTCAATAATATTGTCGAAGTTAATTGAAGATATATAATATAGATTGTACTTTATTTTGTTATTGTTAAACATCTTTAAATTGGTTTTTTAAAGATTAACAATAATATTTTTTACGTATCTTTCTTTTAAGCTAAATATTAATAATTTAATTGATAGTGTTTTGATCAAACTTTATATATTTTTTGCGTTTTCTTTCTTTAAATAATAATTAATGTTAATTAAATTAAAGATAGACTTAAATGTTAATTAAAGACGTATTAAATATAAAGTATTAAATATTTAATTCTCGAATAATTGATTGCTATTAAAAGAGAAATAAAATCGCTTTTGTTAAAAAGTCTTTAAATTAAAATTTAATAAATTTAATAATTAATTAATCTCAAAATTGCTATTACTTTCTTCTAATAAATTTATCAAATTATTAAAGAGAATAGCATTCTATAATTTTTTAATAGCGACAAAAAAGTTTATTATATGCATTATGCGCAATAAAGTCTTTGTATAATTGGGCGTTTCAATTATTTTTGCCTAAAATATAATAATAATTTTGCGAAATATATAACAAAGCAATCTAATGTTTGTTATCTTTACAACGTACTTAAAAGTAAAATATGTCTTTATATAAAAGTAGAAATTTTAATAATTACAAAATTTCTAATTTCTAATTAAGAATCGATTAAATGCAAAATTTGCAAAAGATTTCGCATAAAGATCTTAATTAATTTGATACAACATAGTTATCTAAAAATCGTTTTAACTATAAAATTACTTCTTAAGTTAAAAAGTTGTTTTTTTAATTCTATCGAAGAACTTGCTTTGCGACAAATTTAATATATATTTTATTTAAATATTAACAATGCGAGTAGCATAACTTTAAAGAATTAATCTTTCAATAATTTAAAAATTATTAAAACAAATAACATGTTATTGTTGCTATTTATTTGTCGCGTATTGCAAAAAGATCTAATCTATATATGCGATTTTCTTCATATATATTGCATATATAAGTTGAAATATATTAAATTTCAAATGTTAAAATCTAATAAATAACATAATTCAATAAAATTTGTTAAACAAAATTCGAAAAACATAGCTTCGAAATCAAATTGTCTCTTTTATACGCTTGTATATTTTAAAATTATTCGTAATAAAACGTATATATTAATTGTAAACGAGATTGTTTAAATTAACTTCTAATTGCTTAAAATAAAGATCTTCAATTATAAAAATGTTGTTAATTATTGTACTTTTATCTCTTTAAATTAATATCGTAGAATACGATTTTGTTTTATGCAATTTTAGTACATTAAACTTAGATATAAATGCAATTTAAAAAAAGTTTACATTAACGTACTTTAATAATCGAAAAAGTTTTTAAATAACGCTCTTAATATAAAAGATTTAAATTTTATTAAATTAGATATAATATATATAAAATAAAATTAAATGTATTGTATTTCGATATTAAGACTTTTATTAATTAAAGTCAAAGCGATAGTTATTGTTAATAGTAAATGCTTTTTCGAATTTTATATATAACAAAAGAGAGATACAATGTTCAGACTTTAAGACTCGATTATTATAACAAATGTAATTGATCGAAACTTCTAAATTTTTTTAATTTTTTCATCTTTTTAATCTTTTAAAAACTTAAGATTATTATAAGTTAAAATTGTTATAAAGAGCTTTTTTATCGCAATTAAATACGTCTTTAAGAAATTAATTAATTTGTTCAATCGATCTTGCATAGTTTTATAGAATATCGTTAAGCTAAACAAACATAGCAAGTTTATTACTCTTCGTTTCGCTTTATCTTATTACAAATAAAGCGCGAAAATAATTTAAAAATTAGAAGATAACTTCGAACGCAATAAATAAAATAAAACAAAAAGTATAATTAGTTGTCGATCAATTATATTTTTAGATTTTGTTGCGTTTAAGTTTTAATAAGTAATTGCAATAATAATATTTTATTAACAAGAAATCGTAATTTTTATTATCTTTTTCGCATTCTTAAATCTAGCAAGTAAATTTTAATTAAAATTAATAATAAGTTTTTAAAATAAATTAAACAACAAATCTTTAACTAGCGTTCGAAGCTCTTTGCAAAGATTATTAATAATTCAATTTTAATTGCATCGACGCATAAATTGCTCTTTGCAATTTCTTAACATTAATAAAAAGTTCTTATAATTAATTATTTTATTATAGACGTAGTTAAGAAAGCTTCGATGTTTCTTTTTAAGAGTTTTATTTTTTAAAAACAAATAAGACTTTAAAGATAGTCAAATAGAGTTTATTGTTATTCGTTGAACAAACTATTTATTTACATTATTTTGTTTAGATTATTTTCTTTTAATTCTTAACAACAAATAAAGAAAAAGAATTGTTCTCAAATTATAAATATTAAAAAGCAAGTTAATAAGATTCGACAAAACAAATTTGAATTACGACAATAAGCAATTAAAAAAAAAAGCGACAACAAAGACAAATTCGAATCAAATAAAAAAAGAGAAAACGAACGCATAAGACAACTATTTATAACAAATAATTGCTTTAATTGCGATAAATAATAAAGTAAAATTATTATTTACATTTAAAAGAGAAACTTTATATAAATTAATTAATTGCGCAAACAAAAGTAAATTTATTATTAAAGAAGTTAGACTTTCGAAGCAATAAAGATGCGTTGCATATTTTTAATTGTTCAATTAGCGACTAAACTTTATTAAATTCTTAACTTATTAATCGATGTTTATCTTTTTTTTTTTTTTTTTTTTTTTTTTTTTTTTTTTTTAAAAAAAAAATATTTTTTTATTTAATAAAAATTTATTTAAATAAAAAAAAAAAAAATTTAAAAAAAATAATAAAAAAATTTATATAAAAATTAATTTATATATATATTTTTTTCTTTTTTTTTTTTTTTTTTTTTTTTTTTTTTTTTTTTGCAAAAGCAATTTTGTCTTTATTGCATAATTATTTCGATCTTAACGCAAAAACGAATTTTGCGAAGCTTGATCAACTTTCGTTTGCGAACTTTTATTTTGTTTCTTAAAGAAATTATTAAAAAAATAAGTTTATCTCTTTGTTTATATAATAAATATCTAAGCGTCTTTAAATGCTTAAAGAGAATTAACTTGTTAGTAATCAATAATTTTTCGAATCGTAATACAATTGCTACTTAACAAAATATTAATTTTAATTTCAAGTCGCAAGTTGTTTTAATTTGCTTTATAAATTAAAATATTGCTAATAAAACTTCTTAAAATAAGCTAAATAAACGCGAGAAATCTATCTTTAATTTAATTGTATTAATTGGGCTTTTTAAACACTAATAAAATAGAGACAATTTGTTAAACGTAACAAATTGTAAGTTAATTTACGTTTTCTAACTTTATGTTGTTAAGCGATTTGTTATTAAGCTAAATTGTTATATACTAAAGTAAAATTGTTCTTTGAACAATCTTTTTCTCTTTTGCGATAAAATTATGCACAATTTTTAATTTTGTTACACGAATATTTTTGCAATCGCAAACAATAGATTTTAGACTTTTATATTTTGCAAAGTTAATTTGTCTTTATATTGCTATATTTTTAAAATTATAAATGTACGCTCTTTTGATATTAATTAACATATCGTCTCTTTCTATTATATCGAATTATTAAAATAGAATCTTTTAATAAAAGCTCTTAATAATTAAAGTATAATTTTTTTTAAATTCTTAATTAAGAGACACAAAATCTTAAATAATGTTTTTTCTCTTATTAAACTCGACGTATTTTGAAACATTAATATCAATATAAAGAAAATAAATATTATTATTTTCGCAAACATATTTGATATAATAGAAATAAAATATAAGACGACAATTGCAATTCGAACGCAATACTATATAAAGAAGTTAATATAAAAGATTGATACAAATAATTTGTTGCGTAAGAAAGTAAAATATATTGTAAAATTATCTTAAATTCGACTTCTTATTGCGAGCATTAAAATAATAAAAATATATATTATATTTAATATTAATTAGATCTTCGATTCTAAATTTTTAGTTGTTTTTGTCAATAATATTATTTTAGAGTTATTCGAATATCTACGACGTAATTATGTTTTTATTTCGATTTTAGTTTTTTTATATTTTAGCATTTGCAATTTTAAAAACAATTATTTTAGTCGCATTCTTATTATACTTTATTAAAAAAATAAATTTTTTAACAACATATTTAAAGATTTCTAAGTTATTTGTTTTATCTCTTTGTTAATTTGTTATTTTTTATTAATTCGAATTTTGACGCTTTAGCAAGTTTAGCGCATAACGTTTGTTATATATTTTAATAAAACGAGTTTTAATAATTGTAACTATTATATTCGTTTTACTATTTATAAGACTTACGAATTTGACGACGTTGCGAAAATAACTAAAATATACGTATTTAAGACATCTAATTAACAACAATTTTAACAACAAATAAACAACTTTGAAGCATTGCTTTTTTGTATATATATTTATTTCTTTTGTTGTTAATCTTTTTATGCAATTTGTTAATACTTAATTGACGTCGCGATATTAATATTACTTTTTAACAAAATTTGAAATTTGCATTTAACTTGTAAATTTTTTGATTTATAAAAACTCTTATTCGTTATTTAATGCGTTGTTTGTTGTTTGCTTTAATATTAAATTTATTTCTTAATATAATAATGTCAATTTTTAATATCTTTTTTTACGAATTTTTGTTTAATTCTTCGATAAAGTTGTTGTTATTGTTAATATTAAGATATCGCTTTTAATAATTCTAGTCTCTTAATCTTTAAATATATTGAAAGTGTTTAATTTAATTTAATTGAACTTATAAGTTTACAAATTAAAAAAAATTAATGCAAGACTTTTAAAAAGTAATGTTATTTTGCAATTTAATATATTAACAACTTCTTTTTAATTATTTAAAATAACTAATTTTTTTAATTTTTAATCTTTAATATTGCGACGCAAACATTAAAAAACAATTTAACTTAAAAGCTTGTATACTTAATTTATATTTAAAATTCTTTTAGCAACTTGAATTATTTGTACAACGTTATTTTCTAAAAATTTATTAAAATCTTAATTGATTGTCGTCTTATTCTAGAATTTTTAAATAAATAAATTTTTTTTTTCGCATTTTTTGTGTCGTCGCTTTTAACTACGTTAAAGATTCTTCAAAACAAGTATTTCTAATTTTGCAAATGCTTTGCGTTTGTTTTAATAAATTACATCTTATAGCTTTTAACGCTTTAACAATGTCTAAATTTTTTCTATTATTTTTTTAACAGCTTTTATGTGCTTATTAACGTAATTAAAGTATTTAACAATTGTCTCGTATTGTTTTTCTTTAATTTTAAACAATAAAATTTAATTATTTATTTCTTTCACGATGTTATGTCAACTATAATTAATTATAAATTTTGTTAAATGTTAAAAACTAGTACGCAAGTTAACGAACGCAATAGCAAGTTTTACACTTATTTCGTTGTTTATAATTAAAAAGAAGCTTTGTTTGCGAAAATAAATAAATAAATAAAGATTTAAAAATGAAAAAAACAATCGACGAAATATATTAATAATCGAAAGTTTAATATAATAATTTCTTATTTAAGAACAACTATTAAAACAAAAATGCGCAACGTTTTTTTATTATTTACTTATTATTGTTTGCGATCTATCTCAAAATTGCTAACTAATTAACAAGTAAAAAAACATTCGTATTGCGTTTTTGAAAAACAATATTTGTTGTTAGATAACAATATTCTTAACATTCGCAAAATCTATTTACTTGTAAAATATTATCTCTATTTATTTATTGCGCAATGTTGTTAACTTTGCGAATTTTATATATTTGTCGTTATCGCTTGATCTAATACTCGATTATTTATATCTCTTGTTAAGGGATTTTTTTAAAAAATAAACTCTTTCGTCTATTAATTTTTCTTCAAGTAGAGAATAGCTTTTTTGTGCTTCTCTATACTTTTCTATGCTTAATTGTGTCTTTTCAACTACAAAAATCGAAATTTCATTTTATATTTATCTTTCTCTAGCTAACACATTGTCTTATTATAAACGAAAACAACTTTTCTTCAAAAATCGAATTAGTTAATGCTATCAAGAAATCGATATCTTCGCACATTATTGAAAATTTAATGTCTTTAATCGTTAGTAAAAGCTTTGCGTCTTCTAATGTTGCAAAAACTTCAATGTCTCTAAATTTTTTTACAATTTTTAATCGACAAATTTTTGTCAAAACAACTATTACTTCGACAAATTTTCTCTTTGATTTGTCGATTTTGTTTGTTAATCAAGCATTAACTACTTTTGCAAAAGAGAGTTTCAATAAATTAATCAAAGATTTAAAAAAGAGTCTTTTGTTTATTAAACGTACGAAAAAACTCAAAAGCACATCTTAAAGGTTGTCAAAAACAAAAAAAAAAGCGAAAAGACACTCAATAGTAAAAAGAAGATTTTATCAAAAATCTTAAACAAAATTGCTCTTATTTAGAAGTTAATAAATTTTCTTTTTCGCAATTTGCGTCGAATTGATTTTGTTTTAATATTTTTACAAATAGAATTATTTAAAGAAGCAAATTATCTTCGATAATTAAAATTTTAACAATAATAACTTTTTAATTTTTGCTAGAATTTATAAAAACAAAACTATAATATCTTTTTGTCTCTTTTATGCTTTTAAGCTAAAACATAACATCGCAAATTATATTCGCTACAACTAGCAAAAAAATAATCGAATTAAAAAAATCAAAATTATTAATTTGTCGATCTTCGATTAATACAACAACTATTTATTCGTAATTAATAAAAAGATCTTTATTATAGTCGTTTTTAACGCAAGAAATGTATTCGAGTTCAAAGTGCGTTTCGAAGACAAATTAATTTATTTAACGACTTATTCTAGTCGCATTATAGCACAATTGCACGAAGCATAATTAATTAAATTTAATAAAAAAGACGATTTGCGCTTTTGTTGCGTTTTATTTAAAATTATAATTAAACAATAATTTGACGCTAACGTCAAAGATATCAACGATCGCATTCTAAAGCTTAAACAATAAAGCTATTATTATTTTTAATATTAAGACATCTTTTTGCTTTGCAACGCAAAAAAATTTGACTTAAATACTTTTTTTGTGCATTTATTATATTACAATTTAAAATTTAGTATCAACGAAATTTATTTTTTAAAGCAATTTTTTGCTAAGTTTTTTTATAAAATAAATGTTACAAATTTTAAGAAATCTTTGCTTCGTTTGTGCACTTTAAGAAGATTTTTTTACAAAATAATCGAATTCGAATTTATAAAAAATACGAAAAACACGAAGCAACAAATCAAACTTATTAAAAATACAAAGCAATAAAATAAAGACATAACAAAGTTAACAACGTCGACGAACGAAACTTCTAAGCTAAAAAAAAAATCAAATGTCAAAAAACGTCGATTCGAAGCTCAACAATTAAGAAAAGCTTAAAATGTAAATGTAAAAAAAAAAAAAAAAAGATTTGTTAAATCTTCTAAATCTTCGAAGAGCAAACGTTGTTAATCAAAATAATTAATTAAGATACGCGACGTTCTCTAAGTTTCGCAAAAACTTATTCTCGATATTAAAGACGTTGACTTTGCGTAAATTGTTCGACAAAAACACAATTTAAGACAATTGATTAATAAACAAACAATAATTTATATCTATGTATTTGTTTGTAATTGCAATCGACTATTTATTTTTGTAACATTTTTTTATTTTGTTTGTAAGATGTTTGCGTTGCTAGTAATTTAACAATAATATATCGAAAATTGCGATCAAATTTTATGCATCAATAGTAAAAAATTGTTTTTATTAAACTTTTAACATATTAAAATTTGTCTTATTTTGACAAAAAAATAAGATTTTGCTTTTAGATTCTATAAAAAGATTATGTTTGAACGCGCGCTTTATTTATTAAAATTAGTAAATAAATACTAAACAAGACTTCGCATTTAGCGTTGAGCTATTTTATTAAGTGTTTGTTTCTAAAAAAAGATTTTAGGGCTTGTTTTAGGATTGAGAATTTATCAACTCTAATCGAAGGTTAGGGTCGCGAAGCGATGGGTTCAAATATAATCTTTCTCATAGGGTCTGACTACTGAGGCAAGCGCATTGATGGTTTACGCTTGGCTTGCATCGCCAAGCCCCCATCCAAACAGAAAAGTGGTCAAGAAAAACTTCGCTGTCTTCGGAGGACAAGGGAGTAGAGACACGAGAGATATCCACGAACAAGTGGCGTGAGGTTCTCCAAATCGCGCAGCACGACTCGATTTTGATGATCAGCCAACAACAGCAACCCGGAGCGAGCTTTCTCCATCCAAGCTTCTTCAAAGCAGAGATACCGTCCAGCTTGATGACCCCCCGAGCAATATCAAACACGAGCTTGTCATCTGCAAGCTTCGGAGATCCGTCCTTGGATGCGTGGGCTGTCGTGGATGGCGGCGACAACGTAGCTCTGGACGGTCCACGAAGAGCGACTGGATCCTGGCTCTTTTCGGACAGTGAACATGTTGTAGCACCAGGCAAAGGTCAAAGCCGCTCGCTCACTGATGCCTTGGAGGAAGTGTCGACAATCATCTAGCAAAAGACATGCTATTGCACGCTGCAAAAATTTCTACCTCATCTATCATAACCAACGGCTATCGCACGCTCGGAAAAGGCCATCTATCCATCCGCACGCTCCCTTCTAACCACATGCCCCCGGCCCAGCCACCCTCCCCTCCCCTTCTCAAAGCCCCATCGCCGCTCCCGTCCCCAACACCGCAGCAATCGCCGCCACACCCCCCAACCCCAC
>JAABUL010005977.1_pt1 | contig 14499 bp, 21 predicted proteins | sample 5559151 | NCBI WGS metagenome assembly JAABUL01 (sample SAMN10711876, study PRJNA513368) | rock metagenome | isolation source: Antarctica rocks | place: Antarctica: Victoria Land, Pudding Butte sud | reverse complement strand
GGGGGTCACGACAAGCCTTCGAGAGCTGGGAGAACAACTGCTCAACGCCCTGCAGCATGATCAGCAAAGAATTAGTGTTCGCCTCATTAAACGTATTCGTGTGTGATTTCAATCCAGCTCACTGCCGATAGGCTGCTCGCCGACCGATCATTTTTATTGGCCACAGCATGGGTGGGTTGGTGATCAAGCAGGTTTGTATTTGAGTGACTGACATATTATATATGGTTGAGTTGATTATAAAATTAGGCGTTGGTACTAGCGAGCAACCGACCTGATTGTGAGGATATTAAACGGTCAACCGCCGGTGTTCTCTTTCTTGGAACCCCACATGAGGGGACTGATGTTGCACGCTATGGGTCTTTCATTGCCAAGCTCAAGGGGAATGATCCTTCTCTAATACAGTCACTGAAGCCAACAGATGAGGATCTGTATGCAATGTCACTTGATTTCGCAGCCGGATACAGGCATTTAAATATCTCGTGTTTTTACGAGAAGGTGGACAATGCATACGTCGGTGGACTTGCGAAAATCAAAGTAGGTACGTTACCTAACTGCCAATCTCGCTTATATGGGAAAACAGATGGTTGAGCAGCGATCAGCAGTACGGGAGGGAAACAGTATGATCTATCTGCTCACCGATCACTCGGGACTAAACAAGTTCTCTGGAGATGAAGATCCCAATTTCCGAAGCGTCTGTGCAAAAGTTGAAAAGCTGGCCAAGGAGGCCTCATCAATTGTCCAACGGAATTACGACGGACGGTATGAGAAACATTCGAATAGTCTCTATATTCAATATTTCTGACTTCTAGTGCCATGGACTAGATCTTATTCGGTCCTTAACCAAAGGTATGGTGTGTCTTACGTTTACCGTTAGGAGATCTCAAACACAAAGTACCTTGGTGCTCGCCCAATCCTACAGATCTACCCACTACCGTAGGGTTCTTTTCTCCGTGGCTGACATGTATTACAGATGATGTACGAGCGTCCGTTCTCAGTTGGCTTCAAGCTCCAGATCCATCTCGGGATCTTGAGAGTTTGTCAGGAGCGCGCCTTGACGGAACCGGTATTTGGCTTATTAAAAGCGAGCAGTTTCAGAAATGGGAGCGATTGCCCTTGGCCTTGTGGCTCCACTGAAAGCCAGGCTCAGGGAAAAGTGTATTGAGTTCACTGGTAGTTGAACATCTGGGTGATCTTTGCAGTTCTCACAAGGACTGGGGATACGCATACTATTATTTCTCTAACATTCTTCACCGTGAGAACCAATCAGTCAACGGCTGCTTGACTGCTACTATCAAACAACTGATCCGGAACAAATCAGTCAGAGTACCAGAGAATCTAATAGCTTTATGTAGAGAATCGAGGCAGCCGACTAGAAAGGATCTAAGTAGAGCTTTTTCGGAGCTAATCAAAAGCTCAACCAGAACGTATCTGGTGCTCGACGCACTTGATGAGTGTTTTGAGCGAGACGCCTTGTTGACTGAGATTCAAAAGATCATCCCTACTGAAAAGAATGGACTTTCGGTTCACATAATACTCACGAGTCGTCTTGAGAACGACATCGAGGCCTCACTCGACAGATGTACAGACAAAGTGTCACTCCAGACAGCTTCTGTTGACGCTGATATTCAATATTACACGTCTCAAGTTCTGGAAACAGATCGCAAAATAAAGCCATGGCCAGACGATCTCAAAAGTCTGATTAAGAGCACGCTTGTTGAGAAGGCTGATGGAACGTATGTTAGCTTCAACATAACGCGCATTATGTGGACGTCACTAACTTTTACAGATTCCGCTGGGTTGCGCTTCAGATCGACAATTTGCGCAAATGTCATTCCATCCGCGATGTAAAAATAGCCTTGAAGAGCCTTCCTAAGACATTAGAAGAGACTTACCATCGCATCCTTGCCTGTGTGGATTCTAAAGATCAGCAGGGCTGCCGGAATATGCTTCACCTCTTAAGCATTTCAAGCATGCTTCTGACCGTGGATGAAGTTGCAGAACTTTTCATCGTGGATACCGATCGCGATAGTGTAGACCTTGATGCCCGGTTCATGGAGCCAAGTGAAATTCTGGACATCTGTCCCGGCCTAATCGAAAAAACCGCAGGCGCCGAATATAGGCGCAACACGAACAATCCCGACAGTGACACAGAATCTGAACGGACAGAATCATCCAGTCAAAACATAGCACATGCTGCACAACCTCAACATGTGAAATTAACACACTCATCTGTCCTGGATTTCCTCATGTCCTCACAGATCCGGAAAACAGACGTCGCTTTATTCGGCTTCAACATTGAAAGCGCCAGCTTCCTTGCCGCTAAGCTATGCTTGCTTTATCTTATAGCTTTCAATCCATACAACTCTGAAGTCCAAAACGATCCCATAGGTGGGCACGGGCTTTGGAAGGCTCAACCCGAAGCAGCAGTTGGGGGGCCTTTGTTGCCTTATGCTTCCAAAACATGGCTGAAGCATAGGATCAGACTTGATACCCTGACTAGTGGTGATATCAGCATTGCGATAGATTCGAACCAATCCAAAGAGTACCACGTCGAAGTTTTGAACTCTCTCGCACTTCAATTATTCAACAGTGAGGCAAAGACCTGCTTGAAGTGGTCATCAACTGCACTTGAGCAAAGCGTCCTCAAAGATAAGTCGCCAAGTTTTCAAGCCTTACCGGAAGATTTGGATGATATAGTGATGTTTGGTGATGGTTCACTGAAGCCACCCCTATATGAACTCCCAGCTGCCTGCCTAAGCTCAGCAATGTGCGACTGGGAGCCCATCTTCGATCATCTGAGACTTATTGCCCAAACAAGGCCTGGGATACTATCTACTAAGCCTAGGCTTTCAGAGCTAGTCAGCGCAGAAGAAGGGTCTATCTTGAGACTCATTTATGAATGACAGAAATGTCGCGCTCGCGATACATTGGATTCGAAGAAACAGAGTTGAGGAGATTTCTCAATTATGCACTCGGACTTGGCTTCGAAGACCCCGGATCACTAGCTCTGGTTTCCAGCGCTGCTCAGGGTAATGTCAGGCTAGTTGATTTATTACTCCAGCTAGGGGTCCATATTGACGGTCCTAATAAATCCAACGCTGCCCTTTGTGAAGCCGCACGTTCAAATCCTCCTCGTTACGAAGTTATAGAGCTTCTTTTGAAGAGAGGAGCTGATCCTAACAAAGCAAGAGGGCTTCGATGGCGTTCATCCGTATCGTCTGAAGCCGTGTTGGTACATGCCGCTGCCGGAGACTATACCAGGCTTATCGATATGCTCATTCTGCACGGCGCGGATGTCAATCTTGATTCTGGCAGCAAAGGTAGTGCGCTCCATGCAGCTGCTTCTGCTTTTCCTTATGGGCGTTTTTTCAACGAATGGCTACCCCCATCGACAATGCAGCAGCTCATCAAAAACGGAGCTCGAATTTTTCCTTGGCGACATGGGTATCAGCAGTTCTTGACATATACCGAATCGAATGCGGTTTCCCAACATCTGAAATTCCTGAAGGAAGCTGGTGCGGAACAAGAAGATAATGAGGGAGTGAGACCGTTGGATTGCCTGATGATATGGAGGCAACACAAGGCCTTAAAGCGTTTGGAAAAACAAAACATGACACCGTACGATATTGGATATAATGAGCCTGAGGGCCCTGAAGAGCCGGATTGGCTATATGATGAACGCACTGAGGCTGAAAAGGAGGTCACTGACACAAGCCATGATAATGAAAATGAAAATGTAGAGTGAGGGCACTCTATGTTTTTGGTGAGGTGTGTAAACTCTGCACAATATCTAATTATTGATGTTCTTAAAGTAAAGAGGGATTCTTCAATTTTTCGAGTCGAAAAACCATGAACTCATCAAGCTTGACGATATATGAAATAACATAATTGACAATTGATGAAGGCTACCCATGTTTATCTTGCAGAATCAGAATGTAATGATTTAAAGTATACGAGTAGGTACAACCTCGTCGTGCCTCTGCCTGCTGATGCTTCTCTAGAGGACGCTATACCCAGTCGAGGAGAGCTAAGGGAGCATGTCACGTGTGCTTCTCCGAGCCAACCCACCACTCAATTCGTCGTATTCTTATCGCGAAGACGCACACGTTCACGCCTTGACTCGGTCATCCAGCTTCTTACTATATCCCATGGCTTGATTCTCATGCTTATCAGTGTCCCAAGTATGTATGACACGGTGACCCCCGGGTTGATCCGTTCTGGGGGAAGGTCTGGTGTACTGCCTTCCCCGTGAGGCGGCTGTACACAGCGCATTCGTAGCTGCTGACCTTCACCTTGTTGTATGACTTCCTAGAGCGGTAGTGACTACCGTGCCTTCTCACGCAGATATCTCTCTTGCTTTTTCGAACATTTCCAACACTCTACAATCGCTGCTTGAGTGGCCTCTCGTGCCTGTCTTTCATCTATTGATATCTTTGCTTATCGTCGATTCATTTCTACCGTTGACTTTGATTGAGACTCAGCTACTTTTGCTAGGTCCGTCTGCAACAACATTGGTACCTCTCCAGGTCTTGTTGCCTAGCATACGATTCAGGTTCATCAGGACCAGCCAAACTACGCCGTATCCGATAGCCTCTCAGAACGCTCGCTAGCGGGGCTCTGCTATCTCCATAACGTCTACCCACCGAGCCTCACTTATCCTACCTTGACTGCGATTCCCAGCGCTCGATCATACAACACACCATACCGAGCTTCGACAAGAATGTACATGGCGGCCGATAGCAGGTGGGGATGTGTATGAAGCGGCCAAGACAATCCTACCGCAAGCAATCGCACTCCGGCTTTCTTCGCTATGTTGTCGTCCAGTATCCCCGACCACTGTACGCCCACCAACATTCTCCTGACGAACTTCTCCACCCTTTTCCATACCTGCGTGCCAACACCTTTGGCCTTCTTTTCCACGTTACTCGGTGTCCTGAGCATCGTGTCTTGGCTGTTTGCACAACTACCGCAAATCATCAAGAACTACAGACTCGGTTCGGCAGCAGGACTGTCTATATATTTTCTGATTGAGTGGCTCTTAGGGGACTTGACCAATCTATGCGGAGCGATTTTGACGCATCAAGCATCATGGCAGGTTGTGGTGGCGTCATACTATGTGTCAGTTGATGTAGCCCTGGTATGGCAGTACATGTGGTATACGCATGTCAAGCGGTTACGAAAGGAGATGCAGGAGGACTATAATGCAGGAAACCTCGGCGGAGGAAACGGGGATTCGAATGGTGTTTCCGTGGGCATATCACCTGTTCGGATTTCGAGCGGTATCTCCAACGCTCTGAGCGAAGAAAGAAAGAAGACCTCAGAACCGGATGGGAAAGATACAAAAGGCACATCAGATTCACCCAGTCAACCTCGGGATATTCGCAACAACTCCGTCTGGTCCTCGACCTTTTCCTTCCTAAGAGAAAAGTCTCCCTCTAACCGCACGATAACTCGCTGCCAGCATTCTCCTCAATCCCCTATGCCCTCACCCAAAACCATCCTCTTCATATCCCTACTCTTAACCGTCCTAACTCAAGCCTCCCCTCTACACCCAAGCACCGAACACGTCAATATGGCCACTTCCGACCCCTTCGAATTCGCCGGCCGCATCATCTCCTGGTTTTCCACTGTCCTCTACCTTGGTTCCCGCCTCCCCCAAATTTACAAGAACCACAGCCGTCGCTCCACCACGGGCTTGTCCCCCACTCTCTTTATTGCAGCATTCTTCGGAAATCTCTTCTACAGTACTTCACTTCTCACAAACCCTTTGGCATGGTCGTCGTACCCACCATATGGGCTTCATGGCTGGGTGGGTAAAGAAGGGAGCGACCGGGCAACGTGGGTAGCGCTTGCGGGGCCATTTTGGCTTGGGGCTGCCGGAGTATTGGCGTTGGATGCGACGATTGGGCTGCAATTTTGGATGTTTGGAGAAGGAGGGGAGGAGAAGGTTGCTATTATTCAAGATGAAAGGGGCAGGAATCATTGGAAGAAGGTTAGTGGCTGGATGAGGGGGTGGGTGCCAAGTCCTAGTTCTAGCCCGGTTAGGAGGTCAGAAGAGGAGAGGCTGTTGGCGGAGAGCGAGCCGCGAGGGAAGATGTATGGCGCTGCATAATGGAGGGTATATAACTAGGCGTACGATAAGAAAGGCTATGTTCGTTAATAAGGATGGCAACGGCGCTTTACGGCAAGGGCTGGTGGTGGTTTTGAGTCTATCTCATTGGGCCGAGGGTGTTTCACGAAGCATACCACGGCTACATTTGGCATCGTCTGGGAAGCATCATGGGAATAGGGTGGTAGCTCTGCTGGCATATGGGATGGTTGCTCATTCGGCATCAAAGACTCAAGACCTGTGAGGCTAATCCCACACACAATTGTACCTTTCGGATAAATCTCTCATATACTATTTTACTATACCCTCGCCTCGTCTACGCTACTTTTTCCATCTCGCGAGTATCTATTTGTCCGCCGCTGGCTTGCTCACCCCATTCTAATAAATCTAACCTCTCATATTCTTCCCTCTCCTCGTTAGACCTATTTCTTTTCCCAGCGCAGAAGAACAAGAGAGAAAACCAGAACAAGAGTCCCGCTCTATGCCGGACTGCGCGCCGAATGAAGCCATGTACACGCCAAGAGCTGTCCCTATTCTCATTGGCGGAGAAACGAGGCGATTGCAATCTCGCTCGTTCTCTTCGAATGGAGAAACGAAAGAAGTGTGGGGGGTTGTTTGGGAGGTGCAGGTCGTCGAGGGACTTTTGGAGGTGGATGGGGAAGACGGTGAAGCGAGGTGTTGAGGAGGTGGTGGGGAAGGGAAGGGAAGGGAATGGAAGGGTGGGGCTGGGAAGGGAAGGGAAGGGAAGGGAAGGGATGGGAAGGTGTAGGGAAAGACTTGCACGTCCCGGAGGAAGTTTGATATCAAGATTTTTGCCTCAATGACCACTGCAGCTTTTCATTTTCGCCTTCTCTCCTTCACCAAAGGAAACCATCGATCGAGAGATCTGACCTACGAGGGCGTTTCGCGGCAGCTTGGTAGTATATAGCCCTATTACGAAATCCGAGACGTTTCGCTTCACAAAAACATCGTGGAGAGATATAAGCCGTGTGTGTGTTGAGTATTACAACATGCACGTGTGGAGATTTCGTTGAAGGTTGCATGAGGCTAGGTCTGTATAGGACGTACTGTAGAGCAGAGGTACGGTGATCTGATTTTCTGCGTAACCAGTAGAGAATGCAACACCGGTCAGCGAACCTGGAATCTCACAATCCCAACGAGAAGGCCAGGACCGTATTGGGAAAGCTCAAAAAGCGGCTCGTGCTGCGCGAAATCTTTTGTGCCCAAACCAGAATGGGAATTCTTGGAGTTCGGGGTCAAGCAGAGTCGTGAGTGCCGCAGGGACGGATGTGACAAGTTGCCGTTTTGGGCCGGAGCGGTGCGTGTGTTATTGAGCGTGAAGAATGGGGGTTGGCTGTGGGGGTTTACGGTAGGCTGAATTCGTGGGGTAGGGAAGGAGAGAGTGAAGGGGAATTGGGAGGCTGAGGGTTCGCACTTGGATCGGATAGAATTTCTAGGTAGTATGGAAGTTGGTCAAATCTCAAAATGGATGTGCTGTGATGCTGTATCCGTGCTGGTGAGGGACGTTTCAAGACGACGTGAGGATCAACCATGAAGAGATGTGGAAATTGCTGATCTGCTGAAGCAGCCAGGATGGAGAATAGCTCAACGCCCTTTCCATCTCGTGCGGTAGCAGATCAAATCGTCTGATGCATTTCAATCCGGTTAATAACATGCGCAGAGGCGCCCAACAAGCGGATCTTCGTCCTGGAGCTTAGAAGATGGCAGTGAAGGTCTGTAGAGCTCTTGAAGGACGTGGCGGATGAGTCTTCTCGGTACCTAGAACGGCGCCAAAGTAAAAAGAATCGAGTCAGGGAAAGTTTGAGCTAGGAAAGATTCAGAATAGAATTGGAAGAAGATAGTCTCGTAAATGTCGAGGGGGGTGGAAGCAAGCATGGCAAGGGTGTTGTATTTTTGGGGGAAACATAGCCTGGATCTTGAAATGTCGAGAAGAAATAGCGCGTAGATGAAATAGTGGCAGGTTGCGTTGGAAGGCTTTTGAGGCCCTGAAATATCTGTTTCAACTAACAATCGTCACTGATTAGAAGATGGAAGGCTGGAATGAGGATTCTGGATTCCGTCAGGGCTTTACGGTATCTTTGAGTCTCGTCGAATCTCGAGTATCAAAAGATAAAGAGGGGAAGAAGGATATGTTGCAAAAAGCCATAATTTCAACAAATTTCCATGACTTTCCATGCTCCTCTGGAGTTTTGTAGAAACCATGAAGCGTAGCCCAGGAGAATCGGCATATGAAAAGCAAATAGTAATTAGTCTTGATGGAAATTGAATCAAAGTGGTGGAAGACCGCAGAAAGCGACAGCGACTTGAAGTTAGAGGATAGAGAACGTTCATCCTTCTTCCAGCGGCAACCATGGAGAGCAACTCCGAAGTTTTAGATGGAAAAATTTCGATTGGCCAGAAGAGTGACAGGATGTTGGAGAACTGTAAATGTATAGACCCGGATGACTGAAGAATCCGCATCGAAGCTTGGAGGGATGGAGATATCGGAATGACCTTGGCTGGTAGAGAAGCAGTAATGGCTTGACAGAAGGTCGACAGTAAGACTATATCTCCTCCATCTCTCGAACCCTTCTCATCAACCAAGCTCAATGGACGCTCTCCTGATGTATTCGTGAGTATCGCGTAGGGCCCTCACTCGGCTGACCTCTATGTAACCACACCAAAGTCTATCTGCAGCCATCGACGTTTTCCACCAGAAAAGACTGGGCCAGCCAAGCAAAGGCAAAGCTATGACGCTGGTAAAGATTGCTCATGTTTCCTCAAGTGAGAAGCGCTATGTTGCGGGATATATCCACATACTAGCTTCTTGGACTGAAGTTTCAGATTATATTATATAGTCTTTTGAGGATGGCAATGCAACATGCTCAAGATACGACGGAGCTCGGCTACAAGTACTGGTGGGCAAGATGTAATTTTAGAAATAAAGTGAGCTCCTATTTTTCGATCTTTGGGGACTGATTGCTGGGCCTCACATTGTTCACCTGACTTTAGGGGTTCCCGAGCAACATGGGATCAAATTTGCCTGTTTTATCCATAGCACATTCAGTATCCTCTTATCCTCATCATATCACCACGTATGCAAGTACTGAGGTGACTGACTCCGGCAGTCTTTCACAATAGGCGCCCCACTTATCGTTGACCGGTCTTTTGAGTCACTGACCTCCAACTGGGGCAACACATGGCGTTACCTGGTCTCGGATGAACAGGTTCGATGGATGGGCCCGGAAAGATGCGCCATACATTTTGCGCTTTCCGCGCAACGCTCTGTGGAATCTCTGGGCCAAGACGCAGCACAAGCCGGTATAGGAATCGTAGCCGACAAGCCACCTGAAAATCTCGTGCGGTGCATCGATTTCAGGTACCTAACGGATGCGCTGACGCCACAAGAAGCAGTTGAGATGCTCTGGAAGGAGGAGGCAGGATAGGAGGAAGTTGAGCAAAATCGTGCGGTATCGATTTACACAACAAGCGCCAGCTGGCTAGGGTATTCAGACGAGAATCCGAGCGCGCTAATCAAAGAGGCAAAGAGTAACGGGTTCCACCATTTGAAATTCAGGTTAGGTGGAGACTTGGAGCGCGACAAAAGACGGTTGGAGATAGCAAAAGAGATTATTGGTGATGACGATGTCCTCATGCTTGACGCAAACTGGTAACTTTCTTCCGCGCCTACAAGTATGCGTTCGAAGTCTGAGAGAAGTAGCAATAGAAATGGTCTATTCCGGAGGCAGCGGAATGCCTCTCTCACCTCGCACCCTACAAGGCATTGTTCATTGAGTAACCGACGTCACCCGATGACATCCTGGAGCATGCGGGCATCCGCGATGCCTTGCACCCATACAATATCGCTGTTGGCTCAGCTGAGATGTGCGCCAATAGGACCATGTTCAAGCGGTTTCTGCAGGCCGGGGCTTTAGACTATTGCCAAGTCGACGCTTGCCGGCTTGGTGGCCTGAACGAGGTTCTCGCCATAATGCCTTGGCGTAAAAGGTGGGAATTCCTCTTCATCCTCAAATAGGTGGTGTTGGCTTACCGGAGTATTCTCAACACGTCATTACAACTGGCTATCTTGTAGTGAGCGGGGAAGGGGGAAATTGGTAAGAATACATTGACGCCCTGCATGAGCTCACCCGGCTGAGATCGAAGATGGACATCACATCACACCAATGTCAGCCGGGTATTCTGTTGAGATCCTAGCGGTAAGCATGGAGAACTTCGCTTTCCAGGACCTGTTGGAGGGTTCTGGAGGAGTGAAGAGGCGAAGCATTTGTTGGAGGTTAATAGGGTGATTTGTTAACCTGCTGTTTCGGAGGCAGACTTGCGATATCAAAGACGAAGAGCTTGAACCTATTGTTGAACCAATCATATTAGAGTCCTTGTTTAATATTGGGCAACAACGAAGAAAAGAGCTAGGGGATTGAGTATCGAGTACAAAAGAAATTGTGAGTAGAACTGAGTGAGAAACGCGGAAGGAATTTAGATATAAGCTTTGGAATATACACGCTCTACGAGAGAAGTTGAAAATCGTAGAGGCATGAATCGTAATACAATTGGATAGAGCGGTTGTTTAACGATCATGCATGTTGCCAAACAAGTTTCGTCAATAATCGACAACGAAAAACCAAAGGCGACATCTTAACGAGGTCCTACCGGTCAGTTCCCAGCAACGTCCTCTTACAACCAGGCACCTATCGCTGTGCTCTGTTTGTGGTACTTTGCTACTGTACAACTTGAAAATGACAAGTCTTCTATCTTACCCTGAACTCCACAAACAAACTACCGTGTCCTCCAGGCTTCAGCAGCAGTATTGTAAGCCCGACTTGGCACTCAAGCTGGCGAATCCTTCTTCGCATTGAATCTTGAACATCCAGTAAAAACGTCTTCGAAAGACATGATTCCAGGCTATCGTAGGCGTTGGCGGCGAGATTTTTCCTCATCAAATTATCGCCTAACCGTGGTATTAAATTTCGATTTCCTCAGAGGTGCCATTGGACAAAGGAGCCGTCAATAGTGCTATTTAGCCTTCTCGTCGATGAAGGGCAAGCGATGGCACAACGTTCTCGACTCAGTGGCCACTCTGGGGCATCAGACTGTAGAGGAGTCTCGGGGGTGTAGGTCGGGACGGGGTTCTTGCAGAGCAAGCAACCTCACTGGGACGCTACAATTGTTCTAACAGTAAGGCGTGGGCCAGACTGGGATTTAACAAGCCATGCATGCACATGCCACGATCAGTTTTGAATTTTATTGAAGCATCACGCGTTACTCGACGTTCGTGTACGGCAAGCGCTGGCTTGACTAGGTTATACTTGCCTCTGCCATAACTGTGCTGCTTTCCGTCAATATTGACACCCTCAACCACAAAGTCTATTACACGGACCGTTTAAGACAGTTTACGCGAGAACAGCTACTACGATGTACATTATTGCTTCTTGACTACAGTCAGTCTTACTATGTGGCTTCAACTCGACGTGCATACACGATGCCTTTATCCTTCTGTTACTTCCTTTGCTGGCGAGCCTGGCTTTACTATTGCTGTGGGGGCCTTGGAACTACAGAGCTTCCGTGTTGTCTGGATAGCGCCTCCTGCACGAGGAGGTATTGAAGGCTTACACGGCGGTACTTTTCCATAATGTCTGGTGTCATGTTTTGTCTGAAGTTCCTTGAAAGCAAGTTTTATAACAGGAAGGATAATACCCATCTACTTTCTGGATAACGAAGCATTCTAGACTCATATCTACCACATATCGGACTTTGAAGCCTGCACAACTCTACATATTTGCATTGCTGTCGTTACAAAGATGCGGTCTGCTCTTATATTGCCGATTCTTACCGGCCTTGCTCTTGCGGTACCCACGCCTCAACTCGTGGATCTTGTCGCTATTGAGGCGTCTCCAGCTCCAGATCTAGTGTCGGCACCACTCGATATCAGCCAAGATACTCCGCCTGATATCCCAGCTTCTTCAATTGCACCCACCACAACCGCAGCTATACGGAAGCGAGATGCTGATATCAAAAAAAGAGACGGCAACTGTGCGGTCCAGCCAACAGGATCCGGACCTGTCCCTACTCCGGACACCGTCGATGCCTTTACGTCTTTTCCAACATTCCAGGTAGGCTTCTCGGTGTCCTCGCATAGTTCTAGCTAAATATATCAGGCAATGGCCACTGGTGCCCCTACACCAGACGGATACTCATCAGCGTTTACTAATCTGGCTGGATCCCTGAGCGCTTCGAATTACATGGGCCTTTACACTCTTACCAGCTATGATACTCTTGGATGTGCTTCCAAATGCGACCAAGCCGATGGTTGCCAAGCCTTTAATATGTACATTGAGCGTGATCCAAGCGTAGACCCTAATGCGGCCAATTGTCCAAACCCTCCAAGCATAACGAATCATAAGTGCACACTCTGGGGAGCTCCTGTTGTTGCACAAGAGGCTACCAATACCGGACAATATCGCGATAGTTTCCAGGTTGTCATTGCCGGCTCAAATGGTACGTCTAACTTTCAACAGTCGGTTCAGGTACATTGATTATTGACTTTATTTCTCTAGGTTATAACAAGAAAGCTCCACCATCTTCAATTGGTGGTTACAACGGGCCTACAGAGCTAGGCGGTGCCATAAATGCTCCCCTGGACTCAAAGGGTCGGAATACATACATGGGCTACAAATACTTTCCGTTCAGCCAAAGCCAAGGCTATGACCCACAAACATGCGCCGATGCTTGCAATATACAAACGGGGTACAATAGTAGATATCCAGCCATAGACGGTACTTATCAGACCTGTATCTTCTTCGATGCCTACGTCCTCTCCAAGAACAGTATACCACAAGGCCTTTATTGCTCGCTTTACAACGAGACCTGGGATCGCTCGTATGCTACGAACTATGGCCAGTATCGCGGTAATGACCACTACACTGTTTCTCGGTCTTATAGCTATTCTCTCTCGTAAGTGACAACCTTACTATATGCCATTCATGGGTTTTGGGTTCTATATATCCCTTGCATCACATTCATTTCTATTAGGTTTCTTTATCATGACTGATTCTGATATCTTACCCTCAGAAACCCGCCCAACCCGTCAACCTCAGACCCAAAACCCTGCCCCGCAGGCGCCGTCCTTCAAAACGCCGACTTCGAAACCGGCGCCAACCCCCCAACCCCCTGGACCATCAGCAGCGTCACCGGCTCCACAACCTCCACCATCGTCTCCCCCGGCAGCACCAACAACGGCGGCACCTACGCCTTTGCCGTCTCCCTCGCCCCCAGCCCCTCCTCCAACGGCGCCAGCTCTCTCACCCTTTCGCAAACCATGAACACCTGCGGCGGCGGCAACTACTCCGTCGAAATAGACTACAAGTTCGACACCTCCCCCGGTGCTTGCGCGGTTGCGATCAAGTACCCGTACAAGACTACCCAGGGCAGCGTGACGGCGTCGGATAATGTGGGCGGGACGACGGCGGGGCAATGGACGATTACGGCGTCGACGTTCCAGGCGGTGTCGGCGGCCGATGTGTTTTATGTGGTGTTTACATGTTCGAATGGGGTTTCGGACCGGGTCAGTGTTGATAATGTGCTTATCAGGCCTTTTGCGGGTAATGCGTATTGAGGGAATTGGTGAAAGGAGCTTGGGAATAATGAGGCGTTTAGGTGGGGCGAGGCGAGGGAGTAATGATTTAAAGATATATAAAATTTGGGATGAGTTGGAAGAATAGGCTCGGGATAATCGTAATGTTTTGAGAGTTTTGATGTTTTACGACCTACCGTGATCCATCCACCTTGAGTCCTCCATTCGTCCTGCAAACTCCCTCACCACTCGCACTGTCTTAGTATGGTCACCAACTTCGTAACATGTTCGAGCCAGAGGGAGTAGACGATAAGGAAAGGGTTTGGGGGGGGTGTTATGCCTACATTGATCGTTAAGAAGACGCTGCTCAGTTGGATGAGATGTTGCGAGAGGAGAAGTAGACTTTCGTGGTAGAGAAGAAGGGGGAGAATGAAAAATTTGAATGGGGGGTCATCTTCACACCCTTTCATCTCTTGAGCTGAGGTTACAGCTACTGTAAGTATATCAAGAACCACGGCACAACCCTGCAAACAAGCCATTGAAAGATTTCGAAAGTCTATGTTTGGATTACTATGTAGAAGTACACAGTCGTCGAAGAAAATACGAGCTCTCACATATTATGAGTCTTCCACCATCGAGATCATCATTGTGATGGCGCAGCAAGCTTGGCGACCAAACGAACACCATAGATGCATAATGAAACCACCATCCATTGTCTAAGCCCCTGTCGATGCCATGTGCCGATGGAAAAATAGAGTAGGGTGAGGTGTCCTCGGAGTAGGATGCATGAACACAACCCACA
>JAABUL010005975.1_pt1 | contig 14505 bp, 1 predicted proteins | sample 5559151 | NCBI WGS metagenome assembly JAABUL01 (sample SAMN10711876, study PRJNA513368) | rock metagenome | isolation source: Antarctica rocks | place: Antarctica: Victoria Land, Pudding Butte sud | reverse complement strand
AAATTATTTAAATTAAAAAAACTAATAAACAAAAAATTTTAATTATTTTTTGCAAAACAATTAAATTAAAACTTAAAAATTATACAATAGTTAAATATTTAATAATTAATATTAAATATCTATTTATTTAAGACAAAATATATATATTTTGAAATATAAATAATACTTTTCGAGTTAAAGCAATTAAATTTTAGTATAAATTGTTAAATATTAAATATTTGAATCGAACAATTATTTTTGAGAAAATACAATATTACTACTATTAATCTATACTATATTTAAATATTAAAAAATATATTAAAAGCTACTTAATATATAAGTATATTAAATTATATTATAAATATAAATATAATCTATTAAAGTTTTTGTTTATTTTAGATTGTTATTAATAAAATATATTTTGCAACTTTATTATCTCTTTATTATTATATTGCTATAAAGAAAAGATCTTCTAGTATATTTTAATAGTAATTAATAAACTATTTAAAAATAAAAAGTTTATATTTATAAATTTTTTAAAAATTAAAATTGTTGTTTAGATTTTTATTAATTTTGTTTAATATATTAAAAACTTCTTAATTATTATTATTTTAAACAAAAATACTTAATTTATTACTTATTTTTAATAATATTTTTGCAAAAAACTTAAAACTAAATCTAAATTATTAATTGTATTTTACTTAAAAATTAACAATTAAATTAAAAATATTAATATTGCTTTTAAACAATATCTTCGAATATATATATAATATAATTAAAATAACTAAGTTAATTATTTTGCTATTGTTAAGTTTGTTATTAACAACTATATTAGCAAATCTATTAATTTTTTTTTTTTTATTATTAAAAACTAATTATTACAATTAGATCTAAAATTATTTAAATTTTTTTCTAATAACAATATATTAAAAGTTTGTTACAATATAAAAAATATTAATAAAATTGTTAAAAAGATTAGAACTTTATAAAACTTTTTTTATTAAAAACTTGTTTAAACTTAAATTAAATAAATAGAATTTGCTAATTATAAATATATTGTAATCTTAAAGTTTAAAATTGATAATTAAATTATATTTAATATTTAAAATATTAAAACAATTCAATTGTGCAAATCTTTAAAATATAAAAATATAAATTTCTATAAAATTATTTAAACAATTAACAATTATATTTACAAACTAGAATTGCTTAAATTAATAAAAATTTATTTAATATTTTATTTATAACTTTTGTATCTTAATAAAAGTAAGTTTTTGCTAAATTAATAAATTAAATTCTTGTTACTTGTTAATATTGTTAACAATATTAACAACAATTTCGAATATTATATTAAAGATATCAAGATATTATAATATAATATATGCAAAAATAACAATAATATAGATTTAAGTCTAATTGTTACTAATTATAGACGCAAAATACTACAATATTAAATTCTCTTTATAAACTACACAAATTACAACAATAAATCTAAATAATTAAACTATTTTATAACTAATAATTGTTTTAACTTTGTTATTAATTTCTATTACAAATATCTAGACGCAACAAAATCTTATTAAATATTTAAAAAGTCTCTTAATTAAAAATCTAATAAGTAAAATAATAAGTATCTATATATTTTTTGTACTCTTCTATTATTGTTGTTATAATATTGCTTAATATATATCTATAACTTTTGTTGTTATATCTAGAATTAATCTCGAAAATATATTATTAATATATTATTATTGTTAAGAGTTATTTGTTATATCTTTGCAATCAAAATTAAATATTTTTTTAAATTAAATTAACTTAATATATTATTCTATCTCTTGCGTTAGTTAACAAGAATTTTGGAAATATATTATTAATATCTTATTATTGTTAAGAGTTACTTAATATATACTTGTAGTTTTTATTGTTGTTTCTATAGTACTTTTGTTAAATATCTTATAATTGTCTCTTCTAAATATCTTTTAAATAAAAATTAATTTAATATTTCTAAATATACGCACAATTGTATATAAATTGTTGTTAAGATATTTTTATATTATTTTCTCTCTTTGTATAATAAGTTTAGACAAACGTGTTCGAATTAATTAAAATTCGACAAATTTCGATTTTTTAATATCGCTACTCTCTTTATTATTGTTAATCTCTTTTTAAATTATATAACTAATCGATTCTCTAAATTTTCTTAAATATAATTAATTTCTCGAATTTTTTTAAATACAATTAATTTTTATTTTGTTATTAATTTCTTAATTTTTGCGTTATATAATTTAAACTTCTTCTTAAAGTTAGAATTTTTAATTTTTTGTATTTTTTTAATTTTTTTATATTTAATATTTTTTTAAAAAATTAATTGCTTTTTTTTCTCTTCTTAATCTTATTGTTGTTTAACAAATTATTTAAAACTCGATTTTTGTTGTTCGATAATTATTTAATATTTAATTTCAAATACTAGATTGTACTTAATAGATATATTCGATACTAACTAAAAATAGTTAAAAATCAACTAAAATATTATTTGTAGCATATACGCTCTTTGCTTTGCATATTATTGTTTTTTGCATTTTTTTTGTTTTAAAATTTTCGATTATTTCTTTAACTCGACAAATTTATTCTTTTGTTTAATATATATCAAAAACTTCAATTTTAATTATTAAATAATACTTAATATATATTCGATATTAATCGAAGCTTATATTCGACAAGTATTCGAAATTAATTAAAATTAATTAAAAATACTAATTAAAAGACTTAATATTGCTTTGTCGAAGCTTGCAAGTAGAAGAAAAATAAAATATTACAATTTTAAACTAGATAGATTTTGCTTTTTAATTATTTTTCGAATTTTTATTTTTTAGTTTTAAATATACTATAAGTAATATCTAGCGTTTTAATACTTATAGTACTTATATCTATTTCTTGTATATAGTTAGTTCTTGTTACGATTCCAGACTAGATAGACTTTGCTCTTCGATTACTCTTCGGATTTCTACTCTTTAGTCTCGAATATATTACGAATAATGTCTAGCGTCTTGGCACTTATAGTACTTATATCTATTTTTTGTACATAGTTAGTTCTACATAGCTAGTATTCTCGTCAATTAACTATATACTAGCTATCAAAACTCTAATTCTAACATAATACTAGCTATTTCTTTAAACACAATTTTGCAAATCGTATTCTAAAAATACTTATATTTGTTAATTTTTTTTTTCGAGACATACTTTAGATACAAAACTACTAAAATAGTTTTAAATATAAAATTATTAAAGCAATTCTAAATATAGAATTATTAGAACAAATATTTTGCGAAATATAACTAAATTGCAACAATAGATATCTTTTAATCGATATATAACTTAACAATATTTAATTTCGTTAATTCTTTAGTAATTTTGTTAGAAAAAATAAACAATAGATTGTTCTAACTACAATTTAGTAAATTTGCTAAAATAGAATTAATAAATTTGCTAAAATAAAGAAACAACAAATTGTTTCGATTTCGATTTAATAAGTTTGCTAAAATAGAATTAATAAATTTGCTAGAATAGAATTAATAAATTTGCTAGAATAAAATTAGCAAATCTACTAGAACAACAATTATAATACAATTTTGTTGTTGTCTTTAAGCAACACTTTTGTCTTTGTATACTAGAAAATTCGCTATGCAATACTTCAAGCAATATTTATTTTTAATATCGAAAATTTTGCTTTGCAAATAATATAAATTATTCAATATTTATATAATCTTAAATATATTTAATCTCGAACTTTTATTTTTGTTTACAAATATTTATACTATCTATATTTTATCTATATTTGGAATATAATTAACAAAAAATTAATTTCGAAAAACAAAATTAAGTTTAGTTCTAGCAAGAATTGCAAGTTATTTAAAAAACTCTTAATAAATAAAAACTAATTAAATATTAATATTGTTTTTTGTTACAATTATTATTTTGTAAGTTCTTTATTAAATTAAAACAATTTTAAAAACAATTTAGAGCTTAAAGAGTACTCTAATTTACTTAAGTACAATATATTCGAATTTTTGTTATTTGTTTAATTTAATTTTTACGAAATTATAATTAATAGATTTATTGAATTAAATTTGTTTAACAATATAAATTTGCCAAATATATTAATTCGATTTTTGATATATTAGTTGTTAGATAGCAACTTTGTTCAATTTTGTAACAAACATATTAAAAAAAAAAAAAAAATAAGTTAAATTAATATTGTATTCTAGTTGATTAACTTAACAATTTTAACAAAAATTAACAAAAAATATTTTAATTTTTCTAAAAAATAGTTAAAAGTAATATAGAGAGATAACTTCGACTATTTTATAAAAATAGTGCTATTATTATCGAGTTTTAAGTTATTAAAAAAATCAATTTCGACTCTATTTATTAGCTAAAAATTCAAATTAATTTTTTGTAAACTTATTTAAATTAAATAAAATTAACAATAAGTATTTGCAACAAAACAATATATTGTTTTCGACAAAAGTGCAACAATATTTTAGCTTAATACAATTTGTTTAAAACTATTATATATTAACTAAAACAAAAAATTTCTTTTTTTCGAAATAAAAAAACTATATTTATTGAGTTTATTTATATAGTTTACAACTTTAATAGTAATAGCAAGTATAATTACTTTTATAAATTTAATTTACAAACAAAAAATTAATTTAATAATATTTATTTTGCTTATAATTTTAAGTCGAAATTACAAAATATAGAGAACAATAGATATTTTCTCGATCTTTTTGTTTTTATTAAAAATCTTAAAAAGTTTAAACAATAAATTATTGTATTAATTTCTAAATTTAGTAGTATTTTTTGACGTTTTATCTTTAAGAAAATTAAACTTAGTTTTGCTATTGTTAAAATTATCGACAATATTTTTAGAAAAATTAAATATTGTTTGTTCAATAAATCTATTAATTTTTATCTAACAATAGATAATTTGTTTGAAAATCTAAGTACTTAATAGAACAATTTAGATAAGAAACAACATAATTTTGTTAAAATTATATTATTCGAATTTGCTATAAAAAATATCGAAATCTTCAATTAATATATTAATTGTTTTATATCTACAATAGTTGAAGTTTCTATATTAGAAATTAATAAAATATATTGATTTAACAAAGATTTAAGCTATAGATTTTAAAATTGTTATATTATTTTAACAAATTATACTATTTTAAATTAATTTATTCAATTAATTTGTAAAATCGATTTAAAACTTCAACAAATAAAAAGATTTTATTTAATAATTATTCGAACTTCTATCTATACACAAACTATTAATAGTATTAATAAGTATAATAATTGTATTAATATCTTTAAGCTCTTTAAATATATTAATATAAATATTTGCAATATTAATAATATTAATATACGTATCTCTATTTGCAATTAAAAACAAAATATAGAAATATAGTTTTAAATTTTTAAGAACAAAATTAAGTTTTTTAATTTTTGTCGAAAATATTTTGAGTTAAAATATAGATTGCACTATAGAGATATTTTTTGCAAAAATAAGTTAGCTAAAATTAAAAATAAAACTTTTATTAAGTTTAAAACTTATAATATTAGCAACTTCGAGCTAACAATATTTAGAGAAAATAGTTTCTCTAATATTTTAGAAAACAATTTAGATAACTTTAGCAAATTAAAAAACTAGATATTTTCGACAAGAATTGTAGTTTAAAATAGAAACTAATACTTATATAAAAAATAATAAAAGAGCTTAAAACTATATTTAATTTATAAAATAAAATTTTGCTTGTTAAAGTTGAACTCAATTCTAGCGCTATTAACAACAAATTGCTTAACAATTAGCAACTAGATTTTTATATTAAGATTTGTTCAAATTAAATTTATTTGCTCTTTAATAAATACTATATTAAAACAATACTATTTTTTAATATCGAAATCTTTAATAGAGTTTTTGTAAATAGAAAGTTTGTTAAGTTTTATAAATTTTTTACTATATTGTTTCGAAATTTTATCAAATTGCATCTAGTTAATAACAAATTTGTCTCTAATATTATTTATATTGTTTAAATTACTATTAATTTTAGCAAACATATTAATATTTTATAATATTTAATAATTAAATTGGAACAATTTGCAATTATTTTCGATATATTTTAAATTAAGAAGTATAATATACAAATTAAAGACAATATATAATCTCTTAAATTTAATTTCGATTATTGTATAAAGTATTGCTTGTTAGATTGACAATTGTTAGAGATTTTTAGCAATTAACGCAAGCAGTTGAAACGTTTATTTTCGAAATCTTTCAATAAAGTCGATATTTATCAAATAAGTGTTTTTGTATTTTTAAAACTTGTTGACAAAAAAAACTACAAAACAATTGTTATATTGTTTGAGCATTTTGTTATACTAAATTAATTAAAAAAAAACAATAGATATCTAGCTTACACTATAGACAACAATATTACAATAAATATTGTAGCTATTATTCTTAATAACTACAATAAATTCTATACAAAGCTTAAGCAAGATTCTTCTAGTCTAAAGCAACTAGAGAAACAAACATATTTAAAGTTTAAATATTAAATTAAGCTTTTTAATTTACAAGAAGCTAATAAGTTGTTGCTAAATAGAAACACTAATTATACTATTAATTTTGTTTCAAAAACATTTTTTTTGATCAAAAAAGTCTACAGTATCTTTTGTTAAGAAAAAGAGATTATTAGAGTCTATCTAAATAATATAAAGAGCAAAAATCAAATTTGCAACAATATTTTATAATATATTGCTTTTACTCTTATAGTCAAGAAATCTAATAGAGATTTGTGCGTTTATATAAACTATAGAAATCTTAATGCTTTAATAGTTAAGAACTACAATATTTTACTATTAATTAGAGAGATCTTGCAACAATTATGCAAAATTAAATACTATAGCAAATTTGATATTATTGTTGCTTTTAACAAGATTCGAATATATTTTAATAATAAATACAAAACAATTTTTATTACTTGTTACAATTTATTTAAGTACGTTGTAATATCTTTTGAGTTGTATAATATTTCAATTATGTTCTAGTTTTTTATTAATAAGACTCTTAGTCTCTATTTGAACAATTTCTGTACTATCTATATAGATAATATCTTAGTCTATAGTAATATCAAGAAAAAATATAAGAACTATATAAATAAAATTCTTACTAAACTTTATAACGCAAATCTTTATCTAAATATTAATAAATATATCTTTTTTGTTAAACAAATCAAATATCTAGATCTAATTATTACTATCGAAGAAATTCGAATAAATCTCGAGAAAATCAAATATATTTTTAAGTAAAAAGCTTTTATTTGCGTGTATAATATATAAATCTTTCTAAATTTTGCAAACTTTTATCAACAATTTATCTATAATTATTCGAATTTAATTAAATCTTTGTTAGCGCTTAATAAACTTAAAAACAAGAATTTTAATTTTCTATAATAATTTGACAATTTCGAAGATCTTATATTTAAAGCTTTTCAAAAGTCTTTATTAATTAGTTTATTTTATATTATTTTAATTTTAATCTAAAGATTTGAATCGAAAATAATATCTTCGACTTTATAATTGTTGTTATACTCTCGCAAATAGATTTAAATAGATTGCTTTATTCAATAATTTATATATTTAAAATTATATTACTTGTAGAATGCAATTACAAGATTTATAATAAAAAACTATTAATTGTTGTTTGCACTTTTGAAAAGTAATATTTAAAATATATTAATATATCTATTAAGCAATCTATTAAGATTATTATTAACTATTGCAATCTAAAATATTTTATAATTATTAAGCAACTTAATTGTTGTTAAGCTTGCTAAGTCGAGTTTCTATTTAAATTTAACTTTAAGATTATTTTAATTAAATATATTAAATACAAAGCTAAACAATCTAATTAAACAATTATAGAATTTGTTTTTTAATAAAAACAATTCTTGCAATTAGTTTTCACAATAAACAATTTTTAAATAATATAATTTAAGATTAGATATAGTTAAAGTTGTTGTATTAATCTTGCTACTATTAAATATTATCTACAATTTAGTAATAAAATTAATTTGTTTGTTTTAAAACTTTATTAAGTTTAAACTAATTACTAACAAAAGAATTGCAAAAGCTTGCAAAAAATTTACTTAAATCTTGCTAGTAGCTAACAAATGTAACAAATAACTATAGATTGTATTTGAGACTATATAACAAGAATACTAACTATAGAAGTCGAAATAGAAGGCGAAGAATCTTAGATACTATATAGGCGACCAAAAAAGACGCTAGTCTCGATTGAATCTAGAGCGATATTTAAAGAAGTCTACAATATCTAAAATTGTAACACTATCTTCTTTCTTAAAAATCGTAGCTTCTACAAGATAAGAAACAAGAGAAAATGCATTATATCAAATGCAAAACGCGTCTCTTCTTTGCAAAATTCCCGAGTTCTTTCTATCTATAAGATAAAAAACTAGAGAAAACGCGTTATATTGAGTGCAAAACGCGTCTCTTCTTCGCAAAATTCTTGAGTCTTTTTTGTCTATTTGTCGACTTGTTTGCTTGTCGATTAGAGATAAACTTAAAATATATTTTTTTGAATACTTCAAATTCTTCAATAACTTGATATAATTGATTTACAAATTTATTGTTTGCAAATCTAGAAAAGTGCCTGCTTTTAACTCGCAAACATATATAATCTCTTAACTTTCTTGCTTGTTAATCGACTCTTATTCGTAATATATAATATTGTTGTCGTTTTTTATATCTATTGTAGCAGACTTACTATGTAATTTGGTGCATACTCTAATGTGCAAAAGATAGTATAGATAATAATGTAAATAGATTGATATTGTTATTGAAGCAAGCTTACTAGAATGTCTAAGCAAATTTTGTTGTTGTTGTTCTAGTAGACTTACTAGAATATCTAAGTAGATCTTGTTCTCGTTGTTGTAGCAAACTTACTAGAATATATAGATATAAATGTATGTCGATGCTTTCGTCTCTCTTGTAGTCTATTTATCAATTAACAACTTATCGTCAAGTACTAGTTATTGCGTCGAAGTCTACAATATATTCTATTTTAAGACTAGTTTTGTTTTAGTATTTACGAAATTATTGTTTGTCTTGCAAGTTGTTTTAAGAGAATTCTTGATCTAATATTTTTTTTCTTCTTGTATATACTATCTTTAGAGTAGTTTTAATAATCGACGATAACTAGTCGAAGCAAAAAAAGAGTAAAATAGCGTTAATAGTATATTTAAAACACGAGATGTTTGTTGATTTCAAACAAATAGTTAATATTATATAACAAATAATTATAGATTGTTTTTGAGACTATATAACAAGAATACTAACTATAGAGATCGAAATAGAAGACAAAGAATCTTAGATACTATATAGACAACTAGGAGAAACACTAGTCTCAATTGAATCTAGAGCGATGTTTAGGAAGGCCTGCAATATCTAGAACTATAACACAAAAATATAGAATTACTTACACTTTTATTGTTTGCAATATTTGTATTACTTTAATAAAACAAATTTTGTTTTGCTAAATCTTTTCTTTTAGTCTCTTTATTTGCTATTGTTATATTTACAATTTCTTAGTCTATAATTTCTTTGTTTTTAATTGTCGATCTTATCTTTCTTTTAAATATATTTGTTTTATTTACAATTTAGTTATTTATATTCGAAATTTCTTTTACAATTTAATTCTTGCTTGCTATTGCAATTAATTTAACAAAAAAGAAAAAATCTAAAACAAAACTTAATTTCGAAGTTTTTGCTTAATAAATATTAAAAATATATTTGTATAACAAAAAAATAAAATAAATTATTTAGACTAAAAAAACTAATAAACAAAAGATTTTAATTATTTTTCGCAAAACAATTAAATTAAAACTCGAAAACTATACAATAGTTAAATACTTAACAATTAATATTAAGTATTTATTTGTTTAAGACAAAATATATATATTTTAAAATATAAATAATATTTTTCGAATTAAAGCAATTAGATTTTAGTATAAATTATTAAGTATTAAATATTCGAATTAAATAATTATTTTTAAAAAAATATAGTATTACTACTATTAATTTACATTATATCTAAATATTAAAAAATATATTAAAAACTATTTAATATACAAGTACGTCAAATTATATTGCAAATATAAATATAATTTATTAAAGTTTTTATCTATTTTAGATTGTTATTAACAAAATATATTTTGCAATTTTATTATCTTTCTATTATTATATTGTTATAAAGAAAAAATCTTCTAGTATATCTTAGTAATAATTAATAGATTACTCAAAAATAAAAAATTTATATTTATAGATTTTTTAAAAGTTAAAATTGTTGTTTAAATTTTTATTAATTTTGTTTAATATATTAAAGACTTCTTAATTATTATTGTTTTAAATAAAGATACTTAATTTATTAATTATTTCTAACAATATTTTTGCAAAAGATTCGAAACTAATCTCAAATTAGATAGAAATATTTGCTAAACTTAAATATATTAATAAGCAAAGAAAAAGAAATTAATAAAGATAGTTTTAATAATAGCAAATAAAGCAATAATAACTTAAATTTAAAATCTAATTTTTTTAGAATTTAAATTATAATTTGTAGAAAATATTTTAAATAAAATACTAATCTAAATTTCTTAAAATAGAATATTATAAAAAGTAAGAATTTTATATACAATTGATAATTAATTTTATATAAAATCTTTTTAACAAATTAAGTTGTTTAAGAATATAGCTCTAAATAAGTAATAAATTTTATCTAAAACTAAATATCGATTAGAGATCGATAATATACAAATAAAGTAATTAAAAGATAAAAAACACTTTAAAAAAAAATTAAAAAATATATAAAATTGTTAAAAGAAAAGCGCTTGCAATTAAATTTATATTTAAATAATTAGTTGCTATTCTTAACAATATATTTGTTTGTTGTAAATTAATATTAATTTAAATAATTAAATAAAGATCTTAAAAATATAGTTTTTTTTTAAAAAATATTATAGTTCGAAATATAATACAATTAGTCTAAATTAAGAATTGCGTTTTAACTAGAATACTAATATAATAATTGTAAACAATTTGTTTTAAAATACAAATTAAAAAGTCTAATATTTATACAAGTATTTAAATATCAAATCTATATACAAAATAAAAATAAACAAAAGTAAAAATTCTTTAAAAATATATTATCGATTAATTTAAATATTTTCGAATAAATTTAAATAAAAATATAATTGTTAAAATTTAAAAAATAGTAAATTATATCTAAATAAAATAAAGTTAAAGAAAACTCTAATAAAGACTTATAGCAATTCCAATATATAAATCGATTGTTAAATTTAAATATAGAGACAAAAGATTAATTAAACTATCTAGTAGCTAATTTCTATTAAAATTTCTCTTAGAATAGCAATAACATTTTTAATTTTATAAGATAAAACAAATAATTAAAGATTTTAAAAATAAAATATTTTTAATCTATTTTTAAACTTTAAATATATAAAAAGTTCTTATTATTTAGTTGAACATAAATATTTAAATATATTGTTATTAGTAAGTTATTTTTAATAAGCAAAACTAACAATGCAAAATAAATCGAATATAAAATTAAAATATTAAAATATATACTTATTAGATATTATAAAAGATATTAGTTTATCTAAATAATAGAACAATAATTATAAAAGTCGGAAATTACTAAAAAATATATAACAATTTATTTGTCGAATAAACTAGTTTTAAAAATAAATAGTATTTAAGTATATTATCTATATTTTGTTGTTAAAGTAGAAACAATATTTTAATAAATAGATAAATATAAAAATTAATAATAAAATTTTAAAAGTAATTTTAAATCGAACAATCTTTGATACAAATTTTAATAATAATAGCAAATACTTAAATAAGAAATTTAAAAACTAAAGTAAAAAAAGATTTTATATAAATAGCAATTAAATATAAATTAGTTAATTTTAAAAAATAGAGAAACTTTGTTTTAAAATATATACTTGTATATTATTTTTTTAAAAAAAAGTCGATTAATATTTTAATATTTAAATATAGATTTTTTACAACAATATAATTGAACGCGAAAATAACAACAAAAGTTTAAAAAAAAAAAAAAAAATTTTTAAACAATTTATTATTCTAAAATTAATTTGTTTGAAGTTAGAGTTTAACAATTAATAAAGTTCTATATTTTTGCAAAATTTGATACGCTTTTAATATTTTTTAAAAATTTGCAAAAAAAATTAGTTTTTATATTAAATTGTATTTATAATTGCAATAGATCTTTAAAATAAATAATCTTTAATTAATAAAATAATATAAATAAAAAAAATCGACAAAATAAATTTGTAATTTTGAGAAAAGAATTAACTCTAAAAGTTAAATATATTAAATTTTGAAAAAATATCTTTAAAGTAGTTAAATACTAGTCGAGCAATTAATCGATATTTACCAATATTAAAATTCGAATATTTTTAACAAACTTTAATTGTCTAATATATAATTAACAATTAACTTAGAATTAATATAAATAAGAGAAATCTAATTATTTAATTAAAATATAGTATTGCAATAGTTAGAAAATAATATTAATATAATATAATTTCTACTTAGTATTCTAAATATTAAAGTAAAGAAATTTAAATAAACGCAAATAAATAGTAGAAATAATTATAATTTAATAATACAAAAAATTATTATTAGTATCTATAAGATTGCTAGCAACTTATTTAATTTTTTAAAAATTGCGATACTATAATATAGTTAAAGTGCAAATATTTTATTTATTTGCAATTATTTGTTGCAAAAGTTTCGATTTCTTAATAATCTAACAACTAAATAGTATTAGTCGAACAATTTTGCGCTCGATCTTAATATAGTCTTTGTCGACAATATTAGCTATTAATCGACAAGTTTTTAAAATAGTTAAATGTCTTGTTATCTAATTAGTAATGCGCATAAATAAATTAACAAAATTTCTACTATCTTTATCTACTATTTAGCAAAACTACAATTAAGAGAACAAACTTAATAGAATTAGCAAAAAAAGAAAACTCTATTAAGCTTAACTCTAGTTTAATATTGTAAAAAGATATAGAAAATATAAAATAGATAGAAACTTTAACGCTAATGAAATATTACTACTTTTATTGTTTTTTACTTGTTTAATAAAGCGAAACTAAACTTTATTGTTTAATTTTTAATATTAAAATTCTTTGCAAATCGATTTGAATTAAAAATATTATTAAATAAAAAGTTTAACTAAAACAATATATTTGTTAAATTATAATACAAATATTCTAAAAAAAATTTATAGAGAACAATTTTTTTTAGTAAAACAAAAAAATAAAAGTTTTTTTAATTTTAATTTTTAATATAAATACAAACTATAAAAATATAATTTATTAATTCTTTAGTTTTTCGAAATTTAAGACTAAAGATATAAGAAAAGTTATTACAAAAATAACTAACTTATAATAGCTAAGTATTTATAGCATTATAATTTTTTAATTTTTTGATATTAATTCTTTCTATTATATTGAAGCAAAATTTGATAAATATTAAATTGTTTACTTATTAATAAAAAATATAAACTAAATTTAGATTGTTATAAAACAAATTAGTTTTACTCTATTAATAATTGTTATTACAATAGTAATTTAATTTAGTACAAAAAAGATTGTTAATTTAAATAATTAATTTTTGCAACTATTTAATAAAATAGTATTGCAATACTATTATTTGCTAAATTATAACTAAATATTTTTAAGTTAAAATCTATATTAGAACGCAACAATTCTTTCTATATATTATAATCGAATATAAATAGATTTCGACTCTAAATTTTAGCAAATTAATATCGAACTCTTTATAAAAATATAAAAATATTAGTTAATAAATTGCAATTTTATCTTGCGCAAAATTAAATTTTTTGTAGACAACTTAATTGCGCAATAGAATTGTATAAATAGTAGAGTAATTTTGTTGCTACAATCTACTAAATATTAGTTTCGAGTTATTTAGATTTTTTTTAAATAAGAATTTAATATTTTTTTCTATAGTTTAATTTTGTTTAATACAAATAATTTAAAAAAAAGATATTTTAAAAATTTAATTCTATAATCTTAATTTAAGATTAGATTTTTAAAAATAGTTTTTAAAATAAATTATTTATTTTTATTTTTTGCGATTATTAAAATACGCGAATCGAATAGCTTAAATTTAATTAGCAAAAATATATTTGTTGTTTTTAAAATATTTTTCTCTCTTTTTTTCTTTTTTTTTTCTCTTTTCTTCTCTCCTTCTTCCCTTTTTTTCAATATAGTCCCGCAGAGCCGCTTTTTTTTGTAGAAACGTCCATTTCCCCTCAAAAGGGACGTGGGCCGGGTAGGGTCGTGGGCCGGGTAGTTGAGTGTTGAG
>JAABUL010005971.1_pt1 | contig 14514 bp, 23 predicted proteins | sample 5559151 | NCBI WGS metagenome assembly JAABUL01 (sample SAMN10711876, study PRJNA513368) | rock metagenome | isolation source: Antarctica rocks | place: Antarctica: Victoria Land, Pudding Butte sud | reverse complement strand
CGACAGCCGGCAATGGGCGACAGGCCTGCAGTGAGCGCGGTCACGCCGCTGCCGCTGCCCTGTGACTCGGCTGCGTGCTCCCAGATGCGCTCGAACGCCAAGCGCTCGGCGTCGGTGGTGAGCGCTGGCAGCGCCACCGCGGCGGCGTCTTCTGGGCTGCGGGAGAATGTTTCCGGGTCCCGCAGCAGCCAGTCGGCGGGGCCCGAAAAACGCTGCGAGTGCGCCTGCGGCAGGCTGCGCGAGCGGCGGGGCCCGCCGAGCGCCTGCAAAGGGTGCCCCTCATCCTGCAATCGACCGATCACAGACAGATCTTCAACTCGTCCCCATGATGGTTCCTGTACTCCTCGAAAACGATAAGGCACCGCCGACAGGCTGCAAGCATGGGCTGCAAGCATACCATCGTCGTCACACCCTTTTATAGACCATGTGCAAGCTGACCGGTCATCCTTCACACCTGCGGCCGCCGCCTCTCATGGTGGCGATACCGCTGCCGCTGCTGTACCCCCTGCTGCTGGTCCCGCTGCTCCATGTCCTGCTCCTGCTGCCGCCAAACCTGGTCCGTCAGCTGCCGCTCCTGTCCCTGCTGTGCCGCAAGCTGCCGCTGCTGCACGGCCTGCAGCGCCTGCTGCTCCCGCCGCAGCCGCCGCGCGGCGGCGCCGGGCCGCTCGCCGACGCACGACTCAAAGCTGTTGCGCCGGCTGGCAGGCGACAGCGGGGCGTCCCGGGACGCCAGGGGCGGCGTCTCCGGCCTCGGAGGCGGCGCTTCTGCAGGGCGGCGCACCGCCGACGCCTGCAGCCCGGCTGGCCGTCTCGCCGCCGAGCCGGCGCCGGCCGCGCTGCGGCCGGCCGCCGACTCCGCGATCGCGCACGTGCCATAGCTGCTGCCGCTGCTGCGGCGGCTGGACTCCGGGCTGCCGGCGCCGCCGCCGTCAGGCGCTGCCGCGCCACCGTTGAGTCCGTTGGCTGTGCTGCTGCGGAGTGTGGCGCCGCCATCGAGCTGGCCGGTGCCGCCAGCGGCGACGCCCCAGCGGCCATTGCCTGGGCGCTCGACGCTGCCGCCGGCGGGGGCGCTGATGGTGGCGCTGACGGGGGCTCTGTGGGTCGCATTCATCCTGGCGGCGCTGGTGCGGGCGTCCAGCTCAGCCTGTGACGCAGTAACCTCAATGTTACACATGGAACAGGCAGTTCAATCACGTGATGCGCAACACGCACCAGGTGCAACACGGCAGCTACCCTTTGCCCTCCTTTGTGGGACTGATTGCCCGCCTTTGTGGGGCTGATTGCCTGCCTGAGCAACGCAAAGGTCTGACAATGCCGCGCGACGGCAGTGTGTCTGAGGATCTGCGATGGGGATGCAGGCCGGCCGCCATGTGAACATGCAAATGTGAGCCGGAGCACAAGACCCCCTCCCTACCTGGGCAGCAGGCAATGGGCACGCCGTCAATGCTGATGGGCTCCACCGGCTGAACGTGTCAACATTCAGCAAATCCCAGCTTTGATGGTCCTGCCGCACCTGCGCGGCGGTGATGGCCTGCGCGTCCTCTATGCTGATGGGCTCCGCCATGGCGGCTGCTGCAGCCTCCGCCTCGGAGGCGGACACCGCCATCGCCAACGCCAGCTCCTCCTCCTCCTTCCGCAGCTGCTCCCGCAGCCGGGCGTCCTGTGCAACGACCGGTGGCAGCCTTCAGAATGACACAGGGCTCATCGCGGTCGTCGTCACCGCAGCTGGCTGAAAACCCCTCCATTGCGAGGGTCAGCTCCTCCCCCTCCTTGCGCAGCTGCTCCCGCAGCCGGCCGTCCTGTCGTGTGTGACATCCCAAGCTCAAATTTGAACGATCGCACGTTGGCTGGCTTGCGACGCGGACCGAATCCAGCTCCTCCTCGTTTCTGCGCAGCTGTTCCCGCAGGCGAGCGTCCTGCCGCGCCGGACGGCCGTGAGGTTGAAATTCAGAGGTCACAGTTCGAAGGTTGCAGGTTGGAAGTGCCTACGCTCGGCACTCTGTCCGGATGCGGGATATCACCTGCTTCCCAACACGTGTGACGGGCAGGCACAGCGTTGCCGGAACGCTCAGGTGTCACAAACTTGCGCCCTGCTTGTGAGTGATGGCAGATCAGGAAGGCTGTCAGCACAGGCAGTTGAGCCAGATTCCGTTGCGAAGCAGTGAACGGAGCTCACCCTGCGCGCCGCCGCAGCAGCAGTCTCAGCCGTTGCGCGATGCTGTGCCATGCCCTGGCTGGCGTTCCGCAGCGAGGCTTCCGAGGCACGGCTGAGGGAGGAGGCGCGGGCATACTGCTCCAGGGCTTCGTGCTGACTGCGGGTGGCGGCCAAGCAGTCCGGGGCGGCGGCCTGGGAGCCGCTGCGGCGGGCGGCGCCACTGCGGGCGCCGAGGCTGCGGCCGGCATCGCTGCCGGCGGCGGCCGACTGGACCCGCGAGCTCCTTTCGTCCGTCGCGACGCGGGCGTTGAGCAGCGACCGCTGCCGCTCATGCGCCCGCAGTGAGCTCTGCTGCTCTGCGGTGAGCAACCAGCAAGGGCTGTTAGTCACGTGATCAACACCGGCTTCTGGCAGCTCAGGCGTGCGCAAGGGACAGCAGAAGAAAGGCATTTGAGGGCACAGTTGCTCCGGATGAGTCGCTTCCAGGGCCGCGCGCTGTGTGATAAGACCAGAGCGCATTCGCCCAACTTCACCGCACCGAGGAAACCTACCGCGGACGTCCAAAGGGCGTCGGACGAGCAGCATGCTGCCGATCGTGCTGCGAGCATCGGCTGTAGGTTGATTTGAACAGCGAAGGCTACGCACCGAGATATTGTTCCGCCAGCTGGAACGAATCCGTCGGACGAACAGCGGCCGGTGTACCCTCTATCTTGTCCGCAGGCGCTGACGCACATGCTCCCATGGCGTATCAAGCGATCAAGACGCCGGTCAACAGCCTGTTGTCGCCGTTGCCACGCTCCTCCAAGGTGTCACCACGTTATGACTGAGTTATAGGGCGCTGGACGCCGACGTGCTGCGCGAAAGGCGCCCGACGCACGAACATGTGCCGCACTTGAGGCCGGCCATTGTTCGCGGTTAGCGCGATAGGGCAAGGTCTGCTGACGCAAGTTAGATTGATCGGTCAGCATCAATCTCGCGGCACCAAAGGGGTCAGACTAGGGGTAATGAACTGAGATTAAACACCCCTAGTAAGATCTTTCATCTTGCCGACTGCAACACCTTCTTCATGGTTGCGCTGCATGACTGTGAAGCGCGCCAGTTGTGCTTGCAGTTCCGGCATCAGTGCGGCTGCACCCGCCGGGATCCGGCGGAAGAGGATTCTTCCTGCAAAGAGGGAACAGTCGGCACTTGCAAACTGAGGTGCATGCGGTAACAAGAGCCGACGATCGCGCGCTCAGTTTACTAGAATCATTCCAAGTGTCTCGAGCGGCATATACATATCGGCGCTCGCCTGAGGTGTCTCAGCTTGGTGCAGCCGAAACCTTGCACCGTCTCGATCGATGTGTTTACAATCACGCAGGTACTTGGCGCCACTGTAGGCGTGTTCTACCACCTATCGGACCTAACTGTCGGAGATTCGGTCGCTGTCCTATATCGTCACAGGTCCGTGCTCTGGCCAAGATTGGCTGTTCGACTGAAAGTCGTGAGCCACGACTGCCAGGTGTTGCATGCCAGGTCTAGTCGTTCTCTGACTGTGCAAACGTCGCAGTCCCACCACGCATCACAAAACTCTTCCATCTGCACGGGCACTGTCGCTGAGTGGGTCTGAGGCATCAAACAGCATTCACCTCTTGACCGGCAAGAGCTCTCTTTGTGCAGGCTGCCTTTCTTCTTCAACTCCGCCACGATGGCCCGCAAGCCTGTCGCCGAGGCGTGCTGTGCAGGCGCGTTTGCAGCCGCAGGCTGCCAGGCAGACACAGCGGAAACCCCGCCGCGGCGCAAGATCGGGCGGCCCATAATGGACACCACCGACCCCGACTCCCAGGACCTGACCGAGGCGGAGCGGCGCCGCATCAAGCGGTGCGTCATCGCGACGCGGCGCCCCAGTCTCTTCAGCTCCTAGCGAGTTTGTGTACAGTGCAGGTCGTGCAAATCTATGACCTCCCGCGTCTCGGGCACTGCTGCCATGCTGCCCTCAGTCGAGCCAATCATGAGGATAAGCTGCCCTGTGATCGCACCAACCCCTTCTGAAGCCCAGGCGCGAAGCCAACCGGGAGTCAGCTCGGCGGGTGCGCCTGAAGCGGCAGGAGGCTCACACAGCCATGGCGGAACGGCTGGCGAACTTCTACTCGGAGGCCGCAGCGCTGGAGGCGCTGCTGCAGCAGGCACAGTCGGAATGCACGGCGATCGCGAAGCAGATCGAGCAGATGCGCGGCAGGGCGCCGACCGGCGCTGCAGAGTGCAAGCAGCTCGGCGACGAGGCCGCAGGCGCCATTACCGCCATGGCGGCATCCGCCCCCGCCTCCGACGACCGGGAGGTGAGGCGCCGGGAAGCCAACCGGGATGGCAGCATCAGCATCGCAGTCGCCCAGCATTGGCTATGGCATGCGAGCCAGCAGTAGACGGCACTGGTGGCTTTTTTCGCCTAGCATTCATGCCCCCACAGTTTCACCGCTCGCTGGCAGACTGAGCTTGTGACAGCTAATTTAAACCCGTGTCTTTCGGCGATCGCAATGTATGTCTTTTGGCGATTGCAGCTCGTTTGTCTTCGTCTGGAGGCCTTCGTCTGGAGGCCCTCAACCTTGCAAAGTGCAGTCTGTGTGTCATCAGGTCGCAGCGCAGAGCGCCTGCTTGACACCGCACCCACTGCGCTGCAGGGATTGCACACCTCGGCTGCCGCCAGCAAGCCGGCTTCCCCGGCGCTCATCACAAACACTGCCGGCGACTTTGGTGGTGCCGGTGGCGGAGTCGTGTCGAGCGGCGTGCCCAACGATCTGCGAGCTTCACGCACGGAGTCGTGCTGCACCATGGCGCAGGCGGCGGCTGCTGTCTACGGTAGCCGCACTGCCGCATGGGGCGCCGCAATGCCGAGCGCCACCGGCGCGGCTGCCCCGCCCCGCATCTCTGTGACGCCAGCTGCCGGCACTATGCGGCTGCAGTAGGCTGGTGTGCACCACTCACCTTGTGCTCGACTCGTTCTCCGGTACTGGATGCCGAAAGTCGTATGTTCTGGATCCTGCTGGCTTCCAATGTATGGAGCCTCTGCAGTCGGATTTCGCAGGCAATGCACACAAGCAGCATCTCGGTGCAGCAAGAGTCGACACAGTCTAAGGCGCAACGTGCTGACACCGCGCATGCTCCGTGTATGTTTGCAGAACCGCCACATACGCTGCAAGCAGCTGCGCCCAACCCGACGCCCGCATCCGCAGCCTGCTTGCTGCCTGGCTCCCCATGCGCTGCCTCGCTGCTGCAGGCGGCGGAGTCCCGCCAGTTGGAAGCCATTCTCGCAGTAGAAGACTCCCTGGAGTGGTTTGTTGGGAGGCCGACTCTTGGCCTGGAGCTGCTGCCTTCCTTGGGGCTTGACCACCAAATCTTCTAGCGTGCCTGCCGCGGCTTTGGCAGTCTGCAAAGGAAACCTACTTCTGAGCGCTGGGCATGGACACCACACGCATGCGCCTCCTCGTGAGCCTACAACGGCTCTCGCCGCCGCCTCTCAAGCTTGAGGCGGTGGCGAGACCGCTTGCAAGCCGTCATCTGCAGGTGGTAGCTTAATGGTAGGATGGGGAGTCAGTTGGGGAATGTTTCGCATCAGGTGCATCACCTCGTTGTGCAATATCTGTCAGCAACGTATAGTCAGCAACGTATCTGTCAGCAACGTATTGTGCAATTGGGGTGGTTTGTGGACTTCGTTGGAGCAGTACCAGACCTCTTCGTGCTGGCACCGCAGAATTGTTGAGGGTTCGCAGCACGCAACATGTATAGGTACATAGGTAAAGACGCTGGTTTCCATCTCATCAGCTGACCTCGAGTACCTGGCTTCGGGGTGAAGCTCAGAGCAGCCTTTGATCACAGCAGTGCAGCTCCTCAATCACAGCACTGGAAGTACTGCGCCCATGATATCTGTGTTTTCACAGATACACCGCTGTACAAACGAGATTCAATCAGTTCTTGCGCCAAGCTGTTGTCATGCCCTCTCCCGCATGACGCTTCGATGATGGGAGATGATGCACACAATCGGCCACCCGCCGCACTCAACCCGCCGCACTCAACATGGCAGGACCCTGGCAAGACTCTCACTCTCCTGAATCCAGGGCAACGTGCAACACATTCGCACTTTGCCACCAGCCATGTGCTGCTGGACCACACATCCTTCAGAACAGCGCCCAGGGTTGGTATTTCAATCCCTTGGCGCAGAATCGGCTATTGAAGGCATTATCCTGTGCCTGGTTCCTTCCAGCAAAACGGTTTAGCCCCCACCTATGGCGTTGCCGCAAGGTTGCGGTCGCCAGTCATTGCTGCAGACACGGGCTGTACCTGGTGCATAGATCAGCGGCGGCTGCCAGGCATTGCTGTCCGCTGCTGGCGCCTTGCTGTCCACTGCTGCGCTCGTTGAGGTATCAACACTCACTGCTCAGCTGCCTCGCCAATCCTACAAGCACCAAACACGGCTGAATCGACCACAATTTCAGTCTCTGCACTGTGTCAGCATCAGCAATGGCGCACCAATGCGCATGCGCCCATGTGCGACGGCTTCCTGCAGGCAGGAACATACTTTGCGAAAGGGACAGGACGGGATGGAATGTGCTGTTCCTCGTCATGCCCACGATGCTTGCATACCTGGGCAGCTGGCGTGCTGCCAGTGCCTCGCGGTGCGGCCGGCTGCACCGGCCGCCGTTGGCGCGGCTGTGAAGCCGCTCCGAGCGCGGGTACAGCCCTCTGGTGTCGCCGTGCCTGTGCGACGCCTGCAGAGCACATCATGATCTGCACATTGTTGTGCTCCAGGGCATCGGGCAGCGCCTTGCTGCTGTGCCTGTGCACGCATCTTTCCAGAAAGCAAGCCTGCACCTCTCTCATGTGACTCTTCCCTGCTGCTGCAGCAACCCCATACGAGACGCCAGCATGCGCCCACAAGGAGTTTGTCTTGTATGGGGGGTACCAAAACCACCCACCTTGACGCGCGCAATCTCCAATTTCAATTCACCAGAACTTGACCTGGGCCGATGTCGGCTGCGCAATGCTACGCAGAATAAAATATCCGAGCACGCTTGGCAGAGAGTTGTGCTGGATCGCTTCTCAGCAGGAGACAGCGTCATGCGCTCCGGAGGCAATGTAGTCAGAGCAGGTGGTATGCAAGCAACGCTGCCAGCGCCCGATGCACGCCGCGGGTGATGAGGAGGCTGTTGCAGGCCTCACCCGCTGTCCAGGAGTTCGTTGAAGAATGCTGCATTCTTAAGGCTCGAGGCCCAGGTCAGATACCAGCCTGCGGTGCACAGGGAGCAGTACAAGGATGTCGAGCAGAACAGGCGCACAGTGCGGTTTGCGGCAAGGAGCGCAATGTCCCATGTTGCTCGACATGCAGAAGTGATCGCCGGCCACAGGGCTGCAATGGAATTGGCTGATGGCATCCCTACATGCATGCGACCCACCAATGCCGACGCAGGCGACAGTTGCACATGTTCCCAGCAGTATGGCGCCAATGCCCAGTAGGTACTGGAGGGGCATGTCCCGAGGGCTGATTGGGCTGGATGTAGCGGCAGTGCGTCACTCGTTGGGACTGAGTGGCGCTGCCCAGCTTGGGAGGTCCGAGCGAACGTGCTCCTCGCCTCTATCTTACGACCCGTTGCATGACCGGGCTGCCGCTCTCAGATTTGCGCCCCCGCACGACTTGCTACCGCAACCACTGTGCTGCTGCGGTCGATCTAAGCTGGTGAGCCGACCAAGCCTTGCTGTGGCGTGCCTTCACGGATATGCCATTGATATGAGATGGAATGCGGCCTGAAGACCCGGATCAAGTGTGAGATTGTCACGACCTCGCAGAGCTCGGCACGATTTTGCAGCTTTTCGCAAGGTCGGCCTCTCGGACTTTTTTTGGCCGAAACATCTGGCACGTGCTACTGGATGAGTCATGGACTACACTGGAACCCAGCTGGCGCGCAATCGTCTGTCGGGTCAAAGTTGCAAACTCTGCACTGTACATCCAGGTGGGAAGAGCGCTAGCAACATCTAAAGGTTTCGCTGCAGGCGATAGGCCGCCTTCTCACCGGTCGCATTTTCGAAACACCCCGTCGGAGCCTCGTGCGCGCACACGCCAGCAGAGAGTCTGCCGCTCGCGCGAGAGGATCATCTGGTTGCATCTTTCGCAGAGAAACAGTGTCTCGACATCGAGGCTCGCCCAGATCGAGGTGAATTTGCCTGCGGAGATCGATTGGCTCAATGGATGCTGCATAAGGAACATCGTGCTCCAGCCTGATCACCGCATCTGCTTTTCGCTCAAATGGGCTTTCGTACTCATGCTCAGTACGATGCTCTCGTGGACGTCGCGGGACAGCAATAGGCTTGGCTGTAGATTTGCACAGCTGGTCTTGCAGGACGATCTGGCAGCGTCCTTACTGGAGTCCCTCGCAAGGCGTGCACCATACGATTGGGGAAGCAAAGCGCCAACGGGCAGGCGTCCGTCCCCGAGGAGTGTGACGGGAAGCGCGACAGGCTGCGGTTTTTGAACGAGCGGCGAGCAGCGGCGTCCGCTCGCTGGCGGCTGGCGATCCAGGCAGCCGCCGGCGACGAGCAGCCGCACCCTGCTTGGGGGCGGCAGCGGGCGCCGACGTGCTGCGGCCATTCCAGCGCGAGGCAGCACCGCTGGCGCCAGGCAGCACCGCTGGCTGATCCCGCGCTCCACATTTGCGCCGCTACTGCATCTGGCGATGCAGCAGCGGTGGTTGATTATGGGGCAGGCCTGCCGACTGCCGGCGAGTAGGGATGAGTCCAGCAGGCGTGTTCAGCGGCGGCGGAGGCGCGGCACATCCAATTCGGCGGTGACGGCAGCTTTGATGGCTGCGCTGCTGCTTGTACCCGCGCAGCTGTGCGACGCCGCCAGGCCGCCGCCGCGCAGCCAGTCGCCGGTGCGTCATTGGACTCGCTGGAACAGCATGGTCTGCTGCTCTTTGTTCGGTGCCTTCGGGTTGCTCTGCTATCATGTCTCCATGCAGCCGCGCTGTGGAGCCTTGCATGACTGCGACTTCAGTTGTTGTCGGTCGCATCACCTCAAGGCTACTGCACAGAGGCTGTATGATACCGAGCCTGGTGTGACGCACAGCCGCCGCAGCGGTACGCGGCCAGTCTTGCGGCCGCGGGGCCTGTGCCGGCACAGCAGCCGGACAGCAGCTACTCAACAGATACGACCGTGGCGCTTGTGACACAGGTGAGACCCACAGCTGACACATGCCTGCGTGCTGAGATTCCTTCCTATCTAAATGTCACTGATCACACGACTGTTCCTATGCGGCTGAGCATCGCATCGCATCGTCACAGGCAACGCGGCACGGAGGTACAGCAGCATCGTGAAACGAGATCCTCCTATGTGCGAGCTGAAGCCTGACTGATCACCCTCCGCCAGGTCCCGCCAAGCCCGCCGCCGGCCGCCGCCAACCGGCTGGGCATCCCAAACACACCGGCGCCGGAGACTAGCCTCAGCAGCTCGGCGCAGACAGCTCGCGTGGCGACCAGTATGCAGCTGGCGGCGGCGCTGCAGAACGAGACAATCACCACCATCCTGCTGCAGGGTGGGTGCTGCTGACTTTCAGCACGTCGCAGCATAACCACACAACATTGCGGACAAGGGCAAACGATCAAACCTGATTGCGTTTGTCGACTGCAGCTCAATGGTCAAGACGCAGACAGAGTGTTGGGCCAGGGCGCTGACACCGATTCGTGAACACTGTGCGTGTTCTGCTGCAGGCAACATCACGGTGCAGCGGAATGCGTGGCCCGCCGATGGCCCGGTCACCGTCAACCGCACCGTGACGCTCTTTCCTGTGGGTGGCGCCTCGGCGCCGCCGACGGCGGCGGCGGGGCCAACGCTGGATTTTGGCCGGCTGACGTACCTGGTCATCGTGCAGTCCGGCGGCCGCCTCGGCTTTGTCGGACTGGTGCTGCGAGGTGCGCCCCAGCAGGTTCTTCAAGGGGTCTTAGCAGCTGCATGGTGTGGCTCCTGTTTTGAGCTGCAGCAGTCTCAACTTCCTTGCAGCAGGAGTTCTCGGAGCCTGAGGAAACGACTCGGTGTTTGCGCCTCGAGCATCAGCTGCTCCGCCGACAAGCGCCAGACCGACAGATCGCAGCTTCACACGGCAGCTCCAGCGCGGCGGCAGCTCTTCGGAACCAATTGCACACGTACTCCCGAATTTGAATTTGCCTCAAAGCAAAGCGTCAAGCAGCTGCAACCTAGACCTCGGAGTAAGTCTGAGAAGCCCCCACGTGTAGCAGTCGAACATAACATTCAGATAGCTGCAGTGCAGGCATGGCGCCAGCGTCAGCGGCATGCTAGCACCAACACTGCTGGTTGCAGGCGCCACCTTATAGGGTATTCAAACAACGTCCGGCTGTGGATTTGTAACCTCCTGCGCTGCAGGCGTGGCGTCGGCGGCCGCTGGCATGCTAGCACTGCAGCCGCTGGACCCCGGCGCCATTTTTCAAGGAACTTCCATGAAGCTGAAGCAGCATCATCAGACACCAATCTAGCACCGCAGGCGTGGCGTCAGCGGCCGCCGGCGTGCTGAATCCCAGTGCCGCCTTCCGAGTGGTCGGCCTGCCGCTGTGGCCGTCACTGGGCGCGCTGCCCAACGCCACGGTGCGCTTCCTGCTTCCTGCTCCCTAAGCTCCCTGCGGCGTCTTGCGGGTCGATCGTTGCGGCAGGCTAGCCCGGCACCCTACCCCGAGGGAGGCGTGTGCCCCCTCCTTGCTTTGCTTCCTTCATCTATAGGCAGCTCAGCAAGACCGCCTGAGTGGGGGGTCGGCGACGATGCTGCGCAGCATGGAGATGCGGCAAGCAGGGCACAGTCCCACACCATCACCTTTCCTGAACAACTCGTTTGTGCCAATGCGCCGTGCAGTTTGTTATCAACACCTCGGACGTGTACTACCACGACACTAGCGAGTGAGGCTCCTTTTCCAATCCCTGGAAACAGTCGCGGGCCTTCATGTTCCCCTCTGCGTGGACGCACTGCAGCGCGCCAGCCGCTGACTGCTGCCCGACACATTCTCGACAGCCTCGGCCTGTATCGATGTCACGACTTCAGCAAGCTGCCACCATGCGGCCTCCGTGCTGATGCAGCCCTGTGCCTGATGGGTAGTGCGTGTGACAAGGCTCTATACCCTAAACCCTAACCCGGACGGACGCACCTCACGGAGCCTTTGTCCTGCCTCCTGCGCAGCTACATCAACTGCACGTTCTTCAGGAGCCGCGTCGGCTTCCAGTCCAAGGCGATCTATGGCACTGACGCCGTCAGCACGCCTGATGATTCCGTGGTCGTGGCCGGCCGCCACGCGGTTGACCTGCCGCTCGTCCCTATCTCTGGCGGCAGCGACACCGCCGGGTGCGTTCCTTGGGGGTTCCTTCGGTCCTGGGCATGCGACAGCCCCCGCCTCCCTCACCTGTGCATCTGAAATCTCAACATCTGGTTGCCCAGCGTTTAAGTTTGCAATGATAGTTCGTTGGTCGCTCATTGGTTCCGATAGGCTCAACCATGTGCCTGCTGCCTGAGGGACAGCAGCAGGCAGCAACGACGGACTCTGATATAGAGAAGCCGTGTCCATGCGTGAGGCTCGAAGACTGGTTAAATGTTCAAGAGTCAGGACTGTCTGCGCAACCATCCGTTACAGCTATATACGTGTGATGCAGATGTACTTGGAGCTGTTGTACAGGATGGTGGAGTTTGGATCGACGGACACCGTCTCCACATGCGAGGGGACTGCACGCAGGAAAACCACACTCATCCTTTGATTTGTCTGCAGGACCCTGGGGCTGGACCCAATAGACACCGTGTCCACGTGCAGCTATCCAATGGCAAGCATTGATAACAATGTCACAGCGGTCATCTGTATGTTATCATGATCATCTCTCTGTTTGCAGCACGGTGGAGCTAGACACGACGGACACATCGTCCATGTGCGAACTGTCCAATGGCGTGCTATTCAGCGGCCCGCCGCGGCGGCCGCGCTTCCCCGTCTGGGCAGGCGTCCTCATCGGCGTTGGCATCGCGCTGCTGGCTGTCGGCGTGTTTGTGACGGTGCTGCTGCTGCGGCGGCGCGCCCACATCACGCGCCGCGACAACCTGGAGGTGCCCTGGCCGGCCTGCTATTGCAATGCAGCAAGATTCTGCGGAAACCACAAGGTTAGCTGCCGGCGTCGCCGTCGCGGTGGTGCTGCTGCGCCGCTGTGCCCACATCACGAACCGCGACAACTAGGAGGTGGGCATGCATATGCTCTGGCAAGGACCAGTTTTGGCAGTGGGAACGTCAAGCTGTGGCCGGCTCGTCACTGCCGTCGCGCCAGTTGCAGCAAGGCTGGCTGTCTGTGAGCTATGGCTTTGCAGTCGCAAGTACGATGTCTCCAGTCGCAGCTTCTGCGTGGGAAACCGTCCTTCATGTCGTGGTCAGCGGCCCAGGAGCTGGTCGCGCGCATCTTGAGACAGGGCGATAAGACATGTTTTGACACGCGCAGGCCCGGGAGAAGGAGCTGCGGGACAGCCAGAGCAGCGAGGGCAGCAAGTTCACGAGCGATGGCACTTTCCGCATGAACGGCGACGACAAAGGTGCGTCCACTAACGGCGCCACCGCTAGCTAATACAGAACCTTTGGGAGAAGAACGTACCCAACATCCTGACAGCGTGCTCCTGATGGCAGCCTGTGCAGTGTTCCTGATCTCAGCATGCTGTTCAGCCCCTGCCTGCAGTGGACCACTGTTTCCTCTCCACCCCAAAACACCCCCAAACTCAAGTGTGCGCTTCCCAAATCCGGCACAGGCGGCCACTCTGGCGACCTGCTCGCAGCGCTGTGGCCGGGCGGCAGCCAGGGGCTGAGCAGCGCCGCCAGCGACAAGGCCATGACGCTGTCCGCCTACCACAAGCAGCTGCTCGCGATGCGCGTGGGGAGCGGCCTCGAGGGCATCGAAGTCGGGCCGATGCTGGTGCGCGGCAGCTACGGCCGGGTGTACAAGGTGAGATGGCGGCCGCAAAGCCTGGTTTCAAGCGGACTTGCGACACCTTCTGACTATGCGACATGCAGCCTGTACATCTGGAGAAGCGCTGCTGAGGCCCAAGCAAGATTGGCACTAGGACTTCCACTTGGCCGCGGACAATGCCGGGAAGTAAGTTTGGAAACTCAAGGGTGAGGAGGCACCTGAGAGGACCCGCCATGTCTCAGGCTCTAGCACAGTGGACTGCCTGTGCAACATATGGGTGTATCAGTGGCCTATGCTGCGTATCACACCGTTGGCCCCTGCCTGCAGGGCCGCTGGAACGGGGCGTTGGTGGCGATCAAGGTGATCGACGCAGTGCCGTCGCCTGACGCCTCCGCGGTGGAGAACGCCCGCGAGTCGCTGCTGGCCGCCTCGGTGTCGCACCCCAACGTGGTGCGCCCCCGAAAAGCCCGTCAAGCGTCCAGGGTTTGCAGCTCTGACCTGCGGGGCTTGGACCAGCTGGCGCGTGCACACGTGGGATCCTTGCGTCTGTGCGCCTGCGCAGCGACGGCTGCTTCGTCGCTATCAGCACATGGCGGATGTGTGACAAACCACCCACAAGCCGCTTGAGCGCCTTGAGCTTCCCCGCCGCCATACTGAACTTGCACAAAATGCGCATGCGCCTGGGCCATGGCACACAGGGTGGCTTTGTCACTTCGACTTGCTTGACTCCAGCGACCTCACCAAGCGCTTCCCTCCTGCAGATCTGCCCCTTCAACGGTTCCCAGGGTTTCAGTTTGACTCTGTCTTGACTGGTTCTTCCGGAGGCATTCTGATGAATCCAATCATCTCCGCCTGCAGATATGCACCTACAAGATCTGTACGGTGCGCATGGGCGACGGCGAGGCGGGCTCTGGAGAGGTGGAGGTGCCGCCGGGAATGGCGGGCCATCCTGCTGCCCCCGACGACAGCGCCGGCGGCGGCGTCCCTGCCGCGGAGGTGCCCCTGCAGGACGTCAGCGCCCACGACGAGGTGCCGCTCTGGAATCCTCTGGGCTTCAGATCGCTGCAATATGACGTCACTTGTGTGAGTCCTCCGCTTCATCTATCGGCGGCGCTGCCGGCGGCGGCTGCCCGCCGCGGCGGTGCCCCCGCAGGACGTCAATGCTCACAACGAGGTGCTGCTGCGGCCTCTGCCTTGTCATGTTCCCCAATCCCACCTGACCCGCTGAGGAGATTTTCAGTGGCCAGTTGGCATCTGCAGCTCCCAGGATGAGAGCTCGGACTTCTACTCACAGGATCAGCCACATTTACCTTACCGGGTTTGTAGTGCCAGGAGAGGGTCTTGAAGCGTTGCAAGAACTCAGACCACCGAGCCTGCCGGCGTGACAGCGTAGTCTGGGAGGGCA
>JAABUL010005969.1_pt1 | contig 14517 bp, 10 predicted proteins | sample 5559151 | NCBI WGS metagenome assembly JAABUL01 (sample SAMN10711876, study PRJNA513368) | rock metagenome | isolation source: Antarctica rocks | place: Antarctica: Victoria Land, Pudding Butte sud | reverse complement strand
GAGGAGGGCTTCGTCGGCGCCGGGATCGGCGCCGCGATGCTCGGCCTTCGCCCCGTCGTGGAGATCATGACGATCAACTTCATCCTCGTCGCCATCGACCAAATCATCAACAATGCAGCCAAGATCCGCTACATGTTCGGCGGCGAGGCCACGGTGCCGCTGGTGGTGCGCACCCCCGGCGGGGCCGGCGCGCAGCTCACGGCGCAGCACTCGCAGAGCTTAGAAGTGTTCTTCGCGCACATACCCGGCCTCAAGGTGCTGGCTCCCGCGACGCCGTACGACGCCAAGGGCCTGCTCAAGGCCGCCATCCGCGACGAGGACCCTGTTCTATTCATCGAAACGCTGACGATCTATAACACCAAGGGCGAGGTGCCCGAAGGCGACTACGAGATCCCGATCGGCCGCGCCGATATCAAGCGCGAGGGGACCGATATCAGCCTGATCAGCCACTCTATGATGACCCTGCGCTGCCTGGAGGCGGCCGAGCGGCTAGCTCAGGAGGGTATTAGCGCCGAGGTCGTCGACCTGCGCAGCCTGCGGCCCCTCGACATGGAAACAGTCGCGGCGTCGGTCAACAAGACGGGCCGCGCGGTCTGTGTCGAGGAGGGCTGGCCCACCTACGGCATCACCGCCGAACTGACGGCGCGCATCCAGAAGGCGTGCTTCGACGCGCTCGACGCGCCGGTCGAGCGCGTCGGCGGCGGTGAAGTGCCCATGCCCTACGCCAAGCCGCTCGAGCGTGCGGTCATCCCCAACAGCGACAAGATTTATGAGGCGGCGAAGAGCGTATTGCGCCAGAGCGGACGATAGAGAGTAACGAGTGGTGAGTGGCGAGTGACGAGAACTAGTCATTCGCCACTCGCCACTCGTCACTGGAGGAAACATGCCGGAAGAGATTGTCATGCCGCGCCTGAGCGACACCATGGAAGAGGGTACGATCTCGCAGTGGCTCAAGCGCGAGGGCGACACGATCAAGCGGGGCGACGCCATCCTGGAGGTCCAGACCGACAAGGCCAATATGGAACTGGAAGCCTATAGCGACGGTGTGATTCAGCAGATCATCCATCCCGACGGGGCGACGGTGCCCATCGGCACGGTCGTTGGCATGCTGGCCAAGGCGGGCGAAGCGGTCGCGCCGGCGCCAGCCCAAGCAGCGCCCGCTTCAGCGGCCCAAAACGGCGCGACAGGCGGCAGCGCGGCGCCTGGCGCGGTCGCCGACGCGATCGTGGAGACGGAAAGCTCGGATGAGGTACCCGTCGCGGTCCCCGGCGCTCTCATGCCGGCCGCGTCCGCGCAGGCGCCAGCGCCTACCGGCGGCGGGAACGGCGCGACGGCGGCGTCCGGTGGGCGCGTCAAGGCGTCACCATTGGCGCGCAACATAGCCCGTGAGCACGATATCGACCTACAGGCGCTCGGCGGACACGGCAGCGGTCCCGGCGGGCGAATCGTCAAACTCGACGTCGAGCGCTATCTCGTGGCGCGTGCGAACGATACGGCCACCACCACGACGCCACAGCCACCGGCGGCCGCCGCGACCGCGACTCCGGCGCCCGCACCCGCTATCACGACGCCCATGCCGCTCATGGAGGGCGACGAGGTACAGCCCGCGAATCGCGTCCAGCAGATCATGGCGCGGCGGTTGCTGGAGAGCAAGACGACCATTCCGCACTTCTACGTCACGACCGAGGTCGATATGGCCGCCGCCGCCGACCTGCGCGCGCGCCTCGTGGAGACGTTCGGCCCCGAAGGCAAGGTGTCGTACAACGATCTCATCGTACGCGCCTGCGCCCTCACCCTGCGCGCCATGCCCGATGTCAATAGTTCATGGCGCGACGGCCAGTTCGTGCGGCACGGCCACGTCAACGTGGGCGTTGCCGTAAGCCTGCCCGATGGGTTGGTGGTGCCGGTGATCAAGGACGCCGACCGCAAGGGATTGCGCGAGATCGCCGTCGAGGCGCGGGCGCTGGCGGAGAAGGCGCGCGCCGGCAAGCTGGCCCCGCGCGACATGGAGGGCGGCACATTCAGCACCAGCAACCTGGGCGCGTACGACGTCGAGCAGTTCCAGGCCATCGTCAACCCGCCGGAGAGCGCGATCCTGGCCATCGGCTCGATCCTGGAGAAGCCGGTCGTCCTGGACGGCCAGGTCGTCGTACGGCCACGCATGACGTTGAGCCTCTCCGTCGACCACCGTGTCATCCCCGGCGTCCCCGCCGCCCAGTTCCTGCAGGGCGTCAAGCGGTTGCTGCAAGAGCCGCTGCGGCTGGGGTTCTAGTCTACTCATTCCCGATAACACCATCCAGTAGACCGAGCGTATACGCTCGGTCTACTGGATGGTGTTCCACAGTTGAGCAGGAGCTACGCGAGACAAGTGGCCGACGTTACTGGTCGCTACCACAACATCGTGACCGGCGTCAATCAGCAGTTGAGCCTGGGCCGCGAGGATCACATCCCCATCTAGGCGCTTGTCCTAGGCGCTTGTCCTAGCGACATCGACAAAAAGTTGACTAGGCGGCGAGACCCACGTGCGCGAACAGGGTCTGCATGTCCTGGCGGACCGTTTCGTTGTGCTCATCGATGGCGGTCCAGGTCTTCGGCTTCCGGCCCATCTTTGGCTGGGCTGTGCCGGCCAGAAGCGGCTTGATGACCTGGTCGCGCAGGATCACCAGCGCGGCGATCGTGCGCAGCCCGTCCGGCGGCGCCTGCTAGCGCCGCGCGGCCCCCCCCGTACTGATCAGCCCCTTGGCCCGCCGCTTCTTGAGGTCGTAGGCGGCGTGCCGCGGCTGGTAGACCGCTCCGGTTGACCCGCGCAGTGTTTGCACCTGCGCGGCGACCTGGCCCAGGGTGAATCCGTTAGGGGCTGGCGCGCATCATCCCCGCTGCGGCCGCCCAGGATCCCGAGCTACGCCCCTCGTTCGATCAGGTGGAGGACGCCATCGACCGCTGGATCGACCAGGCCAAACTCGCCGCGTAAACGTGACTCATTCACACCATATGTGCCCCCGTTAGGAGTCCATGTATACATAACGGGTACCTCTCTTACGCTACCAACACATACACTGATCCAGCTTTAGCGCAATGTGTCCCAGTGCAGGGGCAGGGTCGCGGCGAGGTGGCGGTCGGCGGTGGCCCAGTTGTGCGCGCCGTCGGGGATGACCGCCGGGATGGTGTGCGTGACCTCTTTCATGGTGAGCAGGTCGCGCAGGTACGCGCCGCGGTCGTAGTTGGAGCCCATCGGCTCAAGTTCCGCGCGCCCATACTGGATCAGCCAACGGACGCTCTGAGCCCGCTCCTGTGTGCTATTAATGATCAGGTTGGCTCCGTTGTTGGCAGCGGCGTACGCCTGGTCGCGCGGCAGGCCGAAGACCGGGTCGAGGAAGCGCGCGGCGAAGACCTTATCGTCCTTGACGCGCGCGCCGTCCGCGCTGGCGTAGAGGAAGGTGCCGTCGTAGGCGCCGGCCGTGGCAAAGAGGTCGGGGTACTTGGCCGCGAGTTTGACCGACATGAAGCCGCCGAGCGAGAAGCCGTCCAGCCCCCTGTGCGTGCGGTCGGGCATGGCGCCATAGAGCGCGTCGATCAGCGGGATAACCTCGCGGATCATGTAGGTCGCGAAGCGCCCACTGCCCACGCCGGCGGCCTTGGGGGCGAGTCGCGGCGCCAGGAAGTCGGTAGCCATGCCGTGCACGCGCCCATCATCTGAGGTGAGCCCAGGGAAGACGAGGATCATGGAGCCAATCGCGCCACTTGCCAGGAGTGCGCGGTAGACGTCTACCGCCGTGCCCCGCCGCGACCCGTCCTCGGTCGGGTTGACCCACTCTCGTTCGTGGCCGCGCAGCAGATATAGCACGGGATAACGGCCGTCCCGCGCGTCGTAGGCGGGCGGCAGGGCCACGTAGAGGCTCTTGCGTACGCCAAGCGCCGTGCTCCACAACATGACGCGCTGCACACGCGGGTCAATGCCCGGCGGCGGCGCCCCGATTTTGGGACGCAACGCCGTGAGCAATGTCGCAGCGTTGCGTGTAGACCCGTCGGTCAATGTCTAAACCAGGAAGCGGCCGGCCGCCATGATCTGGTGATCGTCGGCCCAGACATCGCAATCGCGCGTGATGGCGTCGATGTGCGAACCGCAGGTCCAGCGCGCGCCGGTCTGGCTGCCGTAGGGGTTACCGAAGGCGATGTGTACGCCGGGAACCTTCTCGTCCTGCAGCAAGTTGCCGATCATGCGCGTCACGGCGATGTTGGTGCCGAGGGCGAACTCACCGACGCGGTCGCCGTTGCGCTCTTCGTGGCAGTAGTCCATGAAATCGCGCAATAACTCTTTGTTGTCGCTGTGGGCGTCGCGCAGGCGCCCGTCCTCGATTTCGAGCGTCAGGGGTTGCGCGGAGAGGTCGCCGTACTTGGGGCACAGGTAGTCGCCAACGGTCCCATCGACGACGAACACGCCGTCGACGCGCGCGGGGGTGGTGAAGACTTCGCCGGCCGGCAGGTTGGACCAATACTCACGGTTGATCAATCCGCTCGTCTTGACCCACTGCAGGGACTGCTCGAATCGCCCCGTGATATCCGTCCCGGCGGCACTGCGCACAGTGACGGCGCCGGCCGGCCGCAAATAGGCGAGCACGCGGTCACTGAGCGCGTCCACCTCGTGGTAGTCGGCGCGCATACCCTGGCGCATGATCTCGTCATCGATCCAGACCATGTGCGCGTAGCGGATACCCTGGCGTTCGACGAGGTCAATCAGGTCGCGCCGGCTGCCGATCTCGTTCTGCTGAGGTTGAAAACAACCAATGGTGACGGTACTGTCGGCGACGTGCTGGAGCACCTCGAAGGGCATGCGCGGCATAGGCCGGCGCACCATGTTCTCAAGAATAATGACGTGCGGCACGGCGCCCACATCGTACAGTTCACGCAGCAGACTCGCCGCGACCGAGCTAGTGTGCCGATCGGTAATGAGCGTCGTTACCTCACCCGGCTGTACGTCGAGGCAGGTGCGGATAGCGTTACGCGCGCCATCCGTGTAGTCCGGGTTAGGCGGTAACTCAGACAGGACCGCCGCGTCGTCATTATTTTTTAACATATACATATCGTTTATGATACTGAGACATTATGAAAGGGTACGATAGCCTATTAGTCCCAGAACTCCTCTGTTGTCGTGTGGTAGGCCGCAGGTTATCAGCAGTCGGACGCTCGGAAGGCGTACGGTCGGTAGTATGTCCCGATAGTATCGCATAGAACGCGAGATCTATGATGCAAGCACTGTGCCACGTTGTCACCGTCGTCACCTTGCTTCGCTGGTCGATCGACGCCCACGCGTCTGATACCCGCTGCTCCCAGTTCACCGGATTGATGCTGACGTCGTCTGTCCAACCGGCGTCCATCGTCCCTCCTATCCGTTAGCGGCATATGTCACCTCTAAGATTAGAACTCGCCGTCGGTACGTGTGCTCGACGCCTTGACGCCGTATGAGTTGTACACCTCCTGCAAGCTGTGACTGATGAAGCTGGGCGACTCCACGCGCTGCAACAGCAGTTGCACATTGGCCTCCATCGTGGCGTTGAGGTTGGGCACGGGCGCGGCGTCGAGGTAGACGCCGGGTGTGGCCGTGGTTAGCATTTCCAGGTAATCGCGCTGGAACGACGCCACCGGATGCAGCGTTGCCACGCTCACGCGTGACGCCGGCAGTAGGCCATACGCGGCGAGGGCGCGCGCTGTGGTGTCCGTGGTCATGGCGTTGATGAAGGTGAGCGCCGCCGCGGGCTGGCGCGCCGCGGTGGGAATGGCCCAGCCCGCGTAGCCGCTCTGTGGGACCACGCCCGGCCGCCCCGCCGTGGCGCTGGGGAACGGGAAGACGCCGACATCAAGCTTGCTCTCGCGCGTGAGGGTCAGGATCTGCGGGTCTTCCGTGCTGGAGACGAGTTGCATGGCCGTTCGGCCCTCGAAGAACGCATCCACGCTATCCTGCGCGTCCAGGCCGCCGAAGTCGCGCGTGAAGTAGTTACGCTCCGACCACGATTGCAGGGTCGAGGCCGCTGTGTGGAACGCGCTGCCCCCAAATGAGAAGTGAGGGTCGAGGCGCAGCGCGGGTGTGAGCGCGGCCGGTCCTGTCAAAGCGTTGACCATAGTCAGGTACCAGTCGTCGCCGACCCAACCGTCGGCGTTGCCCAGTCCAAGCGGTGTGAAGCCCGTCCGCTGAATGCGGCCCAGCAGCGTCTCCATTTGCGCCAGCGTGCGCGGCACGCTCAGGCGCAAGCGCTGGAACAGGGCTTTGTTATAGAGGACGCCGACGGCGGCCAGCGCGTAGGGCGCGGCGTAGATATGGCCGCTGCCGCGTGTGCCGTGCGTCAACAAACTGTTGTAGTCGGCGAGGAGGCCGGGGCGTAGGCGCGCCGCCCAATGGTTCTGGCGCGCCGCGCTGGTGAGGTCGCGCAGCTTGCCCGCGCGCACGTAGGCCGGTAGGCCGGGGCCACGCGGCGTAGTGTAGACGACATCCGATGGCGTCCCTCCAGCCAACGCCAACTGCATCTTCTGGTTAAGGTCGTCCAGGCCAAAGGTCTGCAGCGCCACATGGATGGAGGGGTGTGACGCGCCGAAGCCCTTGGCAAGGGCCTGCGCGAGCGCTCCTTCATCCGGGTCGTCGGTGGCGTACCAGACGCGCAGTTGTGTCGCCGTCGCGGACGCGTGCTGGGATCGCAGCGCGGGCGCCCAGGCCGCCGCGCCCACGACGATCAACGCGGCCAACGCGAGCGCCCCCGCGCGGCGAGCGGCTACATGTAGGCGACATAATCGCATGATGAGATAGTCCTTTCCTGCTTGTTCGTGCCCCGATGGACGGGTCGCCCACAAGAGGCGCCCCGCCGCCTGACCTATCTACGCGGTAACTCGACTATCAACTTCCGACTTCCGACTATCGACCATCGACTTCCGCCTTAATCCGGGTCGGCGCCCGTACGCACGCCGCCACGGTCATGGATCACGGGGTAGGGCGTTGTTATACCCTTTATAGCATGCCATAGGATACGATTAAGCCGGTCGGCCGGCGCGCGATCCTCGCGGCTGAAGTCCATCTGGGCCGACTCCAGCGCCCCGTACGTCGCCGCTGTATTGACGGTCGTGGCGGGGAGGCTTGCGGGGACCGCCGCGTACGGCGTAGTGTCTGGCGTGCGGTTGAAGTCGCGCCACATTGGGATAGCCTCGGCGTCGAACTGCGAGAGCGGCTGTAGGCCCAGGATCAGTTCCATCGTGCGCAGCATCGCCGCCGTGTCGTAGAGCGAGTGATCAACGAAGGGTGTGGCGTGGTACGTATACGGCGAAATCACCAGGGCCTCGGTGCGGTGCGCGTCGACGTGGTCGGGTCCGTTCTGCGCGTCGTCCTCGACCACGAAAATGGCCGTGCTCCCCCACACCGCGCTGTGGCTGACCGTGTCGACGATTTGCCCAACCGCCGCGTCGTTCTCGGCGGCGTAAGCCTGGGGGGTTGGGGCGCCGGCGCGCGTCCCCATCGTGTGGTCGTTGGCCAGGCGCAGGAACTCGAGGCCGGGCAGGTTATCCTGCCCATTGGCCGTGTACGCGTTGAACTCATGCTGCCACTCGGCCACCCGATCCGCTTCGCGGTAGCTCAGGTCGTAGTTGCGGTATTTGGCGTCGACGTGCCCGGCCAGGTTCGGCGTGTTGGGTGACACCTGCTCGGGCAGGAAGCAGAGCTCTTGCCCCTGGGGCGGCGTGATGTAGAACGCGGGCGCCCCAGACTTAAAGACCGGCCCGTAGGTATGTGTGGCGACCGGACCATCGCACGCGGTACCAACGGTCTGCGTGATAAACGTTTGCGTGTTGAAAGGCAGGAACAGGCCGTAGTCGCGGTAGCTGACGCCGGCGGCGGCGGCGGCGTCCCACAGGTAGCCGCCCGGCGAGAGGTTGATCGCGCTGCCGCTCTCATAGTCGTAGTTGCGATTGCGCCCTTTGCCGGCTGAGTAGTCCTGCGGCCAGGTCTTCTCGTTGTAGTCGCTGGCGTTGGCCGAGAGCGACCAGTTGTGGCCGTCGGCGCTGACCTCAGCGTCGGCGTAGAAGTTGTCGAACAGGCCGTAGTGGTCGGCCAGGGCGTGGATGTTGGGCGTGACGGCGCGCGGGAACAGCGCAAGCGACGGGTCGCTGTCGCCGATCGCCTCGTCGCCGAAGACCTGATCGTAGGTGCGGTTCTCTTTCAGGAGGTAGATGATGTGCTTGATCGGCGTGGCCCCACCGGGCGAGATCGGGATGGGGTTGCCGGGGGTGCGCACGTTGGGCAGGAACGAGAACGGCCGCTCGTGGTTATTGATGGCGACGCGGAACGTGTCGATGCGCAGGCGGCCGGGGCTGGGCACGGGGATGATGGAGAGCGTGCCCGCGATCATGCTGGCCGTGAACTTGTCGAAGGTGCAGTTGCAGTAGCCGACGCTGCCGTTGAGGCCGCTGACGACGCCCGGAGGGGCGAGTCGCGCCGGGTCCGGGTAGGCCGATAGAGGAGTGCCGGTGAGGTTCTGCGGGTTGCCGTTGGGACCGGTCCCGTGTCCCTTGGCGTTGGTCACGAACAGGGTCCCGTTGTCGGCGCTGACCGCGACCGCGGTAGGGTACCATGCCGTGGGGATGCGCCCGATCTTGCGCTCGGGGCCGCCGTGGCCGTTGAGGGCGAACACGCTCACCTCATCCGTGCCCGCATCGGCTACATAGAGATACTGCCCGTTCGGGCTCACGGCCAGTCCCTGTGGGCTGCTGCTGAGTGGGGCCTTGTAGTACGGCGCCACCGAGAGGGTGCGCGCGACCGTATCGGTCGCCGTGTCGATCACGGCGATGGCGTCGCTGTTGGAGAGCGACACGAACAGCAGGCCGTCGGGCGAGAGCGCCATGGCCGAGGGGTGGCTGGTCGCCGCGGCCACCGTGTTGGCGACGCCGACCGGGATCGTCTTCACGACCGCGCGCGCGCCGGCGTCGATGACCGAGACCGAGTTGCCGCCCCAGTTGGAGACGTAGACCTTCTTGCCGTCGGGCGTGGCCAGCGTCGTGTAGGGCAATTGGCCGACCGTCACCGTCGTGGCCAGCGTGTTGTTCGTCGTGTTGAAGATCGACACGGTATTGGCGAGGTTGTTGGCGACGTAGAGCGTATTGCCGTCCGGGCTCACGCTCAACCCCGCCGGATACGGACCCGGAACGGGGCCGCTGATGTTGGGGTAGAGCGAGCCGGTGGCGCCGTCGCTGATGTCGGCCGTGGCGGAGAGTTGGCCGCTCGGCGCCACGTCGTAGGTGTGGATGACGTTGCTCCCGCCGCCCGAGGCGTACGCGTGCGTCCCGCCGGGGTTATAGGCGGCGCCGACGAAGACGCTGTTGGGGGCCGTGTCGGAGTAGTAGGGGAGCGTCTGTTGTACGCTGCTGTCGGCCGTGTTGACGACCTGCAGCGACTGCACGCCGGCGCCGCTGTTGACGACGAGCAGATGCGCGCCGTCGGGCGAGAGTACCGCGTTGACCGGCAGGTCGCCCAGCACGGTCTCTTTACCGACCGGCGTGATGACGCGGTTGTTGTTGAGGATGGTTCGGGCGCCGTACGTCCCCGGCTCGGGATAGGCGGGATTGGCGACCGTAGCCGCTTGCGCCCGCGCGATGCGGGGCGTGTCCGCGCGCCCGGCAAGCAGGCGCGACGGCGGCAGGGCCAGCGTGGCGACGAGGAGCGCGGCGAGCGCCGGGGCGTAGCGGCGCGGGCGGGTGCGTGGCGGATTCCAGGTTAACCGTAGGTTGGGCTGTCGCATAAGGTCAACGGTCCTTTCTATGCCTATCCGCATAACTGGCGATAGTGGGGCTAGCTTGCAACGCATACAGCGTATTACAACGACCGTGCGGACGGGGGTGCGCGCTACACACTGCCCATATATGGCCACGCGGCGCTCCTTGTACTGTAGGGCCTGCCCGTTAAAGCACCGTTAAGACCGTGTTAAGGGTGTGTTAAATCGTCAGACCGTCGCCGGTGAGCGCAGGTTGTTCGCGATGGCGATAGCCAGCCAGAAGTCCACGGCGAGGTCGGGCAGGAAGATGGAGTTGTCGACGAGCCCGTGCGCCAGCGTCGCCGCCACGATCACGATGGCCCCTATCTGTACCGCCCGCGCCGGCGTGACCTGCTCTCCAGCCTTTGTCGCCGGACCGGAGGCCTGCGACGCGCGCAGCGTGCGCCAGGCGTAGCGCCCGGCGATGATGACGATGGCGGCAAACGCCACGAGGCCAAGGATACCCGTGGTCAACCAAAGATCGAGCACGATGTTGTGCGGGTGCGAGAGGCAGGGCTCCTGCCACGCCAGGGGATTCATGTAGTGCTTGGCCGGCAAATGCTTTAGCATCGATTGGTCAGGTAGGCAACTCGCGAGGTGATGCACGCGGTCGATGCCATTCGTCGGGTCAAAATAATAGTACAGGAAATTGTCGGGGCCGACGCCGAAGATCGGGTGGTCGCGAATTATGGCCAGGGCGCTTTGCCAGACCAGGAGGCGCGCGTTCGTGCTGCGTCCGTGGTGTGTTAGCAAGAGGACGAGCCCCGCCACGGCGAGCGCTACCACCAACCCTCCCAGCGCCAGCGCGCGGTCGCGCGTCGCGCGTCTTATGGTCAGGCCACCCGATTCCATCATGCGCCAGAGTAGTAGGGCCACGACGGCGGCGGCGGCCGCGACGATCATGCCGCCGCGCGAGTTGCTCAACACTAACGCCATCGCCATCGGGAGGAGCGCTAGCCACGGCAGATAGCCTAACCACGGCGTCCGCGCCACGCGCCGCGTCGTCAGCCCTAACAGACCCAGCACGACGGCGACGGGGATGGCGCGGTCGAGTAGCAGCCCCAGGTTGTCTGGGCTGCCATAGACGGCGCTGACGAAGCGCGCGGCGTGGCGCGTGTCGCCGGTCCAGGTCGCGCCTGTGAGCGTACCCGGCCGGAAGACGTACTGCCCCAGGCCCAGTAGCCCCACGAGCAGCCCAGCGCCTGCTAGCGCCCACAGCGCCCGTAGCATCGCCCGCGCATCGCGCAGAGTCGACGCGGCCAGCACGTAGTAGACGAGCGGCTCCAGGATATCCGTGCGGTACTTGCGCTGGGCCAGATGGCGCAACTCGACGCCGTGCACGGCTAGCGTGGCGGCTGTCGCGGCCAGAAAGAACAGCGCCACGGCGAGGTCAAGCCCGGTCGGATGCGCCAACCGCCGCAGCACGCGGCGGCGCACTCCACTGCTCGTCAGCAGCGCGCGCCCCTGGACCAGGACAAACACGGCGGCGCAGAGCACGATGGCTGTTTCACCGAGCGAGAACTCCTCGTGGCCCAGGTGTTTGGGCAGCATATAGAAGGGCATGGCCAGCGGGACCATGCTGACCGCGAGCGGCAGCCGCAGGTAGCAGACGACGCCGCAGAGGAGCAGCAGGATGAGGCTCAACGGGACGCCCGGCACGCCATAGTAGAGGGCGAACAGGGCCAGCAGCAGCGCCGCCCAGCCGCTATCGCGCGGCAGCGCCGCCAACCCCGGTCCTTGTTGTGTCCCCGCTCCCGCCTTTGTCGCCGCGACCACCGTACCTCCCATGCCGTCACTCATCCATCAAAGGAAGCATAACAAGTCCGCGAGTTAGGGCCTCTCACGGGCTTCTCCCCTCGCCCCTTGAGGGAGAGCCGGGTGGGCTGTCGGAGCGCAGCGGAGAGAGACCAATCCGCATGGGGTGGGGGTGAGGGGAAAACTAAATGGCTCTACTGGTCGCCCGCGTCCAGCCGCACTTGTTCCAGATCCAGTTCGCGTTGGATGCTCCTGAGCGCCTCATCGTTGATCTCGTCGCGGTCGCGCAAGTCGACGATGGTACGGCGCTCGATGTCGAGCAGATCGCGGCGCACCTTCCGGTAGGCGCGGAACCAGTCCTCCGGCACAGATTCGCCACACTTTCGCTCCACAAGCGCCACGGATCGCTCAATGTTTGGACACACCGCCGGCCTATGCTCATAGTGTACGGTCCGACTGACGGACCGCCCACATAGCATAAGGAGTATGCGAGCGATGGAACCCACTATGAACGAGGACGACACCCGGAGCAGTGACGATAGCGACAGCGGCCAGGCGGGGCCGCGCCGGCGTGATGACGAGCGCGGGCGCACGTCCATGGACGGACTGCTGCATGAAACTATGCGTGTGCTGGGTCTGTGGCAGGCGGCGGTGAGCCGCGCGCTCACCGGCCGCCGCGCCTACCCGCCGTATCCCGAGGCGGCCGTCCCAGGACCGCGCCATGGCTATGCCGGTGGTGGACGCCGCAGGCTGTACCGTTCGCGCGATGAGCGCATGGTGCGCGGCGTCTGCGGCGGCATCGCCGACTACACGGGCCTACCCGTCGCCGTGGTGCGCCTGTTCTTCGTGCTGTTGTTCTTCACTGGCCCCTGGCACGCGCTGATCCCGTACGTGCTGCTGTCCGTCCTCGTGCCCGAGGAGCGGTCAACTACGTACGTCTAAACCAACGATGTAAGCGGTGGGGGCGGCGAAGCAATAGGATGGAGCTACATCCCCGCGTCGTCGCCCTTGGCCGAGAGTTACTCGCCGTCCGCCGGGTCCGCCGGGCGCGTTTTGCGCCCTTTGTGTCCCTCTTCATCCGCCATGCGCACGATGCGTGGGGTGAAGCGCCCGATGGTCGCGACAAGGTCAGCTTGCGCCGCCATGACCTTGTCGATGGACTTGTACGCCTGGGGAGCCTCATCGATGCCGCCGCCGAGCAGCGTCACACCACGCTCCGCTAGATACCGATCGCGGTCGGACTTGGCGATCTGTTCGATCGCCGCGCGCCGCCCCAGGCGCCGGCCCGCGCCGTGGGACGCCGAATTGAGCGCCTCGGCGGCGCCGCGTCCCCGCGTGAGGTAGCTCGGATCGGCCATGGTCCCAGGGATCAAGCCGATCACCCCCTGATGCGCCGGCGTCGCCCCTTTGCGGTGCACGATCGCCTCCCGCTCCGACCCATCGGGCAACGCGATAACCTCCCGTGAGGCGACGTTGTGCGGGTTCCCGACGAAGAGAAGCGGACGCAGTCCGGCCAGGCGGGCGACGCGCGCGTGCAGCGTTTCGTGATTCGCGCGGGCGAAACGGAGCGCGAGATTCATCGCGAGCCAGTACTCCGCGCCGTCGGCGTCGCCAAGATCGAGGGCGGCCACCTTCTTGGCCGCGCCGACGCCCGCGCGCGACTCTTCGGCGCGCTTGCCGTACACGTCCGCAATCTTGTATCCGACACCGCGTGAGCCAGAGTGCGACACCAGGGCGACGTAGCGCCCGGCGGGTATCCCTTCGATCTCCTCATGTGCGTCGAAAATGCCCAGGCTCACGAAGTGGTTGCCGCTGCCGCTCTGTCCGAGTTGCTCGGCGGCCTTGGCGCGCAGGCCGCGCAGGCCGCGCAGGCCGCGCAGCAGCGGGAGGCTATGCCAGTCGGGGTCGTCCAGTACGTCGTGGGAGGGGCGGTCACGCGGGTCCTGCCGGGCTCCGACCCCGAACACCGTGCCCTGTAGGATGCCGCGGCGCAGAGTGTCGACAGCCCCGGCCCTATCCAGGACCTCGGGCGCGGCGTCGAAAATGGTCACATAGACCGAGCAGCCGATGTCCGGGCCGACCGCTCCAGGGCTCACCTCGTTGTCGAGCGCGAATACGCCGCCGACGGGAAGGCCATATCCGATGTGCGCGTCGGCCATCAGGCCGCCCGCGAGCGCCGACGGCAGGCGCATCGCCAGATCCATCTGCGCCACCGCGCCATCGTCTATCCCCTCCCGCCCCCAGATGCGATAGGGCAACGGGTCCGGGCGCAGAGCGAAGGAGGCGCGCGCCGCCGCCTTGCGGTCGCGCTCCATATCCGCGAGGACAGCGCCGGCGAGGGCTCCAAGGTCGGGATCGGCTTCGTGCGACAGCGGCTGCATGCGCACCGCGTCCAGCGTATCGAGGATGGCTTCGTGCGCCCAGCCCTTCCGCAGCAGCGTCGCCCCCGTTTTCTTCGCCAGGCCGAGCAGTGGTCCATCCTGCCACCCGCGCGCCTGCAGCGCCTTGCCGCTGATCATCTCGGCCATATACCCACCCCCTTGCCGTCACCTCGTAGCCGCGAGCCATTGTCCTGCCGTCGTAGGCTCGCACACCCGTGGCGCCGGATGTACCGTACGCCAAAGTATACAGGCCAGCGCGGCCTCAGCTACGGCGAACGGCAGCAGCGAGGCTGACCCACGCAGCCCGAGGAACATACCCCAGTTGTTCGGCACGGGGCCATGCAGCAAGTGCGGCGCCGCCAGCGTGAGGATGGGGTCGGGCACGCCGGGCAGGAAGATGATGACCGAGACGCAGCAGAGCGCCACGATCCCGATGGAGAGAGGAATCAGCGCGCGCCCGACGCGATACCAACGTGGATGGCGCAACGCGACGGCGACAGGGAAGATTAGGAACAGCAGCGCGGGTGATATATGGCGCGGCCCCAGGCTCACGCCGCCGTCCCAGAAGTAGTAGCCGCTGTCGAACAGCAGCATGGCCC
>JAABUL010005967.1_pt1 | contig 14519 bp, 21 predicted proteins | sample 5559151 | NCBI WGS metagenome assembly JAABUL01 (sample SAMN10711876, study PRJNA513368) | rock metagenome | isolation source: Antarctica rocks | place: Antarctica: Victoria Land, Pudding Butte sud | reverse complement strand
GACCAGATCCCTGGCTAACTATTCGGATCGTCAATATGTCTTCTGCGTCGGGATAGTCGGAATCACATACCTCGATCTTGCTCAAGTCAGCGACGATTACTTTGGCTGCGATAGTGCTCGTATCAAAGCAGCGATGGCAAGTTTTGACGAAGATCAGGCCAGGTGAGTCAAAAGAGGTAAGGGATATAAATCTTGAAGGGGCATTGAAGGGGCACCTGTTATCCAAGATGGGTGATCGAAGCTCCCTTGCCTTTGTCCGACTTGAACCTCGTCCATGATATGGACATCTTCTGTGTATTTCCAGTTTTTATGGAAATCGCGATGCTCTAGCTATAAGTTCTAGCTGTTTACACAATAATAGACGACAGTGTACCAAAAAGTATGCAGCTGCTTCATGGAGTGTCTTTTGTCCGGGGCTGACAAATCAACATCTGATCCGACCTCACATCACGACATTATATGCGACTCGTCCATTGGGATATCGTCAGTACTACTTGTTAGTACTACTTAATGGAGGATTACCCATGACTTCTAATCAGCCGCACCAACCACTCAGGAGCTTCGATCACGGCTACAATTATGAAGGTATAAGGGATCACGCAATGGAATTCACAGGAACCCAAGCTCATGTCAGCGATGACTTTTGTCATCCCACTTCGCGTCTAGGGCCACCCCAGACTCATCACGTCATCATCCCCTCTCCACCGCGGCCTAGCTCAGACCTGGGCGTGTGTAAACGCGCTTGACGGATCCAGCACCTCTCTGTCATGGGATACAGGGGAAGGGTGGTCTAACAGGGCTGGCAAGGTTGCATACGAGTCAAGGCGAGACTATATAATAGCGGTTAAGGGGAAGATGCGTCTACGAGTTCCAGAGCGAGTCGGCGGCATTTCGACGAATCTCGTTGATTTCGTCGAGTGGCGATTTGGGGTGTGGCGTGGTCCATGACGGTGTCTCTCAGTACAATGATTGACACGCCTCTCGGATATCCGGGGCCGTTCCCTGGAATATCCCAGCTCTGGGGAAGATATTCGTCCATTACAGCGGCCTTGACTTTAATGACTGACAACACGTCCAGGGGAGCGGCCATTCTGAGTCTGCAAAAGCGTAGCAAGGGGAAACAAATCGACCAGCTTTCAGCTCTCAGCCAAGTCCTCCAAGGGTTTTTTCAGCTCTCTCGCCCTTTTTCTCCTCGTGCATGCAAGTTTGGCATCAGTACGATGAAGATCATACGCTTCACAATCATACGGCACATCAGAGGACATAATAACGATACGTGTGAGACTTTACGCAGAGCATGCAAGATAGCGGCAAGGGAAGGAGAAATCGTGTGCCTGAACAGCTGGTATGTCGTTACCGAGTCACGTGCTGCGGCTGTCCTTACAATGGCATTCTCCGACTTCGCCTGTATGCCTACGGAAACATAGTCCCTATTCAGATTCATGATGAATGACCATCATGCCCTGGCAAGTATGTTCTGGACCCCGACGTATATGCTGACACGCTCAAAAGATTACGCTTTATGGCTACTGCCTGCCGGTGCAGAATCCGTACGATTGAAGCAGTGCATCCAGAATCTTGCGGGAACGCAGAATCATTCCCCTACTTTCGCGCCGCATGTTACACTCCTTCACCCCATTCAGATCGCAACTCCGATACCCGACATTACCGCCAAAGTAAGGGACGCCATAGCAGAAGCGTTCGAATCCTTCAACGTGTCGGCTCTTCCCCTAGAGCTTCTCTCCGCTCAAGGCGGAAGTCACTTTTACCAGTCCGTCCTTGCACCCGTACGCCCGCATTCAACGTTGCTGGCTCTCAGGAAAGCATGCGAAAGGCAATTTGGCCTTCCAGATTCACCGGAGTATTTCCCTCATCTCAGTTTGCTCTACGGAGATCTCAGCAAAGAAGAGAGAAGCAAATTAGCTACCGGGGTCAACAATCTGGAGGATTCTCTGCCTCAAGTGATCAGCATACGAGAAATAGGCATTGTGAAGGTTGAGGGAGTGGCAGAGCAGTGGGTCATGGTAGGGAGCGTTACCTTTTGAGATGTCACACGGGTTCCGTGCCTGATCAGCACGAACTGTTCAGCATTTCCTCAGACTTCGTTTCTGTGTTCCGGAATCTTGACCAATCTTCATACTGGTTATCAGTGAGGAGATACAAATCGTAGAACAGCTGTGACTATCCCTGAGAGACTGTCTTGACCTACATATCTTCCTTCTCTCATGGCGTACAAGCCCGCTAGACTCACCATCTTTGCTTCAGATGCGCTCCTGCCCGACAGCGATAATCTTCAGCCGGCGACAATTGAGGTCGACCTTTATTCAGGGAAGTTAACGAGCGTCATCCCAGGCCCGTATGATCCCCCTAAAAATCCAACATCAGATGTCGAGACCATCATCATTGGGAAAGGACAAATTCTGCTGCCCGGCCTCATCGAGTGAGCAGGATTGTTAGGGTCAGTCTCTGATAGCCTTGCAGCTCTCATGTACACCTCAACCAACCCGGAAGGACAGCATGGGAAGGATTTCAGAGTGGGACCATCGCAGCGATCAGTGGAGGCGTCACCACCCTCATCGACATGCCTCTGAACTCGATACCCCCGACGACTACCCAAGTGAACCTACAGGCAAAGCGGGCGGAAGCCCGGTCCGTTGGTGTAAACTGCGATGTTGGCTTCTGGGGAGGCATCATACCCGGTAATGCACACGAACTGGTCCATCTGCTCGAGGCTGGGGTCAAGGGCTTCAAATGCTTCTTGATCAACTCTGGCGTTGAGGTACGCCATATGAGATGCTGGTCAGGTGATTGACGACCGCGCAGGAATTCCCTCATGTCGGCGAGGAGGACCTGATCCGAGCATGCGAAGCCTTAACCGTGGGTTCTTGAACCACCTGCCTGGATCCTGACAAACGTCGCTTAGGACACTAACGCCCTGATCCTCTTTCATGCCGAGCTGGAGAGTAACAGCTACGATGCTCCGTCACCTGGCGATCCTTCCCTGTACTCGACATTCCTCCAATCTCGGCCGCCTTCCCTAGAATTGTCTGCGCTGGACCTGATCCTCAAAATTGCTCGAAAGTACCCTCAACTCAGATTTCACGTCGTCCACCTCTCCGCAGCCGCTGCTCTGCCAGTCCTCAAGGAAGCTCGCAACTCCGGCATTTCCAACCTCACCGTCGAGACTTGCTTCCACTACCTTACCTTGAGGGCTGAGGACATTGATCCATATCGAACTCAGCATAAATGCTGCCCGCCGATCAGGGACGAGACGAACCGAAAGCAGCTGTGCACTGCCTTACTGGATGGCACGATTGACTTCATCGTCTCGGATCACTCACCTTGTGTGCCTGAACTAAAGCAGGGCGACTTCATGTCGGCTTGGGGAGGGGTCTCGGGGCTCGGATTGGGACTCTCCTTACTCTGGACGGAATTGGGAAAGCAAGCTGGACTGGGTAGGATTGTGCGATGGATGGCATCCGCACAAGCGACACACGCAGGGTTAGAAGGGAAGAAAGGAGTCCTTTCGGTCGGAGCAGACGCTGATTTTGTCGTCTTCGATCCCGCTGCTGAATTCGAGGTGACAAAGGTGAGTCAAGCTTGCGCTGCAATTCGCTTACGATGCATAGGCGGACCTGAAATTCAAAAACAAACTTTCGCCATATACTGGGCGAAGACTGCGAGGCGTTGTAGAGAAGACAATTTTGCGAGGGCACCTCGTTTGGGATCGCAGAGGGGATCAATCCGTCACAGCACACGGACAGCTGATTTGATACATTGGTTCATGCAATGACGGAGAAGACTTGGCATGCGTCGGCCATCAGGAAAAGCGCCTCTCGGATTCCTCGACTGCCTCCATCCATTCGCCGTGGGAAGTGGACCGAAGAGCATCCAGCATCCCGCTTCTGATCGCGGCAATATCGACCGTATCATGCTCGTGCTTCACAGAGCTGCTGGCCCAAGCTTTGAGAGCATCGGTAACAAGATCGAGATCGGCGTCGACCGACTCGGCTTCTGATGGATAATATCAGTTGACGTCCGAAAAGTACAATATCTCCCGCACCCAGATGTCTCCCAAGTATCTGCAGTCTTTTTGTCTCCCTTAGCAATATCATTGCAGCCTCGTTCCACCTATGCATGTTCAGCGCAGCGCAAATCTTCAATCCCTGCTCACACAGTGATGATGAAGGTGTCATAACCCCCTGTCATCTGCAGGGCAAATGAGTCAAAGACAGGCCTAGGCAGAGTCTCGCTCACGTCCAGACCCGAATAAGTGCATACGAAGTCGACAATGCGCCTGGCGACGAGGACTGCTTCGCTATTCTCAGCCGCCAACGAATTGACGTTCCATAGCTGCATGTATGCATTGCCGATCAGGAAATTCTGCCAAGTCAGTCTCTCTTGTGTGTGGAGGCGTACTAAAACAGCTGTATCCTTGCCTGTCCGTATCCTAGGCTGAAGCCTTTCCGTCCCTTCATCCCATCGTTTCCAGGGTGGACGATGAGAAGCGGGTAGCTGATCACAATAGCGCTCTAGTGAGCTCTTGAGACGCGTGAATGCCGTTGGATTGCTGACAAAAGCGGCCTTCGATGTGCCACTGGATCGAACCGGGATTGCCATCTCGCCTATTGCACTTCCCTTCGGCTCGGGCAATACATTACGCAGCTTTACCGCTTGCGAAAGTAGTGTGAGGGCTTTCATTCGCAGGGTGAAGTATGAATCGTTGATACTGCTTAGTACTTTGCTGGAATCGAAGATCGAATCAAGGGTGACATCTTCGGCTTCTGAGACCAGACGCTGACTCTAAGTCAGAGAATCCTATTCCAAGTGCTCACTACATGGTAGTCCTCCAATGGCCTCGGGAATGGTGTTGCGATGTCATCCAGATGGAAGCCAGAATCATAAAGGTGAGCAATTGCTGTGCATTGGTCGATTTCGTACACAGCCCAGCTGAGGATCAGCGCGTCTTGTGACATGAATACGTACAAGGCATGAATTCTCTCTCCCAGCTCGATCTCATCTTCCGGAGGTGGAATGGCGTAAGGAGCTCCATTTCGGAGCGTAAAGTAAAGCGTTGCGTTGAACGGTGGAGGCGGACTGAAGACCGAAGATTGAATGCGATGAAGACCACAAGTCACCGTGAGTCTGCGGTCAGCGTAATATCATGTGATAAGCCCACCTGATCGCAGCACCGGCGAGGTTGTATCCTTGCGTATACCATTCCTTGGAGAAGAGGTAGCCGGTCATCGTGACCATCGCTCGAATGACGTCCAAAAGGCGGTCCGACTGGGCGATTGCTAGTTGGATTTGCTGCTCGGCGACCGCGTGGAATGTCTTTTCAAGCTGCAACAGACGAGGCTGGGTGGACCGGCCGGCGCCAACCAGATACATTGTATAGAGTAGTGAGGGATGGGGTCTTTCACTTGGCGGCAACGTGAGTCGGGCGTAAAAACGAGGCACATGAAATGCGGCATTGAAGTTCCGGTGTCTACTGAAGTATAAATCGAGTCTGGACGTCAGTCATGCTTTGTGAAGTCAACATACAGGTGGTCCCGAACCGCAGGGGGAACGTCATTAGGATCGAACCACCCGCCCACGATGTCTCCAGCGGAGCTTTTCACGTCAAGGATGGACGCCATTTGCAAGTTGAGAGCTGAAGGGACGGGAGGCTCCACCACAAGATCCGCCCGCATGGAGTTGAGGGATGGCGTGAAGGTCATGGCATTGGAAACATCCATGATATTCGAGTCTAGCGAGCCAAAGTCAAACTCAAAAGCGGGGTCGGGTGGTTGAAGCGGTCTAGGATTGGTGCTTCTGGCCTGGGAGAGCGGAATCGTTGCTGAGAGAGAAGGCTCGGCGTGGTAGGAATAGGCCGAGGCCGATATTGCGGTCGGAGCCGACGGTACAGAGGGACCGGAGGTAGCATCAAGGTATGCTGGTGTTGACAAAGTCTCGTTCACCGGGCTGATCACCGCATGATAAGAGGACGACGAGATGGGACGGGCAGAAGAGCTGAGGTCGATTCCGGACGATGTTCCAGAGATGAGTAAGGGGTCGACCGCGTCGGTCGAAGGGGTGCCAGGTGACTGTCCGCCTCGAAGGTCAACGATGCGATTCTCCAGCTGAGCTGTGACGCTGTTTAGGGACAATCCAGATTTTCAAGCCCACCTATGTGATCCTTGAGCTTCTTCAACCGGCTTGTCGAGCTATCGTAGACGCATTGCTTTTCAAGGCGAGTGCAGGTCGTGCATGAATTCGGTTTCTCACCCTCGCATCGCTTGGATCGGTCATTTAAAACGGTGAGACCGTATCGATAGGAACTACTGACTATCCTTCGACGTCGACATGCCAGACAAGCGTCACCTCTGATCCGTCTTCAGCTTGATTCATGCGACATCTCATTTCTCTATCAACGCACGTACCTCTTCAGCGCTGAAGTCAGGCAATCCTGTTCAGCGGACGGACAAGGTGGCTAATTTGGTTACGCACCGCGTCCGTGAGTCGAGTCGACGTCTGCCATGACGATCTAGACGCCAGGGATTGTCACAAGAGCTCGACATCTACTGAAGGAGACAAAAAACAGCAGCGCAAGCGTTAAGTCAGCCGAATGACACAGGCTTCAATACCAAATCAGGAACCGGAGGCAATTAGGTTTTGTTCGACAAGAACCTCCCAAGGAATTTCTCAGCTTCTTTGTGATCATTATTGACGACAAGGGTTTCAGGATGTCTCAGGGAAAAGCATGGGTGACGCTTATCACCAGCTCAGATTATGTCCCAGGTAAGGGTCGAACCCTTCGATGTTGGAATAGGCTCAACTCCTACAAGGTCTACTTACCCTTCATCGAACCCTCGTCGCCGTTTCATCATACCCTCTTGTCGTCGCCGCCACCAACCGCTTGCCTGAATCGAGCCGTCATATTATCCAGCATGCCGGTCTCACCATTGTTGAGGTCGATCATCTTGAACCTGCGATCGGTAGACATGCCGGTTTCGACCAAAGGTTCACCCGCTTCCAAGATACCTGGACAAAGCTTCAGGTCTTTGGTCTAGTCGATTACGAGCGAGTGATTCTGATCGACTCAGATATGATCTTCCTTCGATCGATGGATGAATTGTTTGAGATGGCACTGCAGGGACGAGATTGGATCGCTGCCGCCCCGGCCTGTGTTTGCAATCCGCTCAAGCTTGTGTCCTACCCCGAAGACTGGTGCGTCTTGCATAATAATAGTATCGCTTACTTCCAGGATCCCTGCGAATTGTGCTTGGTCCAAGCAAGATCGCTTCGCGTCGCTATACTCCCCACCAATGCCTGCAGAGAATGGTTCGCGGACCAGTCACCTCCTCAATTCCGGTCTAGTCGTTCTACATCCATCACAAGCGGCCATGGACTCCATAGTTCATTTCATAAACACATCCCCAACTATCGGCTCTGTGAAGCATCCGGATCAAGATGTTCTCGCCCAGCTGTTTCATGGCCGTTGGCGACCATTGCCATGGTGGACCAACGCGCTGAAGCCGGCACGGGCAGTCCACTCTGACGTCTGGGCTGATACAGAGGTCCGACTGATACATTATATGTGAGTGTATGTGATGTGTAGAGCTGATCTTCAGTCTCGACAAACCTTGGAAGAAAAAACCGGCGATTCTCAATACAGCACCGACGAAAGAATCACCTATACTTCCTCCTACGCCCGTATCTCCCCCTACGTCAAAGCCGACTCGATCCCTTCCACCGGGACTCGCCGAGCTCGTTCAGAACTCGCCAAAACAAGAAAATGTCACCAATTATGACGCGGTTCATGCATGGTGGTGGATCGCATACGATGATATGTTGGCAGATATGAAGGAGAAGGGAGATTCAAGCGGATGGCGGGAGATTGAGCAGACAGTCAGAGAGTCATAGTATGCCTCGATCGGAAGCAGACGGTGAGGATAGCATACAGAGGCACCTCGCCAGTAGTTTGTGGTTGAAACATGCAGCATTATGTGAGATACAAGACTCCTTTGCTCGCATCACGTGATGTGACGATTTCGTGAATAACCGCAATCTTGGCCATCAAGGCATATCATTTTGGCTACCCGATTTTCAGGGATTGCACTGGAGAAGACAAGTTCCTCACAGCCAAGCTCTAGTCGTCTTGATGTCCGCTGAGCCTGTCGTTGACCTCAAGAAGCCGGTCGAGTCGGCGGAGAAGCAGCCGGACAAGGAGGAGGAAAGAGGACTGGGCAATGATGCGTGAGCGGATAGCCTTCCTTGTTGTGGAAGGCGCCTGAAGGCTGATCCAGATGCCTAGTCTGACGAAGTATACTTCGGCCGGTCAGGTCTTGGGGGAAGTTCTCAAGAAATTAATCCCCCAGGTGGTCGCCAGCAAGAACGCCTTGGACTTGTGCATTGAGTACATTTCCGCTCTAGCTGTTTCGAGGTCCCGACTAAGCCTTTGGACAGAGGAGACAAGCTCATCTCAGAAGCTGTCGCACCTTTGTGGAACAAGAGCAAAAACGGCGTCAAGATCAGCAAAGGTGAGCGACAGTCGCTCATTTCCCGCTGATCCGTATCAGGCTTAGCATTTCCCACCGCCATTTCCGTCAACAACATCGTTTCCCATTTCTCGCCCCTGCCGTCCGACCCAGAGGTTATTCTGAAGGACGATGATGTGGTGAAGGTCATGCTCGGGGTCCAGCTCGATGGTTTCGCCGTCACGCATGCGGAGACGATCCATCTTTCTTCGAAATGCGATGGACTTGCAGCAGACGTCATCCGCTCGGCCTACGAGGCAGCGCAGCTCGCGATGCGGACAATCAAGATTGGCGCGAAGAACTGGGATGTCACCGAGGTGGTAGAGAAGGTCGCCAGGGACTACGGTTGTAGCGGAGTAGAAGGCATGCTCAGCTGTCAACATGAAAGGAACATCACGGACGGGAAGAAGAGGATATTGCTCAATCCTACACCAGAATTCAAGAGGGAACATGAGTCCTGCTCTTTTGAGGAGGGCGAGGTCTACGGGGTGGACATTCTTGTTGTCACGGGGAATGACGGCAAGGTGACTGTCTTTCTCTGGGCTTTTCTCACCCCTGACTGACCTGTCTCAGGCCAAACCCGACCCTTCTAGGACCTCGATCTACAAACGCTCTTCCGATATCAACTATCAGCTGAAGATGAAGACTTCACGTGCTGTGTTTTCGGAAATCCAGAAGAAGGCTGGAGCCTTCCCCTTTACACTTCGAGCCTTGGACGATGAGAAGCGGGCGCGGATGGGTGTGGCGGAGGCGGTGACCCACGGTGAGTCAACCTCAATTGTCGTCGCTCATTTGCAGGTTTGTTGAAACCGTACGAAATCGTCCAAACCGCACCTGGAACCCTTGTTGCGGAATTCTTCTTCACGCGTGCGTTATTCATCTAGTAATACAGCTGACCTTCAGTCGCCCTTCTCCCCGCTGGACCTCTGCTTCTATCCCCAAATCCTGTATGGTACTCGGCGTAAGCATTCGGTCTTTCGAGTCAATCAAGCTGATGCCTCGTACAGCGAAAACGTGTCGTCCTCGAAATCGCTTCAAAGCGAAGAACTTAAGAACCTTCTCTCCCAACCATTGCGAGCGTCGAAGAAGAAGAAGGCAAAGACTTCTGGAACGAATGGGGAAGCGACAGAGGAAAGCAAAGCTTAAGAAAGCTTAAGGATGCTTTGTTGAGAATAACGGAAGCATATAAATCCTGAGTAAATGGGAAGATCGGTGCCTCGCCTGAAGACGTCAGCGATTCTTGCTATATCTTTACGAGTTTCATCCATCTCGGTTTCCAAGCATCATCAACCGTCCATCAACACAATTTCAGGTGATTGGAAGCGTAGCGAAGACCATGGCGTCCACCGGGAAAGATGTTCACCTCGTCGTTTTGATTCACGGACTATGGGGTACGTCAATCCTAACGGGGATAGTATACTGGCCGACCGTCGTCGAGGTTCTCCGGCCCACCTGGCCGCCGCCAAAGAAGAGCTAGAGAACGCATGGTCCAGCAAGCAGAATATCAAGGTGAATACGGCGGTCTCTGGATCGAGCGAGGACCCTACCGTTACTACTACGGTCAACGATGGAGGTTCAGAGGAATTGGTGATGGTAGTCGCTGGAGGCATGACCTCGCAGCTGACTTATGACGGGGTGGATGTGTGTGCGAGTAGAGTAGCCTGGGAGGTGAGGATGGACGTCCTTTGGGGATCATCTGGGTCTCATACCTTTCAAGGTGGATCAGCAGATGGAGCGGCTTGAAGAGGAACGGAAGAGGGTTACCAAAATCAGCGTAGTGAGCAGTGGGTCCCCTTCCGCAAGAGTTCCAACTGACAGAAGTCGAGACTGGCTACTCTCTCGGTGGTCGTGAGTCCCAAGTTGATGTTGGACGAAGCTCAACAAGATCTGCAGTGGTAGCTCGCTACCTGATTGGCCTACTGCACTCCCGAACGCCATCATTCTTCGACACCCATCGACCCGTGTCCTTCTCCACTATTGCCACACCAGTACATCCCCTCTCTGATGATGGAAGCACAAGCTGACAGAGTCAGCACCTCGGCATCCCGCGATACAGTACGTCTTGGCTCGGGACTCTCGCTCACCCGTAGATACCTTTCTGTCCTCAACTCTCTGTTGGCTCGGGGCAAGAATGCTGTCGCGATCTGGTGAACAGCTGTACGTTGCCGATAGATATTCCGACGGCGATCCCAGACCCCTGTTGGAGATCATGGCAGATCCAGGTTAGTTTCATGATTGATATCTCTCGCTGATGTCAGAGCTCGTCTTCATGCAGGCTCTCAAACGATTTCACCGAGTTCAAGTCTTCGCAAATGGGTGAGGCTCCTCATCGACGGCCAGTTGACGCGTAGTGTCAAAGATCGTACCGTCCCCTATCCCACGGCCGCCATCGACACAAGCGACCACTTCATCGAGTGGGAGGAAAAGGGCCTCGAAGTCGATGCGGACGAGGAGGGGATTATACGATCTTGGGAGAAGTCCATTCAGCCAAAGTCAGAATTTGGCGACGGCATGCCAACGAAGAAGAGGCGATGGCAAAATCCCATTAACGGCCTGCCGCCTGTGCTCCGGTATCGGTTCCCATTCAATTATGTGAGCTGATCTCGCCGAGTGAGACTGATGACCAGATCATTTTCGTACTCTTCCCAGTGCTGCTCCCGGTCGTCATATGCTTGATGTGAGCGGGCCAATAAACACCAGGGTATGAGCTGAATGCCGACAGGGTCACTCGATTGACCCTCGATACGAGAAGATCGTGAGTGGTCAATCCGAATGGTGATTGACCAGTAGACAAAAACGGCTGCAGATGCTCGCTCGCACATCGAAATCGGGTACCAGTACTGGGACAGTGACGCCCCGCTCCCCTATCCCATCTGCGTCCGGCCTGTCCGTGCAAGGTCTTCGCGAAGCGATTCGGCGTGTTGAACGCGGCATCGAAGCTGACCTGCTCTATGCTGGCGACGCACCAATGATGGACGCAGAGTCGACGCCACTATTTGCGAAGTCGACCTCAAGCGAGCCTTACGAGGCGGCGTCGAGATTACGGCTGAGCGATAGTCAACTACGCATGGCGCAGTGGCTGAATGCTCTACCGATCTCGAAGTATGTGACATGGTATCCAGAAGTCCCAAATTCACATGCAGTGATCATCGTCAGGTGAGTCTCGCAGCGGTACATCTGATATTGACGACGGAAGGGATCCTACGAATTTCCCCGGACATAATCGTGGACGCGGACTGCTGAGAAGGTGGGCGGAGGGCGTATTGGTTGATTGATTGCATGAACTCGCTTTGACTGCAAACATGCACCATGCATACAACGCAGTAGCACAACATGATCAATGGCAAGTTATGTGACAAATCAAGCTATTGGCACAACAAGAAATTGCTGGAACATGCGAACGACTCGTACAGGATGGGGATGGGGATGCGCCATCAAAATTCCAAATCTCGAAGACTTCCCATCGCTGTTATCGTTGCCGCAAAAGCTTCGAACGCGCTTCCGCCACTACTGTCATTAGCTTGCCGATCGTCCAACGAAGTATGTGGCATACTAAGCCTCTTGGACTCGGCTGAAAGCTCCGTCGACATGACCACGCTGGGCTGATCCAGGATTCTGCCGAGTACTGCTCTTGTGTTAGGACTCATATCGCTAGACAAAGGCCTACCTCGCACAGGAGTTACTGGACTTTCGGTCTTTGCATTAGACCGCTGACGGACCATCAGTTTCCTCCCGGCGCGGGACGTACTGTCTGGCTTTCGAGCTTGTGAACAGCGTCTTTGACCTTCCCTGCCATGGGTCTCTGTGCCTCCTTGTTAGGCACCTGAACTGCAGTGGCGGCGAGCTTCGCCTGAGATACACTCAGTTGTGCTGCCCTTCGGATCGGCTCGAAGCTGCGACCGGATGGGATAAAGCGCGGTCTCAGCGAGTCTCTCATAGTATGGACGGCCAGGACCGCATCGTTCGTGAACACCGGATGAGAACGCCCCTTGGCAACGGTTGAGCTGAAGCTTAGCGGAGTGGAGTGGACTGCCGGATCGACCAAGACCGGCAGAGTATCTTTGAACCGACTCGATCGCCTCGGCGTCGATGAAAGCAAGAATTGGTCATCCAGCCAGTCCGGGTTTATGCTGAAATCATCTGGTTCATCAAGGTTGTCTCCGAATGAGACCGAGTCCTGGAAGAAATCGAGATCAACGGTGCTTCCAGCTGCGTCGACGACCTCGGCCGTCCGTGCAGGAGATGCGCGCAAGCGCATCGTCCCGGTGTCCTCCGCGGAGTCAGACAGCATTTGTCGCTCGCCTGATAGCTCGTCCAGTGGATGGACCGAGAACTCATCCTCAGGATCGCCGAATGAGCCCAGATGACCGAGGACGTCTAGGAACTGCTCCTCCAGCTCCATCTTGGAGAACCGGTGGAAGGTGTCTGTCGTCATAGGCAGTGACGAGTGGGACCAAGGCGGAGTTGCGAGGGGTGAAACACATTCAGCAGGGTCAGTACTGGGCGAGCCGTACTGGTCGACTTGGCGAAGACTTTCTGGACCCTAACAAGACAAATCAGCGGGAGTCACTCCCGCGCAAGGTGTACGCACCTTGTTTCCATTGACATAGATATTATCGAGGCCCTTGATAGCAGAATCAATTCGCTCATCCGGGAAGAGCGTCAGATGATGCTCCCGAGATCCCGTCTCGGGACGGCTCGGTCGATAGGGATGGGGCTGACTTTCTCCTGATCGATGGCCTTTCGACGGATGGGATTCGGGGCAGCGGGCGGTCGCAGAGTAGCCTGAGCTGCGGACTGATCACCGCTGATTGTATTTCATTAACCGTTCTGGAGTTTTTCGACCGATTCGTGTCGGGACGAGGAACCGCGCAAGATTTGCAGGACGGAGAAGTGTGAAGAAGATCCAGGGCGGTAGTGTCCTGGAGGACGAATCGCCGGATGACTTGAGGTGTCGACGGGAAAGGTGATTCAATTTCAAGCGATCGGGGACGGGAGTCAAGCTTGCATGTAGGGGATGGAGTGGAAGGTCCGGAGTTAGACGTAGGAGTGAAGGATCGCGGAGCAGTAGGCAGATCCGGGCTGTCTGTGGCGTAACGTAAAGCTTGCTTGGGTCTCGAAGATGCCAGCTTCCTCTTGCGAAGTATGGGCAGCGGCGATCTGCGGAGCAAGTCGGGACGAGAGGGATATCCCGCGGATACCTTGCGGAAGCTGGCGATTTGGTTTCGTGACAGCTTCAGCCGTAGCGAGTAGTCGACCGGACTGGCATACGGCTGACGAAAGGACGAGGAGTAGATCCGCTTATCTGGCACAGCGTTCATACCAGCCAGTGCATCGTCGCAGACAGATGAAGTCGGCAGAGGTAGTCGCGATGGGTTGGGAGGGTCCAGGCTATCGCGAGATAGCGTCAGCCGTTGACCGAGTAAGGTGGTGTGGCGCTTGATTTTGACGACTTGTCGATGGTCTGCATCGTCAAATGGTAAGGCTGACCCGGTGACCAGGAGCCTATGCCCACCTGAATCGTCTATCCTGCCCGATCTGGCTTTCCGCGAGGCACTCACGGCAGTCGCGTTACCGGGTCGCGCTTCGCTTGACTTTGAAAGAGTGAGAGTAGAGGTCTGGGCTATTGGAGCGACTTGTCGATGTCTCGACAACGAAAACAGTCTGGAGATAGTCGAAGCGGTGGAGGACTTGCGTGGGGCGATATGCTCGATGCCTTGTGGATGCGATTGGATTTCGGATGGGCGAGGATGGCGGGGGGAGTAAGGGTGACGGTCTTCGAAGGGAGTCCGTTTAGAGTAGCTCATGATACGATTGTTCGTCACAAGTTGAAAGGTAAGAGGATGTCACATGCATTGAAGGAAGGTGGGGTAAATCGAGAGGAGAAGAAATTGACTATGGGGTGAGGTGGATAAAAGGGGGAGGTGATGAGGCTGAAAGAGAGAGATGGAAGCAAAATCAGTCTCGTCAAGGGAGCAAAAGTGGAGGTAATCGACTTCT
>JAABUL010005966.1_pt1 | contig 14519 bp, 13 predicted proteins | sample 5559151 | NCBI WGS metagenome assembly JAABUL01 (sample SAMN10711876, study PRJNA513368) | rock metagenome | isolation source: Antarctica rocks | place: Antarctica: Victoria Land, Pudding Butte sud | reverse complement strand
GGAGCTGTCCAGACCAAGCCGGCGTTCCAACTCGGCAATGCGACTTCGAAGCATCGCGTTTTCCGCCTGAAGCAGCGCCACCAACGCCTCCAGCGAGATCGTCGTCGAAGGACGACCCTCGGCGGCATGGTCCTCGTCAGTTGGCTGATTCGGCGGCGAAGTCACCGGAAGCTTGACTCATACCTTGCCGCATCGAGTCAATACCCGTCGCCACAGATCGACCAACCTGGGCAGTTACGTCCGCAGTCTTTATAACGGTTCCTCGACATGATGAGGGGACCGTATGAAGATTGATGGGACGGCATACCGGGCCATTTGGGTGGATACGGCGGATGGTTGGTCCGTCCGCATCATCGATCAGACCAAGTTGCCGTGGTCGTTGACGTTTCTCCGCCTGACCACGCTGCGCGAAGCGGCGCACGCCATCCGCAGCATGCAAATCCGTGGCGCACCGCTGATCGGGGCCACAGCTGCATATGGCCTCGCGCTCGCCGTGCATGAGGACCCGGCGACCGATGCCATGGAGCGCGCGGCAGAGACGCTGGCGGCGACCCGCCCGACCGCCGTCAACCTTCGCTGGGCGCTGGATCGGATGCTGACCCGGCTGCGGAACACCGCCCCTTCGACTCGCGTCGCGGCGGCCTATGCGGAAGCCGCCTCCATCGCCGATGAGGACGTCGCGCAGAATTCCGCCATCGGTGAGCACGGGAGCGCCCTGATCGCCGCCGCCGCTCGCGAGAAGGCCGCCGGCCCCGTGAACGTGCTGACGCACTGTAACGCCGGCTGGCTGGCCACCGTCGATTGGGGCACCGCCCTGGCCCCAATCTACAACGCGCATAATTCCGGCATCCCGGTCCACGTATGGGTCGACGAGACCCGGCCCCGGAACCAGGGCGCGTTCCTCACCGCCTGGGAGCTCGCCAAACACGGCGTCCCGCACACCGTCATTTCCGACAATGCCGGCGGCCACCTGATGCAACAGGGCCAGGTCGATCTCGCTATCGTCGGCGCCGACCGCGTCAGCCGGGCCGGCGACGCCGCGAACAAGATCGGCACCTATCTCAAGGCGTTGGCCGCGCACGACAACGCCGTGCCGTTCTGGGTGGCGTTCCCGTCCACCACGATCGACTGGACCGTCGAGTCCGGCGCCGCCATCCCGATCGAGGAGCGCGACGCCTCGGAGGTCACGACCATCACCGGTCGCGGCCTCGACGGCGTCGTCACCACGGTCCGCATCGTCCCCACCAGCAGTCCGGCCGCCAACCCGGCCTTCGATGTGACACCAGCCCGGCTGCTCACCGGCCTCATCACGGAGCGCGGCCTGTGCGACGCGAGCGCGGAGGGCCTGGCATCGTTGTTCCCGGAGCATGCCGCGCGTCAGCGCACGCCCGCGTAAAGCTCCTTGGGCCAGCGCCGGTGGAGCCAGAGCCAGCTCTCCGGCTTGGCGCGGATCCAGTCTTCGAGGCGATCGTTCACCGTCTGTGTGAGCGCGGCAATGTCGGCCGCGCGATCGCCGCTCGCGGGCAGCGTCAGCAACGGCTCGTAGGTCACCCGAAAGCGCGCCGGCCCGATCCGCTGGGCATAGGTCGGCAGCACCGCGCAGCCGAACTTCAACGCCAGCGCAGCCAGGGCCGAAGCAGTCATCGCCGGCCGGCCGAAGAACCTCGCCTCGATGCCGTCATTCATCTTCTGATCCTGCAGCAAGCCGACGTAACCGCCCTGCCGGAGGTGCAGCAACGTCTGCCGGGCTCCGTGCGCGCCTTTCGGGAACAGTTTCTCGTTGGCGCCCGGCGAGGCCCGGCGCAGCTCCAGGATGAGCCGGTCGATCTCCTGATTGTCGGCCGGCCGATATAACGCCGCGGACGGCACGCCTCGGCGGGCCGTCGCGAGCGGCAGCACCTCCCAGTTGCCGATATGGCCGGTGAACAGGATCGCCGGGCCGCCCGCCTTGGCCAGCGCGTCGATGTGCTCGCCGCCGACCACCTCCCATCCCGGCCCGCTCGCCGTCTCCTGCAGGCGGCCCACATGGGCGAACTCGCCGGCGGTGCGGCCGAGATTCTCCCAAACCCCCCGGATCACGCGGCGCCGGTCCGCCGCGTCCAGCTCCGGCAGCGCCAGGCGGAGATTGCGGTCCGCCACGCGCGAGACCCGCAGCATCGGCCCGACCGTCCGCGCCACCGCGCCGCATAGATTGCTGGCGCCCACCGGCCCGAGCCGGAGCAGCAGCCACACCGCGCCCCGCGCGGCCAGCCCCTCCAGCCGATGCGCGAGCGTCACGCCATCACCTCGTCCAGCAATCGTTCCACCGCCCCTTCATCCTGCCATCGCAGTCGCACGCCGAGCACCTCGATGCGAGAGGCAGACGGCCACCGGACCGCGTCCTTAGCGGTCGTGATCGGCCTGGCGTCCAGAACCGACGCCTGCGCCAGGGCCCGCTCGATCTCCGCCCCGGTGAACCGATGGTGATCGGCGAACAGCGCCGACCCGGCTACCACGGCGCCGGCCTCCCGCAACGTCTCGACGAACTTGGACGGCCGCGCGATGCCGCAGATCGCGAACACGCGCGCCCCGTCCAACCGCCGGTCGGGCTCGAGCGACGCAGCCAGCACCGGCAGCGCGCCGAGCCGCCGGCCCGCCTGGCCCGCATCGGCGCCGATCATGACGCAGGCGCGGCATCGGGCGGCGGCCTCCGCCGGGTCCTCGCGCAACGGACCGGCCGGCATCACCCGCCCGTTGCCGAACCCGACGGCGCCATCGACCACCAGCAGCGAGGCCGTCTTCACCAGGCCCGGGTTCTGCAGCCCGTCATCCATCAGCAAGGCCTGCGCCCCGGCCGCCACGGCCTGCCGCGCCGATTGCGCCCGGTCCGCGCCCACCCAGGTCGGCGCCACGGCCGCCAGCAGCAACGGCTCGTCGCCCACCAGCCCGGCGTCGTGCTGCGGGTCGACCCGCAGCACGCCCCGCACCCGCCCCCCATAGCCCCGGGTCAGGCAATGCACCGCCACGCCGCGGGCCCGCAGCCTGGCCGCGAGATCCAGCACGACGGTGGTCTTCCCCGCCCCGCCCACCCCGGTATTGCCGCAGCACAGCACCGGCACCGGCGCGCGCCAGCCCGGGCGCCTGATCCGCCGCCTTGTCGCGGCGGCAAACACGAACGCCGCCGGCGCGAGCAACTGCGGCACGAGCCCGTCCCGCCGCCAGAACCCGGGCGCCATCATCGCGCCAGCAACTCCAGGAGGCGGGCGGCAATGCGGTCCGGCAAGGCCCCCTCCCCGTCGGCCACGCGCTGCGCCGCCCGCCCCATCGCCGCCCGCGCGCCCTGGTCGCGCAGCATGCGATCGACCCAGACGCGCAAGCCCGCCTCGTCCGGCACCTGCGCGATCGCCCCGGCCACGGCCAAGGACGCCACCACCGCGTCAAAATTGCCGGTATGCGGCCCGACGACGACGGCGCAGCCGAACCGCGCCGCCTCGAGCGGGTTCTGCCCGCCGCGTCCGATCAGGCTGCGGCCCATGAACACGACCGGCGCCAGCCGATACAGCAATCCCAGCTCGCCCAACGTATCGGCGATCCAGAGGCCGCCGCCCGGTGGCGCCGCGCCCAGCGAGCGGCGCGGCGCGGCAAGCTCGGCCGCGACCTCGGCCCCGCGCTCGGGGTGCCGTGGCGCCACGATGGTCAGCAGGCCCGGATGCGCCGCGGACAGGGCGCGATGCACCGCGCCGGCCACCGCCTCCTCGCCCGGATGCGTGCTGGCCGCCAGCCAGACCGGCCGCGCGCCGATTGCCTCCTGCAACCGAGCCAGCTCCGCCGCATCCACCGGCAGCGGCGGCGCGGCGAGCTTGAGGTTGCCCGGCGGATCGAGCTGCCGCGCCCCGAGCTGGCGCAGGCGCTCCGCGGAGTCGGCCGATTGAGCATGCACGACGTCGAACGCGCCGACCATCTGCCGCGCGAACCGCGGCACCCGCCGCCATTGCCGGAAGCTGCGCGCCGACATGCGCGCGTTGACCAGCATCAGCGGGACCCGGCGGACGCAGCAGGCGTCGATCAGGTTCGGCCACAACTCGCTCTCGACGAACGCGGCGGCATCCGGCCGCCAATGATCGAGGAAACACGCCGCCCAGGCCGGCACGTCGAGCGGCACGAACCGATGAAACACCCGATCCAACGCCAACTCGGGCAGGCGGCGCTCGAGCAGCCGCGCCGACGTCACCGTCCCGGTCGTGAACAACACCGACAATTCCGGCGCCTGGCGGGCCAGGCTGCACAGCACCGGCAGCATCGAGACCGCCTCGCCGACGCTGGCCGCATGCATCCAGAGCAGCCGGCCCGGCGGCCGAGCGCCCGCATCGATCCCCTCGCGCTCGCCCAACCGCGCGGCGATCTCCTTGCCGCGCCCGACCCGGCGCCGCAGCATCCAGCGCAGTAAAGGCGGGCTGGCCGCGGTGCCGAGGCGCCAGGCGGCTTGGATCACCCCCTGCACAGTACATCCGCCGCGTCGGCCGCCTCGTTCAGCGCCGCCTCGATCTGCGGCAGGCTCGCGGCCCACTCCTCACGCGGCACCGCGATCGGCGCGCCGCAGACCAGCACGCCGCGCCCGAACGGCAGCGGCAAAACCATGCGGTCCCAGGTCGGCAGCACCGAGCGCCGGCTCGTCTGCGCGCCACAGGGAATGATCGGCGCCTGCGCCAAGCCAGCGAGCTGCGCCACGCCTGCGGCCGCTTTGCGCGCCGGGCCGCGCGGCCCGTCCGGCGTGAGCACCACCTGCCCGCCCGCTTCCAGCGCAGCCACCAGCGCTCGCACCCCCTCCGCGCCCCCCTTCCGGACCCGGCCGCGCGCCGACGACCCATGGATCACCTCGACCCCGAACCCCCGCATGATGTCGCCGATCAGGCGCCCGTCGCCATGCCGGCTGACCAGCACCGACATCCGGCCGCGCGCCCCCTCGCGGCGCCCCCCCTCGCGGCGCTCCGTCACGGCCAGCGTCCACAACGCCGGCATCAGCGGCAGACGCTCGTGCCAGAACGCGAACACGGCGGGTCGGCCGAGCAGATAGGGGTCGAGAGCATCTCGCCCGTGCAAGGTCCATCGCGTGGTCCGAAGCGCGAAGCGTAGATAGGCCCCGAGCGCCAAGGCCCCGAAGGCCAGGGTCCGAGGATGGCGAAGGAGCCGCTTCATGGTCGATGGCGCGGTAGCATGGCTACCTCACCCCGGCAAATCTGGCCGAAAGTTAAGCCGTGCGGGTCAGGTTGGTGAAGAACAGCTCCGCGCACGCCCTCCAGGAGAACCGCTCCGCATGGGCCCGGCAGGCGCCGCGGTCGCCCTGCAGCGCCAGCATCGCCGCCGCGCGCAGGTCATGGTCGAGCGCGCCCACGCCCGGCGCCGCCCCGGCCAGGATATCGGCCGGCCCGGTCACCGGCAGTGCCGCGATCGGCGTGCCGCAGGCCAGGCTCTCCAGCAGCACCAGCCCGAACGTGTCGGTGACGGACGGGAATACGAACACGTCCGCGCCCGCATAGGCGCGGGTCAGCGCCGGCCCATGCCGCTCGCCGACGAAATGCGCTGCCGGATAGGCCGCCTCGAGCCCTCCGCGCTGCGGGCCATCCCCTACCACAACCTTCGTCCCCGGCAGGTCGAGCGACAGGAACCGCTCGAGGTTCTTCTCGACCGCGAGCCGGCCGACATACAGGAAGATCGGCCGCGGCCAGGGCCAGTCCTCGCGGTCATGCGGGCTGAACTTCTGCAGGTCGACGCCGCGAGACCAGGGCAGCAGGTTGCGGAACCCCCGCCCGGCCAACTCGCGCCTCAGGCTGCCGGTGGCCACCATCGTGCCCTGCGCCCGACCGTGAAACCCGCGCATGAACGCGTAGCTCAGGCCCAGCGGCACCCGGGCCCGCGCATGCAGGTATTCCGGAAAGCGGGTGTGGAACGACGTCGTGAAGCGGACGCCGTGGTAGATCGCCCAGCGCCGCGCGGCCCAGCCGAGCGGGCCTTCGGTGGCGATATGCAGCGCCTCCGGCCGGAACGCCTCGATCATCGGCACCAGACGCCGGGCCGGCGTCACCGCCAGGCGGATGCTGCTGTAGGTCGGCATCGAGACCGTGCGGAACCGGTCGGGTCCGATCACCTCGATATCGTGCCCGAGCGCGGACAGCTCCTGCACCAGCATCGCGAGCGTGACCACCACCCCGTTCACCTGCGGATGCCATGCGTCCGAGATGATCAGGATGCGCATGGTGCTAGGCGCCGGCTGCGACGGGAGACGAGCGCGAGCGGAACAGCGACAGCTTGTTGCGCGCCGCCCAGTCGACCAGCTCGAGCTTGCCGTCGTCGTGCTCGACCAGCGCGGTGCAGCTCTCCACCCAGTCGCCGGTGTTGCAGTAGAGGATGCCGTCGACCATACGCATTTCGGCATGGTGGATGTGGCCGCAGACCACGCCGTCGAAGCCGCGCTTCTTGGCGTCAGCGGCCAGCGCCGTCTCGAACCGGTCGATCGCCTTGACCGCTCCCTTGACCTGCCGCTTGAGCCATTGGCTGAGCGACCAGTAATCGTAGCCCATGATCCGGCGCACCGCGTTGAGCCAGCGATTGGCGACCAGGGCGGCCGTATAGGCGCTGTCGCCGAGGCGGGCGAGGAACTTGGCATACCGCACCACGCCGTCGAACTCGTCGCCGTGCAGCACCAGCAGCCGCTTGCCGGCCGCGGTCACATGCGACGTCTCGCGCCGCACCTCGATCCCGGCGACCTCGAACTGGTGCGCCTCCTGGGATTGCGGCAGCCAGGCCCGGAACATCTCGTCGTGGTTGCCGGGGATGTAGACGATCTCGGTGCCGCGCTTGGCATGGCGCAGGATAGCGCGAACTACCCGGTCGTGGTTGGCGTCCCAGAACCAAGTCTTGCGCAGACGCCAGCCGTCGATGATGTCGCCGACCAAGTAAAGCTTCTCGCAGCTGACCTGTTCGAGAAAGTCGGCCAAGAAATCGCTCCGGCACCCCCGAGTTCCTAGATGCATGTCGGAAACGAAGACAGACCGGTAGCGGGCGGATAAGGCCGGAGAAATCGCGTTCATTCGATCAGCAACCTCGCTGTGCCAGAGCTGCCCGGGTCATACGATTGCATCCTCACGATGCACGTGAAGTTTCCGTGATGCAGCATTTCTGTCGTAATCCCCTTCGTGTCGAACAGTAAAAAGGCCGCCTCCTTGCGGAAGCGGCCTTGATTTCGCTCGTTTAAACTCCGCACTAGCGGCCTTGTTGGATCGCCGACAGCACCCAGTGACCACCCTGTGCGCGCATGAAGGTCCAGAGCTCCGTCGCCGAACTTCGCGTTGCCCGGTCGCCCTCGACCACCCGCCCGGTCGAGTCGAGCGTCACGTCGACCATCGAGAACCGCATCGCCACCGTCGCGAACTCGCGATTTCCCTCGGACCACGCCTCCGACAAGTCGCCCTGGTCGAGCCGCACGTCGGTGACCGTGTTGTGGAGCCCGCGACTCGTCAAATTGGCCAATTGCTCGGCGAAGTAGCTGACCATCTCCGGAGTCGCCAGCGTCTGCATCCGCGCCAGATCTTGCGCCGACCACGCCGCCTGCACGTCCTGCAAGGTGCGGTCGTACGCCTGGTAATCGGCCGGGCTGATGGTCACAGGCCGGGTTGCCGGCATCGCGCCGCCGCCCGCTGCCATGCCGCTCGCCATGCCCGCTTGGGCCGGCTGTCCCATCCGCGCAAAGCTGCCCATCCTGCCACCGGCGCCCGCGCCCGCCAGGGCCGACCGGTTAGAGAACATGCGGAACAGCCAGCGTCCGATGAAATACAGCAGCGCGAGTTGCAGCAGCAGGCCGATGAAGCCGAACCCGCCGCCGCCGAACATGCCGTGCCCGAACAGCAGGCCGCCGATCCCGGCGCCGAGCAGGCCACCCATCAGCCCGGACGTGAACCCACCCCGCCCATAGCCTTGCTGGGCCGGCGCAAAGCCCGGGTTCACCGCATTCGGCCGCTGCGTCATCGTACGGTCCATCGGTGCCGACATCGACGGCGCCGTGTTCGTCACCGGCGGCGCCGAGTAGGTGCGCGACCCGCGGCTGCCCATGGACGAGCTGCCGCCAGCGCGCGCGTCAGCGAGCGACGGCGCCAGGGCCAGCGCCGCGACGGCGCAGGCGGCGAGAAGAGCGGACGAGCGAGACATGGACTGAGCTCCAACGAGACTGTGCCGCAATATATGTCAATCCAGCTTACATTACAGGTGCGACATGCATCGAGGCCGCCGACCCTCAGGACCCGGCCAGCGTCATGGCCTCGAGCCGCACGGTCGGCGCATCGGTCCCGCGGCGGAAGCGCAAATCGTTGGCCGGCGTCAGGTGCAGGAACATCTCCTGCAGCGTCCCGGCGATCGTCACTTCGGCCACCGGCTCGGCCAGCGCGCCGTCGCGGATCATGAACCCGGCCGCGCCCCGGCTGTAGTCGCCGGTGATCCCATTGATGCTCGTGCCCATCATCTCGGTGACGTAAAGCCCGAGCTTGATATCGGCCATCAGCTCGGCCGGGCTCATGCTGCCCGGCTCGAGATACAGATTGGTCGGCGATGGCGACGGCGCGCCGCCGACGCTGCGCGCCGCGTTCGCCGTGGTCTGCAGGCCGAGCTGGCGCGCCGTGCGGCTGTCGAGCAGCCAGGTCTTGAGCACGCCGTCCTCGATCACGCGCTTGGCACGCGTCGGCACGCCCTCGGCATCGAACCGGCGCGAACGCAAGCCACGCACCCGCCGCGGATCATCCTGCACGGACACGCCGCGGGCGAAGATCTGCTCCCCCATCCGCTCCTTGAGGAAGCTCGTCCCGCGCGCGACCGAGCTGCCGTTGATCGCCGAGGACAGGTGCCCGAGCAGGCTGTTGGACACCCGCGGGTCGAACACCACCGGCATGCGGCCGGTCTTCGGGCGTGTCGGGTTCAGCCGCGCGATCGCCTTCTCGCCAGCGATCCGGCCGACGCCGACCGGGTCGTCGAGATCGCCGAGATGGACGGTGCTGGCGTAGTCGTAATCGCGCTGCATCCCGGTGCCTTCGCCCGCCAGCGCCGTCGCCGAGACCGAGTGCGAGGTCCGCACCTGCCGCCCCGCGAACCCGGCCGACGTCACCAGCACCAGCTCCGTGCGCCCGTAACCCGCGTCCGAGCCTTCGGTGTTGGTCACGCCCGATACCGCGAGTGCCGCCTCTTCGGCCAGCGACGCGCGGCGGAGCAAGGCCGCCATGTCGGGCTCCGCCGGATCGACCAGATCGAGGTCGATCGGCTCCGGCTCGGCCGCCTCGTCGGCGAGCCCGGCGAACGGGTCCTCCGGCACGATCCGCGCCATCGCCACCGCGCGCTCGACCAGCGCGTCGAACCCGGCCGGGTCGACCGCGGTCGACGACACGTTGGCCGAACGCTTGCCGATGAACACCCGCAGGCCGAGGTCGCGGCCCTCGGAGCGCAGGATTTGCTCGGTCTGCCCCAGCCGGCGCTGCACGCCGATCGAGGTGCCGGCCACCAGCGCCGCATCCGCCGCGTCCGCGCCCGCCGCGCGGGCCCGCTGGATTAGGTCCGACAGGAGATCGAGCTCGTTCATGCCGCCAGCTTCTCGGCGATCATCGGCAAGGTCGGCACCTGCTCGGCCGGCCCGATCGTGGCCAGCGTCGGCGTGCCGCGGAAGATGCGCGACGCGGCCCGGCGCACGTCGTCGAGCGTGACCGCGGTCAGCTTGGCGACCGTCTCGGCGGTCGGGATGATGCGCCCGAACACCTGCATCTGCCGCGCCACCTGCTCGCAGCGGCTGCCGGTGCTCTCCAGCGACATCAGCAGGCTCGCCTTGACCTGCGCCCGCGCCCGGTCGAGCTCGGCCGGGTTGACGTGCTGCTGCACCTTGCGCAGCTCCTCCAGCGTCACCGGCATCAGCTCCTCGGCCTCGCGCTCGCCCGTGCCGGCGTAGATGCCGAACAGGCCGCCATCGATGAACGGAGCGTTGAACGAGTAGATCGAGTAGACCAACCCGCGCTTCTCGCGGATCTCCTGGAACAGGCGCGACGACATGCCGCCGCCCAGCAGCGTGCTCAGCAGCAGCGCCGGGTAGTAGTCGGGATCGGCATAGCCGACCGAGGGAAACCCGAGCACGATATGCACCTGGTCCAGCTCGCGCGCCTCGCGGAACTCGCCGCCGGCATAGGCGCCGGCCGTGAACCGGTCGGGCATCACCGAGGGCAGGTCGGCAAAATGCTTCTTCGCCAGCTCCACGACCGTGTCGTGCTCGAGCGCGCCGGCCGCCGCCACGACGACGTTTCCGGCCGCGTAATGCCGCTGCATGTAGCCGGTGAGCTGCGCGCGGGCCATGCCGCGGATCCCCTCCTCGGTCCCCAGCACCGGGCGGCCCATCGGCTGGCCGGGGAACGCGGTCTCCTGGAAGCGGTCGAAGATGATGTCGTCCGGCGTGTCGTTGGCCTGGCCGATCTCCTGCAGAATCACACCGCGCTCGCGCTCCAGTTCCTCGGGCGCGAACGAGCTGTGCGTCAGGATGTCGCCGATGATGTCGGCGCCGAGTGCGAGATCCTCCTTCAGCAGCTTGACGTAGTAGGCGGTCTGCTCGCGCGCGGTGTATGCGTTGATGTGGCCGCCGACGTTCTCGACCGCCTCGGCGATCTCGGCCGCCGTGCGCCGCGCGGTGCCCTTGAACGCCATGTGCTCGAGGAAATGCGAGGCGCCGTTCTCGGCTTCGGTCTCGTTGCGCGTGCCGGTGGCGACATAGGCGCCGAACGACACGGTCTCGACCCGGTCCATCGTCTCCGTGACCACCGTCAGGCCGGAGGGCAGGCGGGTGGCGCGGATGGCTTCGTTCATGCAGCGTTCCTCAATGCGAAAGCGCGCACCGCGGCCTCGACGGCGCCGAGGTCGGCAGGGGCGCAGGAGTAGCGTTCAGTCCTCTCATATAGGTCGGCCAGGCGCGGCGGCAGAGGGGGCCGCTGGCCGATCGCGGTCTCCATCGCGTCCGGGAACTTGGCCGGGTGCGCGGTGGCCGTCGCGATCATCGGCACCCGCTCGAGCCCATGCGCCCGCGCCGCGGCGATGCCGATGGCGCTATGCGGGTCGGCAAGGTAGCCCGACTGCCACAGCCGGCGGATCTCCGCCCCGGTCTCGGAATCGTCCATCCGGAACCCGGTGAACAGCGTCCGCGCCCGGTGCCAGGCCGCGTCGGACACCGCCATGTGCCCCTCGGAGCGGAACCCGGTCATGGTCCGCTCGGTCGCGACCGGGTCGCGCTCGAGCAATTCGAACAGCAGGCGCTCGAAATTGCTGCTCACCTGGATATCCATGCTCGGCGACAGGCTCGGCTCGACCGTGCGGATGCTCATGTCGTTCGTCGCCAGGAACCGCGTCAGGATGTCGTTGCGGTTGCTCGCGACCACCAGCCGCGCGATCGGCACGCCCATCCGCCGCGCCGCCCAGGCCGCCAGCACGTTGCCGAAATTGCCGGTCGGCACGCTGAACGCGACCTCGCGGTCGGGGCTGCCGAGGGCCACCGCGGACGCGACGTAATACGGGATCTGCGCGGCCACCCGCGCCCAGTTGATGCTGTTGACCGCCGAAAGGTGCAGCTCCCGGCGGAACGGAGCGTCGGCGAACATCGCCTTCACCAGGTCCTGGCAATCATCGAACGTGCCGTCGACGGCGATGTTGGCGATGTTGGACGCCTGCACGGTGGTCATCTGCCGCCGCTGCACCTCGCTGGTGCGCCCCTGCGGATGCAGGATCACCACATCGAGCTGCGCCCGGTCGCGGCACGCCTCGATCGCCGCCGCCCCGGTGTCGCCCGACGTCGCGCCGACGATGGTGATCCGCTGGTCGCGGTCGCGCAGCACCCGGTCGAACATGCGGCCGAGCAGCTGCATCGCCAGGTCCTTGAACGCCAGCGTCGGCCCGTGGAACAGCTCCAGCGACCACAACCCGGTCTCGAGCTGGACCAGGGGTGCGACCGCCGGGCGGTCGAATCCGGCATAGGCGTCGCGACACATCGCCAGCAGCCCGCCTACGGCGAACGCATCACCGACGAAGGGCGCCAGCACGCGGGCGGCGATCTCGGGATAATCGAGGCCGCGCATGGCGCGCAGATCCGCGGGCGAGAGCGTCGGCCACGTCTCCGGCACGAACAGCCCGCCATCTTCGGCAAGCCCGGCCAGCAGCACGCCGGCGAAATCGCGCGGCGCAGCCCGGCCCCGCGTGGAGACGTAGCGCAAGGCCTACTGCCGCTTGCCGGCGTCGTCCTTCTCGTCGCCGTCCTTGTCGTCGTCGTCCTTTTCCTCGTCCTCGTCCTCCTCGCCCTCTTCCTCCTGGCTCTCGTACCATTCGAGGACGTCGTCGTGGAAATCGGGATCGTTCAACAGGCGCATCGCCAGCGCGACGGCGATCTCGTAGGGCTCGGGCACATCGGTCGCCCCCTCCGGCAATTCGCGCGCCGGCACGACGCGGACGGTCATCGAACCGTCCTCCTCGCCGATCACGAGCGCCACTTCCGTGGGTTCCAGGTCGACCGGGGTCATCTTCACGTCGGGCATGTCTGCAGTTCCGCTGAAACGAGACGCGGCTCTAGCACCTGGAGAATGCGCCGCCAATCGTGCTCACGCGAGGTAGCGCCGCGTCAGATGCGCCTCGAAGTCGCCGGGATCGAGCGGCTTGCCGGTGGCCGAGCGCAGCAGGTCGTTGAAGCCCAGCCGGCTGCCCTGCCCATGCACCCGGGCGCGCAGCCAGGTCACCAGCCCACCCAGCTCGCCCCGCGCCAACGCCGCATCCAGGCCCTCGATCTCGCGCCGCGCCGCCGCCATCAGCTGCGCCGCGCCCATCGCGCCCAACGTATAGCTCGGAAAATAGCCGAACAGGCCGTCATACCAGTGGATGTCCTGCAGGCAGCCGCGCGCGTCGTCGGGCGGGACGATGCCGAGCAGCGCCTGCAGCCCGTCCCGCCACGCGCCCGGCAGGTCGCCTACCTGCAGCTCACCCGCCACCAGCGCGCGCTCGAGCCGGAAGCGCAGGATGACATGGGCCGGATAAGTCATTTCGTCGGCATCGACCCGGATGAACCCGCGCTCGACCCGGCGCCAGAGCCGGGCCAGGTTCTCCGGCGCATACGGCCCCGCGTCGCCGCCGAACAGCGCGTGCAGCTGCGGCCCGAGCCAGGACAGGAACGCGTCGCCCCGGCCGCACTGCATCTCCAGAATGAGCGACTGGCTCTCATGCGCCGCCATGCCAGCCGCTTCGCCCACCAGCTGGCGCGCGAACGCGGCCGGCAAGCCCCGCTCGTACAGTGCGTGGCCTGCTTCATGGACGACGCCGAGCAGCGCCTGCGCCGGGTCGGCGTCGTTGTAGCGGGTGGTGATCCGGACATCGGTCGGCGAGCCGCCGCAGAACGGATGCGCCGACCGGTCGAGCCGGAAATGCTCGGGCTCAAGCCCGACGCGCTCGGCCAAGGTGCGGCACAACCCTTCCTGCCGCTCGGCCGGGAACACGCCAGCCAGCGCGATCGGAGCGCCACGCGTCGCTTGCGCCGCTTCCGCCCGCGGCAGCGCCTCGCGCAGCCAGACCTCGTAGCGGTCGAACACCGGCTCGACGTCGGCGGCCGTGACGCCGCGCTGGAAGCCGTCCATCAGCGCGTCATAGGGCGACAGCCCCAGCGCCGGACCGAGCGCGGCGGCCGACTCCCGCGTGAGCGCCACCACCTCGGCCAGATGCGGCGCAACGCGGGCGAAGTCCGACGCGGCCCGCGCCTCGCGCCAGACCTGCTCGCAGGACGCATTGGCCTTGGCCTGCGCCTCGACCAGCGCGGCCGGCAGCGCCGTCGCCCGCGTGTAGGCGTGCCGCATCAGGCGCAGGTTGGCCGCCTCCCACGCCGCCTCGGGCGCGGCGTCCTCCGCCTCCGACAGCTCGTCACCGATCGCAGGCTCGGTCAGCATGGCGTGCCCGATCCCGGCCATCACCGCGAGCTGATCGCCTCGCGCCGGGCCGGCGCCGGACGGCATCATCGCCGAGGCGTCCCAATGCAGCACCGCGGTCGCCTCGCCCAGCGTGGCGATGCGGGCGAACCGGTCGGCGAGCTTGGCATAGGCGGTCATGGGCGGAGCGTCCTCCTGACGAAGGCGGCGAATACGACGACCAGGCAGAGCGCCAGGCCGAACCAGGTGAGGGCATAGCCGAGATGGTCGTTCGGCGGCCGCGGCAGCGCGCTGACCGGCTGCGGAACGCCGCCGGTGCCCAGCGCCACCAGCGTGAACGGGGCGACCTCGGGCAAGCCGAGCGCATGCCCGATGGCGGCCGGATCCAACGACCAGAACCGCCGCGCCGGCAGATCGGCCCCCGGCTGCAGCCAGTTCGCCGCTTCGGCGGCCCGGACATAGCCGACCACGGTCACCTCGTCGGCGCTTGGCGGCACGGGCGCCCCGTCCGGCAACCAGCCGCGATCGACGAGCAGGGGAGCCGCACCCGCCCGCTCGAGCGGGGTCAGCAGATGGGAG
>JAABUL010005965.1_pt1 | contig 14522 bp, 13 predicted proteins | sample 5559151 | NCBI WGS metagenome assembly JAABUL01 (sample SAMN10711876, study PRJNA513368) | rock metagenome | isolation source: Antarctica rocks | place: Antarctica: Victoria Land, Pudding Butte sud | reverse complement strand
CTACATGGGGCGTGACCCACTAGTAGTCCGTCAAGGCTGAAATAGATGGTTCGCGCGTGTCTACTGGGACCGCCGCCGTCCCGGCGGCTTGTGGTAGCGCCAGCACAGCGCGGGTTCACCGAGAGGGCCGCCCAGCAACGGTGGCCGCCGGGACGGCAGCGGTCCCAGTAGACAACCGTCAAGACGACGCTTGACGGACTACTAGTGGGTCACGCCCCATTTAGGTGGAATTGATGCGTAGCAGCCCATCGCGGTTGCTACGCACCCCGTGACGCTCGTTGACTAGCCGGGGGTGGCAATTTGACCAACTCCAGTTAATTGGGGCGTGACCCACTAGTACCTCGAAGACTCTCGTTTCCTCGCCAAGTCCCCCCAGCTACCACCATTCGCTGCATAGGAACCTGGGCTGTCGGCGTCACCAGCAGCTGATTGTCTCGTGTGGCACCGATCGCTCCATGTGGCATAAACTCTGAGTGTCGGGTGCCACGGTGGTGCCGTGATCGAGTGGAGGGCATGTCGATCATCGCACTGTCATAGGGCGGCCTTCTACCACCTATCACACGACGTGGGTGACGACGGTATGGACTGATACTGGGGCTGCATAAAGATTCCACGCAACGCATGTATATGCAGGGCTAACGGCTGGGGCGCGTGCGGCAGGACGAGGGAGGCGACGTACAATCCGAGATCTGAGATGAGCTGGCCTAGCGCGCCCCGTTGTCGTCGTCGTGCGGCGCAACTATTTCATCCCCATTGGATGAGATACAGATCGAACGGATCGGAGGGGCCGTTCGCTGGCCCGTCAGCATGCGGTGCAACGACGCCCAGGTGGTTTAGGTCAGCAATACAACCACGGCACATAGCTCAACCGGACAACCCGGATGCCGCACGTAGCCGGCATAGGGACGATTCGACGGGACCATGTGTCCCTTGTCCTCTTCAGCCTATCGCTTCACCTGCCTCACCAAAAGAGGGCATGAACCACTTTTATCCTAGCGATCACAATATGCTAGGTGTTGGCGGAGTAGAACCCTGCAAGCTATTGCGAAACGCATCGCTTGGCGATGACAAGCGCTGGAGCCCCTAACAATCAGTCCACCATGCAGGGCATCACATCACGCATCATAATCGCTTGAAAACCCTACTTCACAGCGCCGAGCGTCATGCCGCGCACCAGCGGCTTTTGAACAAGCAGGCCGAAAATTAGCATGGGAATCATTACCAATGTTCCGGCAGCGGTCAGAGGCCCCCATTCGGTCCCCTGGAATGTGAGGAAGGAGGTGATTCCGACAGGTAGGGTGCTACTGTTACTCGCCGTCAAGACTAGGGCGAAGAGGAATTCGTTCCACGCCTGGATCAGGGACAGGATCGCTGTCGCGGCAAGCCCCGACCGAATGAGGGGGAGCATGATGCGAAGGAATGCGCCGACCTCCGATGCGCCGTCGACAAGCGCAGCCTCACGGATTTCATCGGGCACATCTTCAAAAAATGTCGCGAGCATCCAAATCACCAGCGAGAGCTCAACCGCTACATAGGTGATGATGAGTGCGAGGAGATTATCCAGGAGATGTACATGAAAGAAGATGAGGTACAGTGGGAAAAGGGTCATGATGGGTGGCGCGATGCGCGACCCCAAAATAAATAGTGACAGGTCTCGGCTTCCTCGAAAGCGCATCTTGGCTAGCGCGTATGCAGCCGGCGTGCCGACGAGAAGGGAGACAACCGTCGATCCGAACGCAACAATAGTACTGTGGACGGCATACCATACAAACTTGCCATCGGTCAGAATTTGGAGATAGCTAGCGAAGGTCGGCCGAAAGAAGAGCACCGGAGGCATGGCGAAAGCATCTTTGTACGTCTTGAGCGATGTCAAGACGAGCCAAATGGGCGGGAAGAGGAAAAAAACCAGCACGATCACCACCGCCGCCCAGAATAGAGCGCGTCTCGGGATATGGGTTCTGGTCGCTCGCGTTGCCGCGTTGGTTGGGCTCATGATGACGTCCCTCTTACTGGCGAATCACTATTGCAGTTTACTCATGAGTGAGGGCAGCAGGCGCACTCACCCCGTCGCCCAAGCGCGTGTCACGCTTCGGCACTCTCTTGCCTCTTGAAAACAAACCGCTGTACAAGGAAGGTGATGACGACCGACAGGACGATTGTAAAAGTCAAGGCAAACGCGGTGGCGTAGCTCACGTTAAAATAGGTAAACCCCTGAGTATAGGCGTACATATTCGCTGTCTCCGTCGCTAGCGCAGGTCCTCCTTGTGTCATGACATAAATAGTGTCGAACGTCTTCAGGCTATCCAATGTGCGCAGGAGGACGGCGACGACAATTGTCGCACGCAGCAGAGGTAATGTCACGAAGCGGAACATTTGCCAATGAGACGCGCCATCCATCCGTGCTGCCTCAAACGGTTCACCCGGCAACGACTCCAGTCCCGCCATCAGAATTAGTATGATAAAAGGTGTCCATTGCCAGATATCCGTCACGATGAGCGCCCCAAGCGCGTTGTTCACGTTACCGAGCCAGTCATGGCGACTCCCAAGACCGAGTTGGCCGAGGACGTAGTTAATAATCCCGGCATTCGGATCATAAAAGATACGCCACATCAGTCCTGCTACTACGGGCGTCATGACAATCGGAATGAGCAACAACGTCCGCACGATGGCACGTCCGGCAAACGAGCGATTGAGTAAGAGCGAGACAGCCAGACCGAGCACGAGTTCTCCACAGACAGAGATGCCCGAATACAGCACGGTGATCAGAACAGCGTGCCAGGCGCGTCCATCCTGAGCTAGATTGACATAGTTCTGCAAGCCGACGAATCGATCGGAGGTTGGATCGATGAGGTTGAGAGAGCGCAAACTGATGTACACCGCATACACGAACGGGACCACGCCAACCAAAACGAGCGCTGTGATAGCCGGCAGCATGAACGCATATGGCGTGAACGAACGCCGTCGGCGGTATGAGAACCTCAAGGCTCTCTCCACCTCCGTCGGCGGTGGATACATGTGCTCGTGCGATTTGGGTGAGATAAGGCTCATGATCCGCACCCCTCAAGGAAATCTTCAAGATCAGAGGGGAGTCCCTCCCCTCTGATCATCGACGTGTCGTATGGTCGGTTTACTTCAGCACTTGATCGATCTGTTGGTTGGCCGTCGCCAAAGCAGAACTGGGTGTCTGCGTACCGGCGAGCGCTTGCGAGATCGCGATGCCCACGTAGTTGATAACCTGATTGGATTGGGGGACTTGCGGTAGGTAATTGGGGTTGCCGACCGCAAGCGACGCCAACATCGCCTCGCGAAAGGCCCCGTACCGACGCTTGAAAGCGGCGCTGTTAATCACTGAGAGAGATGTCACGCCGGAGTCGGGGGCGATAGCCATGTCACGCTGCTGCGTTAGCTTCGAGGTCGCCCACGACATGAAGAGCCACGCCGCCTGTGGATGTTGGCTGAACTTGGACAGATATAGGCCATGAACCTCAAGTGACGATGGTGAGCTAACGAGGTGAGCGGCCTGCGCGGGTACAGGCACATAGCCCACCTTGCCAGCCACCGATGACTGAGTTGGGTCCTCATTATAGGCGCCGTTGACCGTCGCATCGAGTGTCATGGCCGCCTTGCCTTGTTGGAACAAGAGGCGATTCTCTTGCCACCCGAAATTGGCGACTCCGGGGGGGCCATACTTCTTGAGCAGGTTCACGTAGAAGGTAAGCGCTTGGCTCGCTTGTGGGCTCGCCAAGTCACCCTTCCCGTCTTTGAGCCATTGACCGCCGAAGCCCCATAGAAACGCCGCCCACACATAGACATTCTGGATGCCCTGTGCCCCGCGAAGCGTGATGCCGTAAACCTTGCCATGCGTCGCCTGGTAAATCTTCTGCGCGGCAGCCGCGACATCCGACATCGTCTTCGGTATAGCAATATGATACTTCGCGAAGAGGTCCTTGCGATACATCAGGAACGTGCTCTCACCGTAGACCGGGAGACCATAGAGATGGCCGCCAAAATGCGGGACCCGTAGATAGGCCGGAACAAAATCACTGCTATTATAGTAGGTCGGCGCGTTCTTGGCGTACGTATCGAGTGGCTGGATGTAACCCGCCTTCGCGTATCCAATGGCGTGAACCCAATCGTCCATGACGAGATCATATTGACTGCTACCTTGACTGAAACCAAGGAGCGCCTTGGAGGTGAGCCCGTCGAAGGGCACGGGGTTGAGATTGACCTTGATCCCGGTTGCATTCTCGAAACTGCCCAATTGCTTCTGAATAGCATCGGTGCTTGGATGTTGTTCCATCAGGACCGTGATGGTCTGGCCAGCATAGGGCTTACTGGTTGCGCCGACCGGGGATTGGGTCGCGCCGCCCAAGCTCAGGACGAGCGCGACAACGAGGAAAGCTATGGCGATCGTGCGACGGTACATTGCACTCTTCTCCTCTATCCTATCACCACGGTGGGTGCGACGCGAAGCGTCGTCTCAATCCACCATGGTCTGCTGAACACGATAGTTGGTCTGGCACATAACGCCACGTTTACGACCCAACTACCCGCATGCCGTGATCGGCATCACCTCCCCTCTTCCTTCACTCATGGGCACCGATGACTCGGACGGCCTACAACGTGACGGCCAAGCCCGTGCGCACCGAACGCTCGATTGCGTCCGCCGCGACAACGGCACGATACCCATCGGCGGCCGGCACAGGACTAGGGAGGCCATCCACGACCGCGCGGATAAACTCCGCTATCTCATCAGTCATAATCCCGACGGGCCGACCATGAAGCTGAGGGCCATAGGTTGTGTCGGGATAGGTCAGACGCCCCTGTGTGAACACACGCAATCCCTGATTATGAATGTCGACATACAGGGCGCCTTCAGTCCCGATGATCTCCATGCGTGCGTCGATACCGGCGACAAAATGGTCCGGCAACACCCACGATACTTCAAGGACTCCAATCGCACCCGAAGCAAAGCGAAGCGTCGCGACAATGGCATCCGCGACCCCGAGGTCCCCAAGCGCTTTTGTCGTGGCCACCGCATAGACTGACGTTAGATCGCTCTCCATCACCCACATCAGCACATCAAGATCATGCACGCCGAGAAACATGGCAACGGAGGTACGACCACCGATGCGGCGCGCGTTCGCCAGGAGATTGTTACGCCGCGCGTATGCGTGAATGGCGTCTCCGATGTGTCCATCCGCCAGTTCCCGCTTGGCGAGATAGTAGCGTGGGTCGAAGCGCAAGGTATGCCCTACCATCAAAATGGTTGGGCTCTGAGCCGCGCGCTCAACCAACTGGCGTCCTTGACCGAGGTCCGTCGTGAGCGGCTTTTCCAGCAAGATATGCTTGCCTGCGTCAATCGCTTGCATGGCCGCGTCATAATGCTGGTCATCCGGTGTACAGATACTCACAGCGTCCACATCGGGATGGGCGAGCACATCAGCGAATGTAGCACAGGCTGTCGCAGCATATCGCTCCGCGATCGACCGTGTTCTCTCTGGGTCAACGTCGAAGACGGCCACGAGCCGAGTCTGCGGCAAATTGGCATAGATCGCGCTGTGTGTCTGCCCCATTTCACCCAGACCGATGACACCCACTCCAATCACGCTCATTCCGTCCCTCCCTCATCGATACCTCTACACCGTGTCATGCCACAGGTTTGGCTATGTCACAGCCATCATCCCACCGCTACCACATCTCAAGCGCAGGTATCCAGCGGTCGTCGCACCAGCACATGCCCTGGATTTTGGGCCTGCGGGTAAGCGTCTCCGCTATGGACGCGACATCAGCCTTGAGCAACGGGGCAAGCAAGTCATCCACGCGCTCGGGCGGCAACAAGCAATGCTCCGTCGCTATCCACCGCGCCGGCACACCTTGGCGTGTCAACTCCGTACGCAGGCATCCTATGAACGTCTCCCATTGTACGCCGCTGAAACCGTCAATCACGATACGCACGGGCCGTCCCGCTTCCTCAAGGAGTCGCTTCAGTTCGGAGGCTAATTTGTCGTGGCCGGTGTGGAGGGACAGCCAGGGCAACGTGTGTATGGGGATAGTGCGATAACCTGGTATGTCAACGGTTGCAGGCACAGGACCTTCTCCCTTCAAGCCGAGTATTTATGATGCTCCGCCTCGTCGTTATAGATCAGACCAGATATCGCCAATGATCTCGGGATTGGCCATGAAGGCGAACAAATCAGGGCTCTCAAGCCACGACGTGTAGATTGGCTTGTCCTGCGGAATACCCAGGTCGGGAAAATCGGCGGCCGTTGCATACGCCACCTGGGGAACGGAACGATAGCGCGGGTTTGTGATGACGGAGCCGTCGGCTTGGACAAAGTGGGCCGGCCCGCCAAGCGCACGCAGTTCGGCATATTCCAGCGTGTTGTCGCGCGCACACCAGGCTCCGAACGATAGCACATCCTCACCCAGCGTCACCACAAGGTGCACCCACCCAAAAGGGATGACCACCTTATCCCCGGCCTCGACCCGCACAAGATAGGCCCGCGTCACCTCGGGAGTAGGCTCCTTTTGCAGATACACGAAACCGCGCCCCGTCCAAAAATCATACACTTCGGAGTACCGCAACCCAACACCACGCTTTTCTGAATGGATGTGCCCTTGGCTGCGCAGGCGTTCCTGTCCGATCGCACCGTGGTTATAAATGACGGATCCATACAGAAGGCGTTGTGCTTGCAGCGCGTCTGTGTCCTCCTCACGATAGATGTCCATATAGATGCTGTACAGGCGTTCAGGACCTCTGGCCCCAGGATCTTCGAGCATCGGCCGGACTTGGGCTAGAGTTCGTATCTCCGGGGCCGGATGGGCGATTCCCGGCCCGAAACGGAGCGTCAACTGCTCCTCATTTAGGGTTAGGTCCAGGCCAGCAACGGGCTTTAAATCTCTCACGCGTTCCTCACTTCCGTCTACCCCCGCGTCACTCTGGCGCCGTCGACCACTTGTGCGGTGTCAGCGGTATGTGCCCTCCACCACGCCCACCCTGGAATGCAGGGGGATGTGTCCCGCTAAAGGTACTGTACGTCCCCGCCGTCGATCACCAACTCCTGCCCGACGATCGACGGAACCTGGCCGCTGACCAATAGCGCCACGACGGTCGCGACCTCGTCGGCTTCAACAAACGCCTGCGCGGGGATACGTGCCCGCCGCTCGGCCAGGGCATCCTCCGGAGAGCGCCCGGTCTGAATCGCGCGTTCCTCATTGACACGCATCTGCATCGGCGTCAGCACTACCCCCGGGCAGACTGCATTGACACGGACGCCATGGGGAGCAAGGAGTAGGGCAAGACTGCGCATGTACATGACGAGCGCGGCCTTACTTGCGCGATAGGGGATCATGTACGGCGCCGGCTTGTGCGCGTTCGTCGACGCGGTGAAGACGATCGCCCCTGCGCCTCGTGCCATCATGTCAGGCGCCACGGTTTCGGCTACCCAGACAGCGCCCAAGAGATTGACATCGAGCGTACGTCGCCAGTCGTCTGGCGTTGCCATGGTCTCTTCATACGGGCCATTGACGCCCGCGTTGTACGACACAGCCATGACCGGTCCGACCTCTTGCACGATGCGACGGTAGGTCTCCGACACGGCAACCGGATCACGCACATCGCAGTCGCCTGTCCAGGCCAATGGGACAGGCGCAGTCGGGGGTACTCCCGGCTCGTTCGTCAGGGCCAGCGTCCACCCATCCGCGGCAAAACGCTTCGCGATCGCGGCCCCGATACCTGCCGCCGCACCGATAACCCAGGCCACTCTTGTCTGCTCCACGACAACCCCTTCCCTTACCATTCTATCGTCCCTCTCAAGCCGGTCTCAGGCTGGCCAATCGCGCAAACACAGGCTGCAATCCATCGTACGCCTCGCGAAAAAGTGGTAGCAATGCGGCGAGGCGAGAAGCTTGGTCCGGGTTGGGCTGCCAGAGATTGCTATAACCATCCATAGCCACATGCGCCGTAGCGAAGTCGGGTTGCAAGCCGAGCGCGACTGCCGCCGCGACGAAGGCGCCGCGGCTGGTCGCATCCACCTGTGTGTTCAGTTCGGCAACGGGCGTGTCGAAAGCGTTAGCAATGACCTGGCACAAATGTCGCAGGCGGGCGCCACCACCGACGACTGGGACGACCGGCAGCCGCAAGTGTTCCCCGGCGAACACGTCGCTGATCACACGTAGATGGAGGGCCACCCCCTCGAAGACGGAGCGACACATATCGACCGCAGTGTGCTGCGGGGTGAGTCCGATGAAGGCGCCACGCGCTGATGGATCCCAATAGGGCGTCCGTTCACCGAGTAAGTACGGAAGAAAGAGCAAATCATCATGTATCGACGGCGTTGCCGCCTGTTCGTCGAGTTGACGGTAGACGTCTGTATCCAGGGTAGTGGTTAGCAACGTCTGCGCGGACCAGTCAAGGGCTGTTCCCGCCGCTTGCATCGATCCAGTGTGCGTATACAGGTCAGGATCGAGGTGTAAAAAGCTGACGATGCCGCGATCGTGATGGCGGAAGGGCGTGCGGGCTGTAAAGGCTAGCCATGCTGAGGAACCGATGTAGATATATCCATTGCCATCTCCCACCGCGCCAGCACCCACCGCCGTCGACGGACCATCACCTCCTCCAAGGATGACCGGGAGGCCGACTGGGAGGCCGATGGTGGACGCCATATCTGCCCGCAGTCCGCCCACGCACGTAGCCGCCGCGACAACAGGTGGCAACTTGTCTACGGCGATGTCCATGGCATCCGTGATATCCGAAGACCAGCGCCGCCCGGTAAGATCAAACAAACCTGTGCAGGATGCGTTGGAATAATCAGTTGCAACAGCACCTGTGAGCTGGTAGGCGATAAAGTCTTGCGCTTGGAGAAAAACATGCGTGCGCGCATAGGCAGACGGGCGTTCCCTCTTGAGCCACGCGGCTTTGGCTGACAGGTACATCGGGCTGATAGGATTGCCAGTCAGCCGGTAGACCGTTGCGGAGCCGACCGCGGCGGCCAAATGCGCCGCGTCCTGTACGGCACGCTGGTCGGCCCACGTTAAGGCCGCATGTGTTGGTTCACCGTGCTCATCTATGCCCAAACACGCGGCCATCTGTCCCGTCAATCCGATACCGACGACGCACACGGCATTTGGGGACGCCGAGAGGACATTCCGCGCGGCACAAATGAAGCCACACAACCAATCATAGGGGTCTTGCTCAGCTTCGTTTCCCATATGACGGTGTGTGACATGGCCGACGGATTCTAGAGCCAGTAGCTGACCATCGAGACCAAACAGGCAAACCTTCACCCCAGTGGTGCCGATATCGCCCGTTAGAATAGCGTCCATCATGTGCATGTACCTATCGCTTCATCGCCATACTCGCATCAATCGGCGGAGTGCTCTATCACTGCGTGTCACGTCCTGTGCCGGCGCGCCTCCTGGAACTGCGACGCGATCACACATGTCCTGACTGTGCACGGCCAACTGCGCATCGCTTTAGTCCTCTTCTAAGGCTAGGGAAAAACTCAACCTCGATACGGGCGCGGTCGCCACGGTGCAGCGCCTGTGAATACTCAAAGGCCTGGCCATCCGCACGGTAGGCAACGCTGTCCAGACGTAAAAGGGGGCTGGCGAGCGCGACATCAAGGACGCGTGCTTCCCAGGGTCCCGCTGCCACTGCCTCCAGGCTCCGCTCACCGCGTGCAATTTTAAGACCGTAGTCCTGACGGAGGAGGCGATACAGGGACCCCGCCGCTAGATCATGACCCATAAGATCCGGACACAGTAGCGCGGGGATATATGTTGTGGAAACAAGAATTGTCTCGTACCGAACGGCGCGCGTGCGCACAATGACATGAACACGTTCACCCACCGATTGCCCGAGGTGCAACGCAACGTCAGAGGGCGCAGGAATCGTGTCCTGTCGCAGAATGACCGTCTGTGGCTGTAAACCGCGTCGCTCCATGTCCTCATAGAAGCCAGATGCACGCTGGACGAATCGCTCCTGAAGTTTCGGCTTGGTGACAAATGTTCCCTTACCTTGCACGGTCTGCAACTTACCGTCGTGGACGAGATCACTAATGGCCCTACGAACCGTGATGCGGCTCACGCCGAACTCCTCACAAAGATCGAGTTCCGACGAGATTGCCATACTAGGAGACCAGAGCCCGTCCGCAATGCGCGCGAGCATCTCGGCCTTAACGCGATGATATTTGAGGGCGAGCCTGTTTGTGTCGTTACTCGTCCCCACCTGAGATATCATCTCCAGAGCTCCACAGTGCTTTTCACCTACATAACACGCCGACTCTACGAATCAATCATTGTATGTCAGCACGTTATAACATGTTCTAAGTGTTGTTATTATGACATTGCTGCTGGTGGTCTGTCAAGTCTAGACATTGCCCCTAAACCCTCAATACGCATGAGGGCGACAGGACTGGGGGCCGTTGTCACGTTGGCTGGCAGGGCTCCTTAACTGGATAGTGGAGAGCGAAGGAATTATGTAGATGCATGGCATGTCTATCCGTTGATAGAAAACGGATTCGCGGGCACAGCATTTAGGCAGCCAGATTCCTCTCACACGAACACGATGCCGTTCGCACAATTATGGTCCGTGACATTGCGTGCGACATCCTAATACTACAACGTTACTTCGCTAGAATCACCCATAGCGACCGTCAGACAAAGGGGCCATCTCCCCGATAAACTGAGCGATTGTACGCCTGCTTCCAGGTCGTTAGCACGGCCTCAGGAGACAAGTAACGTTGTAGTACTAACCACCCATATAGTCAGGAGCATATCCGCGGGCACCCGCCGCGGCCCCGATCGCTCCTGCCCAATAATCAAGCTCGGCACGCACAAGGCGAGGCGCTATCATCCCCTGTCGGTCCAGTTCGTGCCGAGCTGGACTTGTCAGCATGTCACCCAATGCCGACAGGCCGCCTGCGAGAGCGATGATTTCAGGATCTATCGTGTTGATCACGTTGCGCAACCCCACACCGAGCCAGTATCCCATTTCCGCGACGGCAGAGCCCGCACATGAATCACCTGCCCGCGCCGCATCTCCGATAGTTCGTGCCGTCAAGCCGTTCGTGCGTTCTAGCATCGGCAACCGATCGGACCTACTCCCCGCGCGCAATAAGTTCCGCGTCGATTCGATGAGGGCGGTTGACGAGACATACTGCTCCCAGCACCCGCGGCCGCCGCAGCTACACGCACGCCCAGCCACGTCGACCGTAAGGTGTCCGAATTCGCTCGCATTCCCGCGCGCACCTTGTAGTAGATGTCCACGAATGACTGTACCGCCGCCCAATCCCGTCCCAAGGGTAAGGCACACAAATGAGGCGCTCCCCTGGCCTGCACCATAGGTCCATTTGGCTAGGGCCGCGCCATTTCCATCATTGTCGACCCATACCGGCAGCCCATAGCGTTCCTCAATGACGGTGCGCACCGGTGTCCCAATCCAACCGGGGAGGGATGCTGTGCCGAAGATAGGTGTTCCGGTAGCTTGCGCGTATCGCCCGCCGCTCACCAGCCCGATCGCCGTGACCTCTTGTTGCTTCGCATGCATCGATTGTTGAAGCACGGCAATCAGGTCAAACACCCCGGCAAAAATGGTGTCTGCCGACGTAGCGTGAGTCGCATGTTGCGCCCGATCGACAATCCTCCCGTCCGGCACCATCACAACCGCCTTTGTGTTCGTGGCGCCCACGTCGATGCCGAGTATGTACTGTTGTTCCATGGACTGTGGCGCCTCCTTCCGCCATCCATCGAGCGCGCCTACTCGGTCTACCATCCACTCAGGCATACTACACTGCTTTTAAGGCTTCTGTAGTGTCCTACCGCATGCCGCGCGGCGCTACTTCACCGCTCCCGTGGTCAGGCCACGCACGATCCACCGTTGCGCAAGAAATGTAAACGCCAGCGTAGGCAAGACGGACACCGCGATGGCCGCCGAGATATCACCCCAACGAATGCCGTAGGCGGTGATGAAAAACGACGATCCGACGGTCACGGTCGTGGCGTTTCGGACCGTGAGCATGAGCGCGAACAGGAACTCGTTCCAGGTCCAGATAAACACCAATGCAGATGTGGCGGCGACGGCAGGGGCCATGAGGGGGAGCACGACACGCAACAACAGTGTTCCCGTTCCGGCGCCGTCGATCATCGCCGACTCCTCAATCTCCGGTGGCAGGTCCTGCAGAAAAGTGGTCAGGAACAGCAAGCCAAACCCCACGTTGAAGAGCGCGTTGATCAAGGCTAGGCCGACCTGCGTGTCCAGCAAACCGACGCGCTGAAAGAAAAGGTATGTGGGTAGCGCGAACACGATGGGAGGCATGAAACGCATACTGACCACAAACGGGAACAGTCGTTTGGTACCGACACGCAGCCGGACGAGCGCATAGCTCGCGGGGAACGCGATGACCGCGACGAGTGCGCTCGCAAGCAAGGCGACGATCAGGCTATTGAGGATGAGCGTTGTAAACTGGAACCCGATGGCGAAGAACACGTTGTGGTAGTGGGCAAAGGTGACAGGGAAGATCCACTGTGGCGGCGTGCTCTGCAATTGCGCATCGGTTTTGAGGGAGGTCGCGAACGTGCTGAGCAGCGGGAAATCAAAGGCGGCAAGCGCGACCAAAATGACGATCCAGGCTACTCCCAGGCTCGCCCGCTTCCGTAGCCGCCGCGCATGGGGAATCATGTGGTCGGTGTCTCCGATCTCAGGATGTATTTCATCGTGACAACAAGTACGGGGGTGAGCAGGAGCAGGAGGATGACCGAGGCCGCATTAGCGCGGCCTACGTCACTGGAGTCGAAGGCGATCTTGTAGATGTAGATGCTCGCTGTAGTGGTTAGTTGCCCGGGGCCGCCGCCAGTGAAAACGTAGATCATATCGAATGCCTTGAAGGCGTCAACTCCGCGGATGAGCAGCGCGACCACCACGGCCGGCACAATGAATGGAAAAAGGATGTGCCGCAGCAGCTTCCATGGGCCGGCCCCGTCGGCCCGCGCTGCCTCGATAATCTCTGATGGGACCGCCTGGAGGGCCGTAAAGAGGATGATGAACACAAAAGGCGTCCACTGCAGAATGTCAATCGCCATCACAACCGGGACAATCAGGTTCGTCCCCACCAGCGTGTCAGTCGATATATTGAAAAGCCCGAGGTAGTAGGTCAGGACCCCGATGAAGTCGTTGAGCATGAGGCGATACATGATCCCGAAGAGCGCGGGCGCAACCATCATTGGTAGAAGCAGCAGGCTGATGGCGATTCCGCGGCCGCGGTGAATCACATTGAACAGAAGCGCCAGGCCGAGGCCGAGCACGAACTCGACGGTCGTCGTCACCAGAGCGAAGATCACACTGAACACAAGGGATTGAAGGAAAGCTGGATCGGTCAGGAGCGATGCGTAGTTGTCCAGACCCACGAAGCGACGTTGGTCAATGTTACTAAGCAGGACGTGGTTGACGCTCATGTAGTAAGCGTAGAGGGCGGGAAAGAGTGAGAGCACGACCATAAGGAGCACGAGCGGGGTTAGGAGCAGATACCCGGTACGGACGCGACGCGCGGACGCAGAGCCGACGGGACTTAGCGCCACGCCTGGAGGGGGCAAGACCACACGTTCCACATTCTCAGGAGTGGGACCGATGGATGTCCCCATAAGCCTACCTCTTCTCACTCTGATGGATCATGCTGGGGCGGGTAGAAAAATCTCTACCCACCCCAGCGCTGTATTACGCCCCTTGCTTGAGGAGCCGCGTGACGTCGTTGTTGGCAGTCCGCAGGGCCTGGTCGACGCCAACCTGACCGGCCCAAGCCGCCGATAGATCGTTTGATAGAGCGCTAAGAATCGCCGACTCGGCAGGTGAGGCAGGCTCGGTGAAGCCGTACTCCTTCACATCATGCGCGATGGCCGTGTACTCTGGATGGGCCTTGGCGAGGCCCGAGAGCACCGAGGCGACAGACGGGAGGCCGCCGGCCTGCGCGTACATTTGCATCGCCTGTTTCGTCCCCAGGAAATTCAGCCAGGCGACGGCTTGCGCCTTATGCTGCGAGGCGCTATTCAAGCCGACAGCCAGCGCGTGGACGTGCGTGCGATGGACGATTCCTGGGGTCGGCGCGATACTCACATTACTCGCGTACAGCGGGTTTTTGCTCTTATCAGTCAACTCAGTGTAGGCCGCCGACCACTGGACGACTGCCGCGACCTTGCCCGTCTCGAACGCGGCATTGGTCTCAGGATACTCCCAGTCGGTTGACGCGGTTGGCGTGCACCCCAATTTGTAGAGATCGGTGTAGACAGAGAGGGCCTTGTGCGCCGCCGCAGAGTTGAGCGCTGCCTGACCGTGGTTGGCCCACGCGCCGCCGTACGACCACAACACGTCGTCCCAAACCATCACGTTGTAGATAAGATTCTTCATTAGACTCATTGCAGAATAAAACTCCCTCTTACGCCGCTACAGGGAACACGGTTTGGCACTGATCGGCCCAGCGCTGGTCGGCCCGGCGCGTGACAAAGCCGGCGACGGCCACAAAGATGCG
>JAABUL010005961.1_pt1 | contig 14532 bp, 13 predicted proteins | sample 5559151 | NCBI WGS metagenome assembly JAABUL01 (sample SAMN10711876, study PRJNA513368) | rock metagenome | isolation source: Antarctica rocks | place: Antarctica: Victoria Land, Pudding Butte sud | reverse complement strand
CAAATGATTGAGTGGGGACTGACTGCCACCAGGCTTGTTTATGCACATACCTTCGCTTCTCGAACCCGCCAGTCTTCAGCTCACGAACTTGTCGCATTGCGTCTATACTAGAAAACCGTCACCCATTGAGAGACCCCAATGAACCCCCTCATGCAACAAAGAACAGACCAGACAGAGAGCAGCCTGCGGATATCGCGCGGGGGCAAGCGTTCGTAGAGTCCCTTGGGATAGCGAACGCAAAGGATATCGTGAAAATGATCAGATGGAACGACAAATTTGGGATCAAATTTCTAAGACTAAGCAGCGAGATGTTCCCTTTTGCAAGCCATTCAGAGTATGGTTACAAGCTGGCCCCTTTCGTCGCAAAAGAGCTGGCCGAGGCAGGAAAAGTCGCAGCAGAGCTAGGTCATAGGCTGACCACCCATCCTGGCCAGGTAAGTCGTATGTATGCCGTTGGTTTATCACGCTCTAACATTGATCACAGTACACACAACTCGGCTCGCCTCGCAAGTCGGTCATTGACAATGCCTTACGCGATCTGGACTATCACGCCGAGCTACTAAGCCTCCTCAAAATGCCACCCCAACAAGACAGAGATGCAGTCATGATCCTACACCTTGGAGGCGTCTTCGGCGACAAAGCAGCAACTCTGGATCGCTTCCGTGAGAATTACTCCAAGCTTCCCCAAGGCGTCAAAGACCGTCTAGTCCTCGAAAATGACGACGTAAGCTGGTCCGTCCACGAACTCCTACCTCTTTGCGAAGAACTCAATATACCAATGGTGCTGGATTTCCATCATCACAATATCATCTTCGACCCTGATCAGATCCGCGAAGGCACGAAAGATATCGTAAATCTGTTCCCTCGTATCTTAGCGACATGGAGGCGGAAGAACATTACCCCAAAGATGCATTATTCTGAGCCCACACCTGCGGCTATAACCGGTCGTCAGCGAAGGAAACACAGTCCTCGCGTTGCGACCCTCCCGCCTTGCCCAGCAGATATGGATCTTATGATCGAGGCCAAAGATAAGGAGCAAGCTGTCTTCGAGCTTATGAGGATCTTTAAGCTGCCAGGCTACGACAAGTTCAATGACATCATTCCCCATGTACGCAAAGACGACAACAAGCCCGTTAAGATAGCCAAAAAGAAACCGCCTAAAAAGAAGAAGGTTGTCAAGACAGAAGATGACGATCTAGACGCCGCAGAGGAAGCGATTGAGGACGAGGAAGAGATCATCCAGGAAACCATCGCAGACGATGAAGTTGGCATGGGCGGGCCTGAAGGTCGTGTTTATTGGCCACCAAGTATGGAACACTGGCTTCGACCTGTGAAGAAGGTTATCAAACCGAAAGAGCCAAAGGACGAGACGAAGATGACCCCAGCGCAGAAGAAGAAAGCTGCCGCCGACACGGCTAAAGAAGGCAGGCAGGCTGCGGAAGAGGAACAAGTAAACGGAGTCGAAGACGCGGCCAACGCGATAGCTACGCCCACGCCGTCGAGCAAGAAGGCCATAGCCACTTTGAAGCCTGCACCCAAAGCAGCTGCGAAAAAAAGCGCCAGTGGGACGAAAAAGAGTGTGAAGAACGTGCCTACGCCTTCAACTTCAGATGATGAGGCTGATGAGGCAATGTCTGATCTTGGGGAAGAAAAACAGGTAAAGAAGCCGAAGAAGCCAACGGCGAATGGGAGGTCGGCGCCGAAGAGACAAAGCGCAAGGGCAAAGAAGATGAGCTATGCTGAAGACCACGATGAGAAGATTGAGTGAGCTCAGTCGTGTGAGAAACGACGGCGACGTTTTATAACTCCATTCCGTCTACCCTTTTACGGGTTCTGTGGCCTCGAAGGCTGATTCGCTCCGTCGGCAGTCATGTATCTTTGCGACCATGCGCATCGCCTGCTGGAGCTTAGAGCGCCAAATCAGTTTTGCCGCAATTGAAACTTCAAGATTCAAAGTCCAACCCGACGGCATTCTTTTGGCATTCTTTTGGCATTCTCAGGCACTGTTGTGGTGCCTTCTCTCCTCCGAAGTTCCGCCTTAGTCCTTTCGGAAGCCTGGCCACTGCAACGACATCGTCAAAGGGAGTTCAATTGAGGAAGCTCTGACCAAATCCTGTTCTATTTTCTCCGATCGCCCCTGTGCAGAATCCGTTTACCCTGCCAAAATGCACCTCACCAACTCTCTTCTCACCCTTACCCTTACCCTCCTCCTCTCCCCTTTCAGCTACGCTCTCGTCGTCGACTCCTCCCAGACAATCAGCATCCCCGGCCTCTCCAGCGTATACACCGCCCCCGGATCCCCAGAAGCGACCCAAGCTGCCCGCTACACCATCAACAACAACCTAGGCATAAGCCAAGGCATTCCCAACAACGCCTATCAAGACCCATGCGGTCCAACCTCCCAAGATCGCGTCAACGCAGGAAAAAAAACACGCTCAACCTGCCACAAAAATGTCAGCGTATCTCATCTCGACCACCTAAATTACTACGGCGTACAATGCCAAAACGACAACACAGGCTACATCCTCAACCAAACCACATGCCTCAACGCTATGGCGACTATCTGTCTCCAGATCTCCGGCATGCAAGGCTCCGCCTACCAAACGAACGACAAGTGGATCTGGAGTACCTGGGAAAACAACTGCACCTTTGGCTACTGGCTTCCTTCCAATGGAGCGCCGGCACCGAGTTTCCAACGCTGCTATGAGCAGATTGTGGCGCCGATAAATGAGGCGTGTACGCAGGAAGCGGGGTGGAATGTGGGGAGTGTTAATTTGAGAGAGTTGCCGGTGAAGGGCAGCACGGGATCGCCGGTGGATGGGAGCTATCCGAGTTATGTAATGATTGCCCAGGGAAGTTATTGGGGTGTTAATGCTGAGGATGGGGCTGTCGCTGGGGAGTGTAAGGCGCAGAGTGGAGTGGTTTTCGATTGTGAGGTCGTTGGAGGCGGGTAGGGGTAGATTTGAGTGAAGTTTCGTCGGTGTCACGTCAAATAAGTGAGAGCTTCGCACCCATTGGATTCGGCGCGCCGTCGTACAACGTACCTATATGTGACCATCTGGGCCTCATTGGGAAGTTTCTGCGCAAAGAACGCGAGCATTGAGCCAAACATATTAAACGCCGGCAGAATGGCGCTATACATTGTCAGCGCCCTTACCTAAAGGTAGACACTCCAACTCCAGTACTGAGGACTACCCTACGCTTCATGTCGCACCCTTGATCCTTGTTCCTCAAGCCCAATCACACGCTTGTTTACTCCTACCATGGCTCCTTGGCCTCTACCAACGCAGTATGAGCAAGGCCACTCCACCCTATGGCTTTCTCCACGACTGCGATACGCTCACCACACAAAGGTCGTCGGTCCGCAAGAAGAAGCTTGGTACAGCGGGTTGGAAAGGAGTCAATCGTATGTGCTTTCGATCAGGTATAGCCCACAAGAGCCGCCTATGGCTTTGCACATTGTTCTACTTCAAGCCGCGTAAAACCCATTGTACACGATTTGCTTGCTTTTTTTTACCAAAGGCAGCTCTTGAGAGCACGGACATGGGGCCTCTGATGCATTTGCTTCGGTACCTCGGTGTGTTGATGAGTTCATCAATGTGGACCAACACAATTGGGTTTTCTGGATTCAGTTCAATCAATTCGGACTCTGTGCCTTTGTCATTCCCTCCCCCTCCCCCAGAATCTCGCAATCGTATTGAATTACACATGTAAATCTTGACGCATGCGCTGACTTGTTCGAAGAACGAGTTCATTGCAGTCAGCCGAGTCCAGAAGTCTGGACGTTCCTTCAGACCTGCTTCAAACCGCGTTTCATCGATTCAACACGAGAGCTTTCTCCGAGCATTTCGTGCCTTATAAGTTTCACACTCGAAGGGTTGCGTTCGAGCCTGGCCTGGAAGATGGGAGGACCTTTATTACTGAGATCACCGTCGAAGAGACCGTTGACACCAATTCAGAGGACTACCAATGTACGATTTCTCGAGAGGCGTACTCAATACATATTTCGAACGAGGGCCAGGTACTCATCAGCATTAAACACCCTCAAGGAGCGATCAGAGCGCTGGACACGCTTGCACAGCTCTTCTACGCTCATTCTAAAGGCAAAACAGACGTGTATACGCCGTACGCACCAGTTCTGATCAAAGATGCTCCGAAATTCGATCACAGAGGTCTCAACCTCGACATCTCCCGGAATTGGATCCCTCCATATGATGTCTTACGCACGATCGAAGCCATGGCCTTCAACAAATTGAACAAGCTGCACATCCACGCTTCAGATGCTCAATCATGGCCTCTCGAAATACCCGCTCTTCCCAGCTTAGCCAAAGAGGGCGCCTACCGTGAAGATCAAATCTGGAGCGTTGGAGACCTCGAAGAGGTACAGAAGCACGGTCTCTACCACGGCGTCGAAGTCTACCTCGAGATCGATCTACCGGGCCATACGGCGTCAATACACCACAGCCACCCTGATCTCATCACTGCGTACAACAAATCTTGGGCAACATATGCCGTGGAGCCCCCAGCGGGCCAGCTAAAATTGAATTCGCCGGATGTCCCTCCATTCCTGACTACGCTGCTGAACGACATCCTGCCTCGAAGCTCGGCGTGGAGTTCGCACTTTCATGTTGGTGGCGATGAACTGAATCATGAAGCTTATAAACTCGACCCAACCGTGCGATCTTCCTCTAAAGAGGTCATACGGCCGCTGCTGCAAAAACTGATGGATCATGTACTATCGCTTGTTAAGTCCAACGGTCTTACGCCCGTGATATGGGAGGACATGCTGATGATGTGGGATCTCAAACTACCCGTCAACACGATTGTACAGACGTGGCGGTCTTCGAAGTCACTTGCCGATGTGGTTGGCAGAGGGCATCGTGCCCTTTTTGGGTCTTTTGAGGAGTGGTATCTTGATTGCGGCTACGGCACCTTCATCGATCCGGATCCTGCAAACCTGGACAGTCCCATCAATCATCCCTTTCACGATTGGTGCAGTCCATACAAGAACTGGCGCCAGATACTCTCTTACGATCCCTTGAAAGATATCCCTGAAGACCGTCAGCATTTAGTTGTCGGTGGAGAAGTCCATTTATGGGGAGAGCTAACGGATAGTGTTAATCTCGTGCGTTGTTTTCCCTGACCCTTCTGCTCACTTCAAGTAACCATCCTGACTCCGAAACCTCCACGTAGGACAACATGCTCTGGCCCCGCGCAGCAGCCGCGGCCGAAGTCCTCTGGCGGGGTAAGGGTGAGGTAGGCGAATCCAGCACGCGCAGGTTGGCGGAGATGAGGGAGAGACTCGTTGCGAGGGGAGTGAAAGCTGGTATAGTGCAGATGGAATGGGGTCTCAGGAACCAAGGCGGCTGTACCCTATGATTCGAGTGGCCATTGGTGGTTCAAGCCGAGACTGAAGTATGCTTGGGTAGATGTATGTCATGCTATGACTGACTGCAATTAGTCTAAGCTGGAAAGACAGCCGCACGTGGTCCAATCCAACGAAAATCAAGTCTCAAATGACACCAAATATCGGCTCAGATTTAACTCTCCAGTCACAATGCAACTATCAATGAAATGCGAGATCAACCACTTCAACCTCGACGGAACCCGAAGAGACGGTCTTCTTTGGTGCATCGAGCCTCGTCTGAGTACATAGCTCAATGGGGTTTACTCCACCAGTATCTCGTATGAGTATGTCGAGCGACCGAGTAGGCTAGTGGCAGAGACAAACGCGCGGAGGAATACAAGGTATTATCCCTGATGACATCCTCAAGCAACATCGGTGATTCGCGCTTGGGTATCGCGGGCTGAAGTGTTGTCATTGATACTGAAAAGCTCTGATACGTCGCCATTGCTCGAACTCCGCCGTTCAAATATTATTTGGCTTCTTGATTGCTTGATTTCTTCATGCCTTGATACCTTCGTGCCTTCATTCGTGTGTGTTGGGAGTCGCCATACCTAGATCTTGACAGCTGCTTATAGCAGTTTATTGAAAGTGCTAGCTTGTGGCTCCAGTACATTCGTTCTGACGATGTATTAGGATAACATGTTGCCACGGAATCGAAGGCTTGTGAGTGTTTGTGCTTTCTTTTGAGGCTTTCCAGCTAGAACGGCAGGCTCGTCTACGGTATCTGTTCCTGTTGGGTAGGTTCTTTTGCCTAAATCGAGCAAGCCGGGATCTAATCCCTATCGTGTGTTCGCCATCTTGCAAGGATATATCCCCAATGGCGCAGCAAATGACGCGGAACCCAGTCATTTGAAGGCCGGTGCCGCGGCAGAAAGCTTTTGGTCGGACTGTCGACTTCTGCCATATTGGACTGCCCTCTAACATTTTACAGACGTTGGAATCCTCAAAGAAATTCGTCACCCTGATTTTCTGTTCCAATGCTTCCATTCGTCTTCCAATGGCACTACGACATCATCGTAGAAGGCTTGCCTGAAAGCTTCGTTGTCAAGGCTAGATATTCTGACTTTCGTTCCAAAGTCGCAAAATATGCAAGCTCTTGCTGCGTCAGCATATCCGGACGCCTCTTCTTCAGCCAGGTTTTCGACGAGGCGTGTGGCGATAGCATATTCTGTGAAGTACGGAGGATCATCCGCGCTCTTAAAGTGGTCCAGGGGCTTCCCATAGGATAATTCAAGTAGGAGCACACCAAGCTTGAAAACGCTTTCATTTCGGACTGGACTGAACGAAGCGTGCGTTGTCTTGCTTTTGGGCTGTTGGCTTTCCATATCATCCTTATGAAAAACTTTAGAAATGTAAGGATGTTCCGCCAAGCCGTTGTGGAAGATGATGTCTTTCTTTCCCCATTCACTACTGAGCCAATCCGTGGTCTGTAATTGGAGGATAGTAGAGGCTAGAGTGACCGCGATCTGTAGGCGTTGTTTCTTGGTCATATAGGGCACCGTTTGATTACCGTGAAGCGCAGCCGGTCTCGGCTGGATTTGCAGTATGAAGGGCTCGTTGCTGAGAACATCATGGAGTGTTGTAGTATGTGTCCACGAGAGCGTAGGCTGTTGGCTAATCGCGTACATGCCAAGGGACCGCTCCTCGTCGACCAGGCACCCGAGGCAGGTTTCATGTTGCTCGATGCTCTGTATCTGACCAAGAGCGTAACACAGGTTCCTAATCAGACCTCGTCTAGTGTCCACAGCTGGGAGGCAATTCGTCAGTGCCGACGCTGTGGAATCAACATCTGGGGTCTCGGAAGCCCAGCCAACCTTCTTTTTGAGCTGAGGTAGTTTGCATCTTTGAGCGAATGGCATGTTTGTGTGGTCTGCGAGAGGGATACCAATACCGAGCTGGACGGTAGAAGACATGATGGCCATGTGGGTCTTCGAGGCCGTCACGGTGAGTGACGCTAATCCCGAAGCCAACTGCGCGCTGTCTTCATCTGAATATTGGCCATTGTTTCGTCTTGGACCAATTTCATCGTCGTCTTCAATGGGTCGAAATTCTGTTTCTTGCCAGGTCGAAGGCCTAGAGTGATTGGGCGATATCTCGCTGGTAGATGGGAATAACACCCGGAATGAAGGTGTAGAATCGCAATCCCTCATCTCGAGTCGTAGACTCGCGCTGTGAGGATATCTGCACGTGCAGGACCATCCATGCTTTAGAACGTTATGTAGGCTCCTGGCGCAATCCCGAATCTTTCGGAACGGCTCTGTTGCTTTCCGACGGCCGAGCCTCACAGGTTCTAGATGCAAGGTATCCTGCGTCAGATTCATCAGATTCCTGTTGTCCTTGTCCATCTTCAGAAGTAAAGTCTCGTGCTCTTTCCTCGACAGACACATGACAAATTTCTTCCATGCTTTCTTATGACCGCGAGCATCGATCCATCCAGGCTGCATGACGCACATCAGCACCTACCCCAGACAGTATCAGCATATAAACGTACCAATCCGCGACTATCGAGTCCCATGTTATCCCTCAATGCCTTTACTAAGCTCTCCATATCCCTCACAGACTCCATATAAACCGTGAATGAACCCTGCAAACGCCTCTTCAAGTCTGTAGCAAGCCCCTGGTCCTGCCATCCTTCATCACCAGGGTGCTCCAACAGATGCGCGAGTCTCACATCGCTAGCAACCGAGCCACTGAGAAGCTTTTCAAGAGTATTTCGGAACAATGCCCTTTGTGTGGCCAGGTCTACCACTAGCTCCCGTACTAGATTCTTATATCTGACGAAGTCTTTCAACGGCTTCAGGCCTTCATTGTAGTGTTCCAATGCCGAGATGATCAAGGGTAGAGCAGCGAGGACGAGTCCTAGGAGCATAGTCAGGCTACGTCTGTCAGGAGACGATGGGAAGGATTAGGACATGCCTGCGGTTTCCACACCAGTGAGCATGACTTTATTGAGTGCCGTAGGGATTAAACCCTTCGGACACTATTCACAATGACTTGGGGTGGTTTCAAACCACCAGGGCCAAGAATACTGTTGTATTCTTTCAGGCACGGATACATCGTAGAAGGTGGCTCGACACCAATGGGGACGAGGCTGAGGTTGGAAGCGCTAGATAACCCACGGCATTAGCGTTCAGCCTCACGTCCTGGACAGCGTCGACAGAGTTGTGAAAAGCAATTGTGTTCTATCATCTGATCATCGGGATCATCACGACGTGAGACGAGGTGGAGGAGGCATCATGGCCACCACTATTGCCCACGAGCAAAGCCTGTGCATCAGATCGTTCGATAGATTATGTGAAGCTTTGGGTAATGGGAATAGCGGCTATAGCTCACAGCTTCGAATCTCATCAATACTTGATGAATATGGACGCTTCAACGTGTGGTCTGGCAATATCGGAGCGCATCAAGTGGGACGAGTTTCGTTGGATCATCGCCTTCGAGAGGCAGATCATGTCAAGGAACAAGTCATCAGACTGCTTCAATACCTGCGCGAAACTCTAGATGATGGTAATGTTGATCCTATGTGCATCTCTACAAAGTCAAGTTTTCTGACTATATACCAAGCCACTTCCATTGTAGATGGGTCCCGTTTGCCATACGAGGACGTATATTCAAGCTCAGAATCAGAATCATCCGAAGAAGAGATGCCCCCAGGAACGATGCCCACAGACTCAAAGCTTCCACAGGGTGTAAACTCTCTAGGCACTGAATTACAGCAACTAATGCACGGTATTGGCAAGATCACTGCAAACCTTTTCAAACTATCAACTATGATAAGGAAGGGTAATGTTAGCCATGACAGACTTCTCAAGTCCTCCAAGATCGATGTATCGTATTATGAGTCATATGATATACAGCATGCCAAGAACCGGTTCCCGTCAGCGAATGAACGCTTGACTGATCGTATGGGCAAAGCCATCTCTCGACGTCGTCAATACTTGAAATATCGAGAACAGCATCACGAGAAGCTAGCGGTACCATTTACGGACTCGACGACTAGCAACCTTCCAGCTGAAGACAGCGAACAAGTGCCAAATTTCGAGTCTGTACCACGATCGAAAACGCCGACCGGCCAGCAATCTACAGGGTGCGCTACCAGTACTAGAAATCAAGCTAGCGTCATTCAATCAACCAATGCGTCAACATTTATCCCATCAAAGGTTCCGGAACCTGTCAATCTTGACGTTGATGTATATTCGGAGGCTGATACTCAGACTTCTCATGCCACCTCTGTTGCAGGCGAGGACAAATTGCGTGTGCCTCCACCCCCTGAGTCGTCTCGAGACGGCAGAGACTTTGAGTGTCCATACTGTTATACCATATGTCGGCTCAATGGAAAGGAAGAATGGCAACGCAGAAGAGAGTGGAAGTAGGTACCCTAGCAAAGCATTTGACTTGACTTCGCTTACTACGTCCCTGCAGGCGACATGTCTACAAAGACCTACAGCCATATATGTGCACCTTCGACTCTTGTTTCAAGGCAGAAGTGATGTTCGAGAAGCGAAGAGAATGGTTCAATCATGAGCTGCAGGTGCACAGGAGAGAATGGTGCTGCAATGCGACTAACCACGAAGCATACCGAGACAAGGCCGAATTTATCGAGCACATGAAAAGCGTTCATGCAGATTCTTACGACCATGCAGAACTACGTAACGTTGTGTCACTGTTCGAGCGTCCCTCGACTACCACTACAGCTTCCTGCCCCTTCTGCATGAGCGAGGAGACAGAAGAACTCTCAATCTCTCGGCTTGAGAAACATATTGCGCGGCATATGGAGATCTTGGCTTTGTTCTCACTTCCTCGCAGCAACGACACTTACAAAGTAGGCTCCATACAATCTGGACTGTATGTGGAAGCATCTCACGAAAGCGAGGACGAATCCGTAGCAAATAATGGTGGTGGAGACCCTCTCGAGAGACTTCCCACAGCTTCGCCGGCTAAGGGAGATTCTGATTCGTCAGAATTGCAGCCACTGTCCTTATTCGACAACGTCCTCCACAGTTTCTGCGCTGTCGAAGCAGCAAGGGATACATCCGTACCAAAGTATTTCCTTCAAGGTGAAAACAAAAATAAGAGCCTGCAGCTCCGCAAAAGCAATTCGGAGCTTCGATGGGCGTTGGTACGCAAGGTTGATCGACTGGCAGATGGTGATATAAAGCTTGCAGACTTTCTAATGGGATTACATACCGAGTGCAACGCGGAGTTCGAAAATAGTCCAGATTCAGTGGAGCATCTTCGTAGCACAGTCAACCACTTCATTTATGACATCGTGGGTTCTATCGAAGGTTCCCTAGATTATTACCTGAATGGCTTCGAGTCCTCGGCCGACAGATTACAGGACACAAAATACCGGGTAACTCAATTGCGCCAAGATATGGGAGAAAGCCTTGGGGAGGGACAGGAGACTGGGCAAACCAGTATTTCAAGCAATGTTAATTGGGATCACGTCCAGCCGAAAGTTATGATCGCAGCATCCACAATTACGTTTTTCTCCCGCGCATTAGCAACAACCCAAGATCTGGCCCAGCTAGTCCCAGCTCATGGACCTTCATTTGACGGCCTCAAAGGGGATTTTGAGACACTGGTTCGAACGCTGAATGGGGTCACTTTCGATAGAAGCATGGCCGATGAGGTCGAGCGAAAGGTCTGGTCTCAAGAAAGCGCGATTGCCCAGTACTGTCTATTAACAGAAGTTCCGACGCTAAGTGACGAAGAAAATACGAAAGCATCGTTTATCCGCATCCCCTTCGTTGGGACTGTCATGAACGTGGTTCGCGAATTACTCGAGATCCTCAAGGCCGCTCCACTAGACACCAAGAAACCGTCGAAGAACCTGGGGATCTAGTGGATAGTGACACGAGAGACTCCCGAAACGTTGTCTCATGGTTAAGAGGGCAGAGTCCAGAGCAGATCATTAGACATCAGACTGCACTCGCTGAGTGGCACCCCGGAACTTCTCGATGGTTCCTCGACAGCTCGGAATATAAAAATTGGACACAGCGAGTGACACCGCGACTTAATGTCTTAGGTAATCCAGACTGTGGGAAAACCATGTTGTGTGCCGCAGTCGTCGAGCATCTCAAAGTGCATATAGTCTCACGTACCGTGGGCATTGCCTACTATTACTGGCGTAACTTAGCTGATAGTCATCTTCGAGCTACTGACTTGTTACGATCGATAATTTCGCAATTTTGGCTGCATTCACAGTCCCTTCACGAGACACCACCACCCTTACAGGCACTCTTCGCTCTATGCAATCCCTCTAACCTACAGCCTTCAAGAGAAGATCTCATTGCAGGGTTTGCGGCCATTGTGCGCTTATTCGATTCATGTTATATCGTCATAGATGGTTTAGAACACTGCTCAGACTACTCCAGCTTTCTGGAGGTTGTTCAAGGTTTAGAGCCCAGGGTGTGCACCATGGTCACAAGTAGGCGGTCAGCACGACTTGGACAACTTTTGGCAGACCAACCGTCTTTTCACACTAGCATCCGCAGCTTCATTATCGACGAGTCTCACGTTGCTGTAGACGCTGAGGTTGTGCTACGGGCGAAAGTTGCATTGGCAAAGTCACCAAAGGTCTTCATGGACGAGATGACAAACATCATCCTTCAACAAGCTTGTGGAATGTACGTGTTCTTCCGTGATAAATGGTCTTTCATGAGCTTAAATCCTTTTCCAGTTCTCATGGGCCGTCCTCCAATCGGAACGGGTTCTTGACTGTGATTCTGAATATGATGCAAAAAGTGTCCTTGATAATCCGCCAACCCAGATCTACAATTCATGGCATCATAGTCTATTTCGAACCTTTAGCCATCATAAAGATTCAGCGGTCTTTGTCAAGCATTTCCTGGAGATACTCTCCGCTGCGACCAGACCCCTGTCCCATAGTGAATTCGAATATTTCTACGAGTCTCATCTGAACAGAAGTCCACACATCGACCGGCATCTTGTTCCGGTGAATTTTCTTAAAATAGAAACCATCTGCTCAGATTTCGTGGCTGTTGTTACGAGGTCAGAGATAGCGAAATCCTACACATATGAGAGCATCAAGCTAGTCCATCCGCAGCTGAAGAACTTGCTCTTTTCATGCTATCTCGGGGAGACCAAGTTCTGGGAACTTGGCGTTTCGAAGACCCAAGCAAACCTTCACATGGCCGAATCATGTCTCACATACCTTCTATCATTCAACGGAACAATCGACGCAAACGATACGATATTCGCTGACAGGTATTCATTACTGCGGTATGCTGCACAAAACTGGTACATCCATGCCACGGAATCAGACGTGTTGTGCTTGCAGACGCTGCTCTTGGGCCTGTTTACCTCTGAAGTATGCTTTGCTACTTGGCTATCAGTGCATGACCCCGACGCCCCGGATCGCAGCATTCCAGAAGCCAATCCTCCGTCGCCTCTCTACTATGCCTGTCTACTAGGCTTCTATGATCTGGCTAAGACTCTACTCGGTCAGGGTGCTCGGCTCGACGAAGTCGGCGGGAAGCACAATTACCCCTTACTGGCCGCAGTCGCATCTGGACACAGGGAGGTTGTACGCATGCTCTTAGACGAGAAAGATGAAGCCAATCGGCGCTTCAAGAATGGAGATACAGCTACAATTCGAGCAGCATCCGAGGGTAGAGCAGATATTGTTCAGCTTCTATTGACCCATGGCGGTGACCCCAACGCGAAAGATGAGCGCCACCTCACAGCCCTGCATTGGGCAATTAGATGGGAGCAGTATGGCATTGTCCCGCTCCTGCTTGATTCAGAAGCAGAGATCAATGCTAAGGACTTGGATCGTAGGACAGCACTATATCACACACTCTGCGTCGAGAAGCCAAACACGTACACGTTCAATCTACTCATCGCTAAAGGTGTTGATGTGCTAGAATATGACATATTTGGGAAAACAATGCTAAATTATGCTGTTACAAAAAAATACCTTGAGGGTATGCAAAGCCTGCTAGCTGCAGGAGCCCAAGTTGACATGGGAGATCATCGCGGATGGACCGCACTCCACGAAGCCACATCCATTCTATGGTTCGAAGGGGTAGATTACCTCCTGTCCTCATGTTATGCTGATCCTGATCTACAAGATAAGTTCGGTCAGACTGCGCTGCATTGCGCTTTGTTCCTCGTGAGCAAGAAGAACCATCAGGATCCGTATTGGGACAGGATGAGCGCTGATATCATTAAACGTCTGTTAAGATCCTCGGCCGACCAAAGTCTTCCGGATTCAGGAGGACGTACTCCACTAGACATAGTACGATCTTGCCGCTCGGATGGCCTTGGCGACGTTTCGAAGGTGTTACATTCAGCTCAAGCGCAAGAAAATCTCATGCCGGTCGTCTTATATCTCAAGCATAAGCACTTGAATATGACATTCCCTGTAAAGCTGGCAGCGTTCGATTCAGAGAAGGGCGCTTTCAAGATTGGCCTGCTGCGCCGTCGAGCAGCCAAGATGAGCGGGGTTAGCGATGCCCACATGATTAGATTGTTCTTCAACAGCGGCACGTTCAATAGGGAGCTTTGTGATGACACCAAAGCATGCAAAGACGAAGGCTTGAAACACAAAAGCGAAGTCTTTTACGTAGTGCGTAAGGAGGATAGTATGACAAGCGCAGTCGAGGAAACGTTCAATGTGTCAGGCAACTCAATTGACGAAGACCGAAGGCTCGAAGCCAAGCAAAGCGGATTGCGCGGAACGGACATGACGCTCTTGGATGACCTCAGAGATGGCCATCAAGCCGACTCCGACGAGAAGCCGAACACGTTACTCCACCAGGATGTCTCGCAGGGCAATGAAGTACACACCAAAATGCCTAACTCGCCTGGAATGAGTACAGATGATGGGTCCGCTAACGCTTTCATTGAGGTTGATATGGAATACGAAGAGGAAAGAAGTCTAGAGTTTGTTAATTCGCAAGTTGAGATTCCCACAAGTTTTCAAGAAGTACATCTTAGGATGGAGATATTTAATTCTCTTAGCAACAGTCACCATGATACATGCGAGAAAGTTTTGCCTGCAGCGCTCAACAAGCTGGACATCGACGGAGACTGGAGAGAATATGCGCTCCATATCGTTTACGACGGTGGTGAAGAATTATGTCTATCTTTATCAGACA
>JAABUL010005957.1_pt1 | contig 14548 bp, 6 predicted proteins | sample 5559151 | NCBI WGS metagenome assembly JAABUL01 (sample SAMN10711876, study PRJNA513368) | rock metagenome | isolation source: Antarctica rocks | place: Antarctica: Victoria Land, Pudding Butte sud | reverse complement strand
TTTTTTTTGCATCTTAAATAGCGCAAATGTTGTCTTAAGTATATTGCAAATTCTTGCACTCTATCTTTCAATTAAACAAACTAACTCAAATATCTAAAATAACAATATTATTATCTTTCTAAATTTTTGATTACAATTGACGCAACTCTAGAGTTTTCTTTCGAATTTTATAGATTTTTCGATGAATTTTTTAGCAAACTGATTTAAACACTTGCATTTATAACAAAAATTCTTTCGCATTTTTTATTTTTGCTCCAATTGATATATAAATAATTGAGAAATTTATCAATACTTAGACTAACTGTTCGGATCGATTTTTCCCCAAAATCGAAAACCCGATCCGAAAGTTATATCTAATTAGGCCAAACTTTAACCTAATATAGTTAATTACTTTTATAATTTATGAATAAAAATTCGGTTTCAAATAATTGATCTATCAATACTTTATGTTAAAATATTGTAGCATATTTTTTACACATTTTGTTCGCAATTAACGCTTTTTCGCAAAATTAAAAATCAAGAATATATATAATAATAAAATATATTTTAAATACAATTTGTTTGTATTATATTTGTAGTATAAAAAAGTAATACATAGAAATATTGCTACAAATAAAGAAAAAAATCCAATTTGATTAAAATATAATTTTAAGTTTAATAAATTTATTATATTCTTCCTTTAATATTTGCATTTATAAAATAATCTTCATATCTTAACAATCAAAGCATTGTTAATAAGAAGTTAAAAATGTTAATTTTAACGTTAATTTAATCGAAAATTAAGTGCGTTAAAAATAATATTTTCGAGTTCTTTTATTAGCAAAGATTGAAGATTTAAATTTTTTTATTTTAATTTTTTTTTACAATGTTGTCTTTATTTTATTTGTACCAATAAGAATACAAAATAAAAAATTTGAACAAATATTTATTTATTAAGTTATTAAAATCTTAATAATAAAGCAAAAGATAATTAAGAAATAGAGTTATATATAATAATAAAATACAGTTTAAGCACAATTTCTTTGTCTTGCATTTGTAATTTCTGAAAGTAATAAATAGAAAAATTACTAGAAATAAAGATTAAAACAAATATTAATAAAATTATTATTTTAATTTCTATAAAATCTTTATAGTTTAGTTATAACATATATATTTATATATTAGTTTTAATAACTTAATAATTAGAACACTACAATTAATCTTTTGTAATATTAATTTTAACGTTAACTTAATCGAAGATTAAACATGTTATAAATAATATCGCAAAATTGTTATATTATTAAAAATTAAGAATTCGAGATTTTTTTAAGACAATTCTTTTAATAGTTTTAAGTACGTTCGACTTATTATTAGAACGAAAACAAAAAAAAAATTTAAAAGAGTTAAATTATTAGTTTTGAAACTGTCAATTTTTAAAATGTCTCAAAAGTCTAAAACAATTTAAAAGTTTAAAAAGACGCATAAATATAAACTTATACATTTTATTAAATTATTAAATCGAAATTTATTTATACTTATTGTATATATATCATAGAATTATAAAAAAATCATAAATAAAAAGATTGCTAGAAATCTAGATATACTTAACTTGCTTAACTTATTATTTAGAGTTAGCTTTCAATAATTAATTTCTTAATTAATGCACTATTAAATTTAGATATAACTTGCAAACAACTTAAATTAAACTGCGCAAAATTTGCTTTAAATCGAAATAAATCCGAAGCAAATTAAGTTATTGTAGTTTAATATTTGCTCTAACTTATTTTGTTTCGCGCAATAAATTTTAATTTGCAAAACAAGATTTTATCGTATATTTATTTTTATTAATAACGTAATATTGTTACTAGATGTTAAAGAAAATTATAATTGCTACTTTAACAATTTTATTGTTTTAACAAATTTAATAAATTAATAAATTATAAAATAACATTTATATATATTAATATTAGACGCTTCTTAAATTTTTTCTATGTGTTTGCTATACTAATTTGTAAGAAACAAGATTTATTAAAGATTAATTTTAATACGCTTTCTCTTATATATAAACGTTAATAATCGACTAAATTTATTGAATAAACAAATAATAATAAGTGTGTAAAGTAATTACAACTTTTGCTAGTATCTAATATAATTGTTGTTTCGTTGTTGAACTACTATATTGTTTAATAATTTAATCTTTTATTGTTATAAACGCATACTTTCGCAAAGTGTACAGTTTTCTCTTTAATAATAATAGTAATCTATTTATTGTTATATAGAAGAAGAAGAAGATTTAAAATGCAAAAAAAAAAAAATTATAAAAGATTTTTTTTTGTAAATTCTTTTGATAGCTTAGTAATTAAAGCGATTGTAACAAACGTTTAAAACTTATCTAAAACAAAATTTTTAATTAGTTTAATTGTTTTTAACTTGTTTGTTAAGATTAAAAGTAAAAAAAGTAATATTTTAAACAAGATTCGAATTTGCGAGTCTTTTATAACAAAATAATGTTATATATTATTTATAGCGAGCTATTAATCGAAGACTAGCAATTAACACTAAAACTAATATAAGAATTTGCTTATATCAAAAACTTTTATTACTAAGCTACTAGAGTCTAGATTATAAAATATTAACTAATTGACATTATATTTCTTACAATAATAGAATGTCTTTAATATATATTTTTTGCATTATATATTTAAAGTTTAGAAAAAAAATAACTAAAAATATTACTATAAAATCTAATAGTTTAAACTCGCTTGCGTTATTACTAGAGATTAGCGAAAAAACTTTTAATGCGTTATTGAGTTTAAGTATAACTCAATAAATACTGAATTTAATTCGAACAATAACTCGAATTAACTCGAATAAAACTTAATTTGTTTTTACTTAAGTTTTAGAGCTCGAAATCTAATCTAACTCGACTTGTTTCGCAAAGTAGAAGTTCTTACTTAAGTAGATTAAACTTTAACATATATTAAATTAAATATTAGAATTTATAAGTTGCTTAATATAATTATTAAAGAATAAATTAAATAAGATATTAATAATAAAGAATATATAAATATACTTTAAAATATTGTAAATAAAAATTTGTATTACAATATAAAGAAAATTAGATTAATTGTTGGATTAAGTTTTAGTTCTAACTATTGAAATCGATTTAACTCGACAATTTTAATATTAGAAATCGACTTAAACCTTAATTCAATTTGTGTTAATTTAAAATCGATTCGATTCGACTTAAATTAAAATTTAATTTTAATATTTAAAATTGAATCAAATTGTTAAGAAATCGAAAATAAGATTATTATATTAAGAGTTACTATTTTAAGATTTATGTATTTATAATATATTATTAAGATTACAATTTATCATATTATTAAATTATAATTACTTGTTAGTATAAAATCTTGCTTAATTTATCTTATATTTGTATTACTCTTTTGCATTATTGTTTTACTTTAGAAAAATTTTCTTTAAATTTTTTAAAAATATTGTTTATACTATTTTTGATTGCAAAATATTTAATTCTTTAGAAACTTCTAGTTAGTAATTGTCTTTATTCGAAAAAAGATTTAGTTAATTTAATTTTCGGAATTTGTTATTTAGTACTTTATATTTTAATTAATTTGCGAATTAATTTAATTAAAATTTCAATTGTATATTTAATACTAAAAAAAAGTATTTTAAAAAGTATTAAATAAAATTTTAAGCAAAATCTTATTATTCTAAACTAAGAGACAATGTTAAACAAAATGCAAATACTAAGATTTAATTTAAAGAATAATAATTATATATTATAATTAACAAAAGTATTTCACACAAAACTTAAAATAGATTTGTTTATTTATATTAAATTAAGAAGATTAATATTAAAGCATAATCTAAGTTTTGAAGTAAATATATTTAAGTAGTCTCGACTATTAATAATTTGTCAAAAATTGTTTGCAAAAGTTGACAAAAGATATTAAATTATTCTATTGTATACAATTATTTAAATATATTAAATATAAAGAAATCTTTTTAATTTGTATTTTGTTTAAAACAAAAAAGAGTTTATTTATAATTAATAATTAATTTAGTCTTTACTCGCGTAAGTTATTATTAATAATGCAAATAAATAATATAAAACTAATGCATTAATAGAAGAAAAGTTATATTAATTTGTTATTCTTTAATTAAAATAATTAAAAAGATTAACTATGCAAGATATTTAGACTGATTGTTTAAAACCAAATTTTATAAATTATGAAATTACTAACTATATTGGGTTAAAGTTTGATCTAATTAGATATAACTTTCGGGTCAGATTTTCGATTTTGGGGAAAAACCGACCCGAACGATTAGTCTAAAGACATTTATTAATTTAAATTTATTTTTTCGAATTATTAATAATTCGAATTTTTAAAAGTTACTAGAAATACTTCGATCAAATCTAGTGCTACTAAATTGCATCAAATTATTAAAATTAATTTTTACAAATTTTAATCAAAACAAAATTAAGTTAAATCTAAAAAAGTTTTAATATATTTTTATAACTTTAAATATATAATTTAGTTTTTAAAGAATTATTTATCTTCAAATATTAATATATTAAATCGATATTACATTTTAATATTGCAATTATTTTATTAAATTTATTTATTTTAATATTAAATATATAAATCGACAATTAGTATTAAAGCTTATAAAGATATTAAAGTTCTTTAAAATTAAAAGAATTAAAATTAATTTTTTTATTAATAATGCAAGCATTAACAACACTCTTAAAGATAAACTTAATAAAGTCTTAAATTAACAAAAATCTTAATAAAACAAACAACAGAATTCTATTTTATGTTTAATTTATATTATTAATCTAATAGCTTAGAACTTTATTGCAATTCTTAAGTTAAAAGCAATTAATAATAGTACTATTTATTAATTAGAAAATAAACAAGTTTAAAATATTGCAAGAAATACAAATTTATTTGTTATAATGAAAAAGAAATTTGTTTATATAATAATGCAAAAAGATAATATGTTTGCTAAATTTTATTTAAATTTGCGCTTCTATTGTTGCTATTAATAATCTAACTTAATACTTAATTCGCTTTAAAGTCTTTTAAGATCAAAAAAATAAAAAAATTCGAAAACTAATACAAGATATTCGTAGACTAATCGTCGGATCAGGTTTCGGTTCCAAATATTGAAACCGACTCCACTTATCGATTCTAATCCTAGGAATCGACCCGAAACCCGAGTCGATTCCTAATATTTTGAACACGAATCAACATAACCCGACTCGATTTTCGGTTCCAATATTAGGAATCGAATCGAGTTGTCAAGAAATCGAAAATTAAGTAATTTTGCCAACAATTTCTATTTTTGGATTTCAATTTTAAAATTTTATAAAAATTCTATAGATATTGTTTAATTATTAATTTATTATAGAAAACACAAATGCATTACTATAATGTATTATCTATATCTATAAGCGTTATAGATATTATTTAAATTTTAAAATATAAAGAAACGAATCACAAATTAGTTACGCTTTCTTACTTCTAAGCGAGAAGCTACGTGAATAGACTTGGCGTATCTCTTTCGAACAAAGCGTGCTACATTATCTCACTCGCCGCTTTCTTACAATATAAATATGTCTCTCGCTGTTCTTTTACGTCTTCTTTCCTTTTTATTATTGCGTTATTTTTCTCGCTTACAATGGCCTGCGCTCTTCTTATTTATCTCTTCTCTCCCTCAACTCTTCGTCCATCGCCGATCGTACGAAGCATTCGGTATCCATTTCTAGTAATGTTGGTGGTCGTCAACCTTTAGCTATCGAGAAGAAAAAACAACAACACCAGCTTAGAACTAATTTTTGAAATACTATATTACAATTACAATAATACTTCGCCTAAACAACAACAAGTTATTTCGTATTACTCAAGCTTCTATACTATTTATTTTAGAAGTCTATAGTTGCAAAAATAACTATTAAAGTCTTCTATAAGCTTGTTTTAATCAAAAAGAATTTCAAACAAACATACAAGTATATTATTGCACTTTGTTTCGACTTTTATCAAATCGACATTAGCTACTATCAAAAAAAACTTGACAAAAATATCTATTGCTCTTTTCAAATATCTAATAGAATTGTATCTAAATTTTTCGCGCAAATTGCTAGAGCAATTACAAATTAAAAAAATAGTAACAAACTTATATATCGAATTTAACAATGTAAAAACACAATTGCACAAACAAAACTTCGAATATATATATATCTTAAAAAATCTTGTTCAAAACAATTCTATTATTAATTTGTTCAAACAATAAATAGCTTTAGAATTTAAATACAACGCGTTAAATATATAACTATTAATAAAATTAAACAAAAGCAATATCAAAATTATTTTTTGCAACAAAATTAGCAAAATTATCTATAAGAAAATTAATAAAACAATTAATATTAACGTTTTTTCTTTCTTTTTATGCTCTTCGATTATTCTTATTAAAAGAGAGACAATTAATAGATATTTGTCTATATTATTTATTAGTTAAAAAGCGAAAATATAAAGATCTATACTTGCTATAAGTAAAAGATTGTAATTTCAATCAAAAAAATATACTAATATTATTATTTCGATATTCTAGCAAAAATTTATTAATCTATCTATAGAATAGTAGTAAACACAATTTGTATTAAAAAATTATATTTTGACAAAACAATAAAACTTACAAGCAAGCGTTTAAAAACAATTTCTATATAACAAATTACTTTTTTTCGAGTTTTAAAAATTTAAATAACATAATCTACGCTAAATAACTTAAAAGAAAGTTAAAAATTAACAAAAAATATATATCAATTGTTGTCGAATTTATCTTTTTAGAGTTAACAAACAAAGTTATACTAAAATTGCATCGACAAATCGGAGTGACCCTCCCCGAAAGCTCTTAGCGATTAGGAGCTCCCGAAATCGTTGTGCGCATATTTCGACCCTCGAACCCTATTAGCGAAATACGATTGGCCCGAGATCGCTCGTAGTCAATCAAAAAATTTGAGAAATAGTAAAGAATTCTCCAAACATTACTCGTGCGTTGTCAAAATCTACGGACGCAATCTATCGCGAGCGCAATCTATCGCGAACGCAATCTAACGCACAATACAATTACGCAATAGAGACGTTCTCGCCATCGCATTATTCTCGCGTAGAAATCTTACGAATTGTTCGATTCTACTATACAAATTACTATAATATAAATAAGTAACAAGTAGAGAGTTAATCGAAGTGCTGCGAGAGTTCGTGCGTATTTCAAACATCAATAATTATACTTTTTGCCAAACTTTATTTGGCTTTCTAAAGACAAGCTTTCGAAGATTCTTCGGACAAGCCTCAAGCCGACCCTGGGCCATCTGGGCCAAATCTGCATTTTGAATCTGGCGGGTCGCCTCCCCAATTTGCCAATATGCTATATTACGCAAAAAGTTTCTATATTATCGAGTAATATTTATACAATTGCAAGCTTCGACAGTATTTCAATTGCTAGAACTATAAATACTACATTTATTAATACTTTGTTAAGAAATTCAAATATAAGATATATACAAATTACTATAGCAAGAGCAAATACTATAGCAAATTTAACAAATGCGCGATTTGCACTAAAAAATATTAGATAACTAGCAAGACTTGTTTTCGCAAAAAGTATAAACTAGAAAAACTAAACAAAACAAAAAGTTTTCAAAAAACTCTTTATATTATAAAATTTAAATTAAAGTCTTTTGCTAATAGTATTGCGCTTGCTATTAAGAATATTATTTTCTTTTGTTTAAATAACAATACTAAGTTAGTTGCAACAATATAAAAAAAGAAAAAAACAAATAGTAATAACAAAAAAAATTAGAAAAAAACAATAAATCTTTTAATATATAATTAATCTTTTTAAATACAAACAATTTTTTAAAAATAAAACTTGTTATTGCTATTTTGAAGAAAAATTTAAATATAATAACTTTAAAGAATAGACTTATTGTTAAAATAAAAAAGTTAAATAGAAATCTTATAGAGCAATTTCTAATACAAATAAAGTTTTTAACACAAATAATAACAATAAGAAAAAAATCGAATACGAAATTAACAAAGTTGTAAAGACTATTGTTATAACTATCGATTATATTATAGAGATAACAGTATTAAAAGTCAATATTGCTCGCAAGTCGAAATTAAAATAGATAAAAAAGTGCAAACAAATATACTTAAATATTTAGAAACAATATTGTTTGTATTAGCAAATAAAAAGTATATTAATATCTATTTAGTTAATCGAATAAATCAAACAACAATAGCAAAAAATCAATTATAAAAAAAAAATTATTAAATTAACTCTTAGAACAATCTATAGAAAGAGAGTAAAATAGTCTTGCAACAATATAGACAAAGTCTAGAAGCTTACAAAATAGATAAAAAATTGTAGCAATTTCTATAAAATCTAAGTATATATTAATTTTTACAAATATTTAAAAAAAATTGTTATTTACAAGATAGACAAAACAAAATTGTTAGCATTTTTTTTTTCTTAAGTCTTTAAATACAAATCTATCGAATATTAATAATTACAACTACTTTGAATTAATAAATTTTAAGAAGATTGAAGATTACAAGTTAAAAAATACTATTAAAAATATTTTAAAAAATAAAATATTCGACAACAATAAAATTAACAATAAAGTTCTCTTAATATTGTTTTTGCGCTTAATTTTACTACTTAAACAACTATTTCGAATTAATATATAATTAGAATATTGTTTAAAATATTTTTAACAATTAATTACAATTGCTCTTAAAAAGTTTAAAAAAAAATTATATGGTATTTTTAAAATATATTAATCGATTATTTTGCTTAATATTATTAGCAAAACTCTAAAATTAATTTAGATTAATTCTCTTTTATAAATAGTAAAAATATATAATTTATTTTCAAATTTGTATTTAAGAGAACGCAAAAATATATTATCGAAAATAGCAATATATACTCTAATAGAAAAAATCTATATAGAATAGAAAAAAAAGCTAATAGAAAATTTATTTCTACTTAATATTTTAGATACTTTTGATAATATATTTTATTGTTAATTGCTTTACAATTTTTGCAAGCAAAAAATTAATAATACAATATTAAAGTAAATAGAGAACTTTATAATAAATAGAAAAACTTAACTTTGTTTTTTAAATTACAATTTTAAATAAATAGATACAAGTATAGATATATTTTAGAGATTATTAATATTGTCAATATTATATCTATTTTACAATTTAAATTTTCTTAATACTCTAAACAACAAAAATATAAATACTATAATTGTCAGTTATATAGACAATATTGGTATTCTAGTTATCGAATTTTTATTAGAGAAAAATACTATAAAATTTAAATAGCTCTACAATCGCGCTCTAGACTAAATAAAGAGATATATTTCGATATTTAATTTAAAGAAATATTAATTAATTAATTTTTATAAAAAAGATTAGAGTAAAAAATTGAAATGCAATCTAAAACTATTAACAACTGCAATCAAAATTACAAAAAATTGTAAATATTTGAAGACTACAATTAATAGATAGCTCAAATAGAATTTTTATTTTAATTAAATAGAGACAAAAACAATTAAATATTTTGTTGTTTTTCAAATTTTATTAAACTCTATTTAAAATATAGATCTCGAAAATATATATATAGTTTATCGAGAAATTGTTCTATCTCTTTTTCTCTATTGCGTTTTTATATAATACATTTTTGTCAAAAATGAAAATTTCAAAAAGAATAAGAATAGAATTTTCAAAACAATAAAAGTTATTTAATGCAAAATTGTTTAGATAATTAATAGCATCTTCAAAACTATAGTTAATTTTGCGCTAAATATAAAGTTTTATCTATTTTTAATTTATTTGACGCTAAAATACGTATTAATAAATTTAATACTAAAAATAGTATTTAGTTAAGTATATAAAGAGATTATAGTAATTTGCGAGAACTTTAGTCTAAACATTAATTAGATTTAGATTAATTAATATATATTTAATTAACTAAGTTTTCTTCGCAAGTTAGAAATTTAATATTAGACAATCTTCAATTAATTATTTAGCAATATTAAACAATATTGCGCATATATCTTCTCGCTATAATAGATTTCTATTAAAAATTATATTGCTACAAATAACAATTGTATTAAAGTTAGTTACAATACAATTTGTTTAAATTCGAATAATATTATACTCTATACAAATAAAAACAAAATAGATAATTGTATAGACTTCTCGACAATATAGAAGATTGCTATAGTTTTAAAATAGCTACTTTTAATAGTATATATAAGAAAAATTTACTTAGATTTTGTTAACAAGTTTATTGTCTACTTCGATAAACTTTACAAAATTATTATAATATTAAAATTAATTAAAAAGACAAACAATATTAAACAATTAATATATATTTTTGTTAACAATTAGATAGCTATTAGATTATTTTGTTGTTCTAGAAATTAGATAGATTAGTATATGCTTAAATATATAGTTAAGCTCTATTATTAATTAAAACAAAATATTATTCTACAATAGATTTTTGTTTATAAAAGAGTACTTAATAACAAAGTTGTTAATATTGTAGCTAAAAAGACAATTAAATAGAAATCTAAAAAATATAAATTGTCAATTGTTATTTCTATAAAGTTTTAGATTCTTATTTTAGTTATTAAATTAAAAATAGAAGTCTAAACAAATGCGCAATAATTTGTAGATTAAAACAAAACACAATATAGATAAGCTATGCACAAACTTGTTTTCAACTCTAATATAAGAAACTTGATCAAATATTATAGATTGAAACAATTAAAAATCTTAATACTTGTATAGATTAAAATTAACAAAATAGATTTAAAAAATTATCTCTATTGTATTAAAATCAAAATCGACAAGTTCTACAAATACAAAAATATAAAAAACGTATAACATATATTGTTGCAATACTTAAAATAGATACAATTTTAATAGAAATATTATAGACAAAATAAATATAACTTAAAAAAGTTTCTAAATAATTTAATATTTGTTAAAAAAATAATATTATTTTTGATAAATACAAGATTGCTTAGACAATTTTGCAATATTAAGAACAATAATATAGATTTCGATAAAAACAAAAAGAATTGTTTCTTAAAAAATACGCAAAATTAAAATAAATCTTTAGAAGTAATTGCTATTAACTAAATATTAATTACTATAATATAGTAGCAATTAACGCATAAAGAAGTATTATTAAATATAGATCTATATATTTACAATTTATAGCTTTTATATTGATAGTATTATTTATATTTTGCTTGCAAAGAAATAAAGAACTAGAGACTAAAACAAAAAACAAAACAAAAAAATTAAAATATATTTAATTTTTATTTTTATTTATAAATATAGTTATAAAATATTTATAATAAACTATTATTTAAACAAACATTTCTAAGAGTTGCTGCAAGTAGCAACTCTTATAGATGTTTCTAATATATTAGAATATCGATCAAATATCTACTTGATTTTTCAAAAATTGCGAGAGAAATCTATTACTCAAAAATAATAACAATAAATATATTCTATTTTGTTACAAATACAATAATTGCTCTATTGCTTATTGTTAAAAAATAATTAATTATTCGATTGCTTACTATTAAGATCTCTTTCTATATTTTAATAGTTACAAATTACTCTCTATTAAAGTTTTTAAAAAACAAAAACAAAAACTCAATTTTTAACAAGTAATAAAATTTCTATCTAGCAAAAAGCAATAGCTATTCTAGATATAGATCTATTTATTAGATATATTCTTAAAAATTATTGCAAACAATAATTTTTGTAAACATATAATTATATATACAAAAATAGAAAAGAAAAACAAGCAAAAAATCTTGTCTAGAAGTTTTTGACTTTGACAAACAAGACTTTGTAGATAGAGCTACGCTACAATATAAATAGTTTAGTAATTAGGCAAGATTGAATACCTGTCTATAGTTAGATGCCGCATGCGCTCTTTAGAGTGCGGGTCGGTCTATAAATATACTACTACTACTACTACTATTAGCCATCGAGAAGATGTTCCTCGCTTCCCCCATTGCCCATGTTCAATGGATTCATCCGGCTAGTAACGTCGTACCTTCCAAAATCACTCCTCTAAATTACTACTCTATGTCGTGAGTGTGTCTCCACTCCTTTGACTTCTAAGCCAGCATAATCGGAGATGCTTTCCGTCTGGAACAAGCTAAAGGGTTCCGTGCGCTAATCCGATCGTTCAAAGTCTTTGGACCTTCGCCTCGCTTCGTCTTTTCGTGTCAGTCTCTGTCTCGCTACTTCTCACCTGACCTTGGTCTCTACTTCGGCATTGGTTGGAGGCTTGCACTTGGCGCTGATCACAGGGGCGAATGAACACCGAACAAGAGCACCGCTATATCTATCAGAGGTATTGCCCCCCTTCACAACCACTTTTCGGCCCTCGCACCGGTCTTCTTGACCAATCGCTGCGAAAACGATCGCCTCTGGACAGGGATCTGGTGGTATAGTACTGCAAGTGGAATGTGGAGCTGAACAGCATTTGTGAGCTCAGGCTACCTATCAAAGTCCTGAGAAGCTCGATCCTGTCTCAATGGACAAACTCCGTCGACAAGAATGCCACGATCGCAGTTGCTAGGTGACGTGGCTTTAGCAGCTTGGTTTTGCTTTGGTATTGGTCGAGACCGCGATGCACTTCATTTTCGGGCGGACGATCTAGGCAGCAGCTATTCAGCCGTCTTGAGCGACATAAGTCGAATACGAGCCTGCGATGGCCGAGAACTTCGCTAAAGAGTGCCGCAAAGAGTGAGGCCATTGGAGCAGGGAACAAAGATGTGCGATTTGCCATTGGGCGATAACGGGGAAGAAGGCGCTTTCGGCAACAATGTGGTTCCGCTGGTACTGGGTCTTGAGGATTGCATTGGTTGACATAGAAGGTCCTGGCAGCATCTCTTCAAGAAGTGAAAGTGCATATAAGCTTCGCCTTGCCCCCTCTTCGTTCACTGCATTTTAATTGCAAACCGTTAGGCCGAATTCCGCCTCGATCCCGTATTGTCTCTGACTATTTGCGCATGTGTCACGCAATAACCACGATCAACATGGACAGCGTTACATTCTATGAACCTTCAACCAAAGCTGAGCCGACTAGCAAGAGTTCTATAATGACAAGACAACACAAGAGTGAGACCACTTCAAGCAATGGTATAAGTATGTGGAAGCTAGGTGGAAAGAGGCAATCTGACGAAATCAGGTACCTTCAAGAGTGCCAAAGCCAGCCGCAACAAAGGCGGCTACGAAGATCTCTGAAGTTGGGACGAGACTGTCCCCCTCTCTGTCCGGATCCCGATAGCTTCCTCTACCCAATCACCGGGTATGGGGCTGTCTCCGCTCCAAAGTCTTGCGGCAAAATTGGCCGTAGACGAGACTCCTTCACCATTCACGGTTAATCCAGTCCCCTCTATAAGCGTGGCACATTTAAAAGCTGAGTACGAATCCTGAGCCCCTCACTCCGCGGATTCTAATACTTATATACCACTTTGATTTAGCTATCCCTTCCCCTATCAAATGACGGACGATATCATCTCCGGTCCTCTTCAACGTTCTGATTCCTCCCTCTCGCAGATACGCGATTCTCAGATATAGACGAGATCATTGTCGACATTGTGAAGGTTGTAGATGAGTGATGAGACTTTGTGATAATGACGGATTTGGAAGATAACTTCTGGTTTTGGAGAATAATGTGATAAGGTGCTCGACTTCGCGATCACTTTATAATCTTTCCAACCCCAAAGCAATTTTTGGATCAACCAAGAGATTCGTGCGTAATCCTACGAGCAACCTTATCTCCTTTGCTTCGCCTCAACGCATACGAAGCATTATCAGGCCTCCCAAGCAACATGGCTCAATGCAATAATCTACCAAAGTTGAGTTTAGACACTGACGGGTCCATGAAGTTGAATGTCGACTTCCAACTCAGACACAGTCAATCTTCAAGGCTAATTGGCCAGTACATGGACGATACTATATGGCGCATAACAATTGAAGGGCTGTGTCCGGCGTGCCTCTCGAAGAAGCGAAGAACTGAAGCTCTAAGGCACGTGGCGAAGCTCGGTATCATCAGCAGTAGAAAGGGAATGCGTGAATTGAGATAAGCGTAAGGCGCCCTACGTTAAAGGTATCCGCATTGCATGATCGGCAATGCAATAGATTGGCGCGCCTCCAAACATAAAACGTTGCAGTAAACGAGCTGAAAAGAATGCGCCGCAGCTCTATAAGATCGATCGGTAGATATGATTCTCAACCGAGTGAGCTTGCAGAGGTTGATGCTCACTGTCACAAAATCAGTCGCACAAGCAGAGGTCAAGATTGCGATAAAGAAAATATCTATACCTTGCACGTTATCAGAAGAGTGGTGTAGCTGGGTAGATTCTTTAGATACCCAGATTACCAATATGTGATTTTCTCCAGAAACCTTGCATTTTTGGACGCCAAAA
>JAABUL010005955.1_pt1 | contig 14557 bp, 20 predicted proteins | sample 5559151 | NCBI WGS metagenome assembly JAABUL01 (sample SAMN10711876, study PRJNA513368) | rock metagenome | isolation source: Antarctica rocks | place: Antarctica: Victoria Land, Pudding Butte sud | reverse complement strand
ACTATGGCTATCCAGCATCATCGAGCGACATGCGAGTTCAACGTGCCGCTGAACCTCTGAATCACCCAGACGAGCATTTCTCCCGCAACGAATACCTGCTAGCCGACTCTGGGTTCACCGCATCCGAACAGATGGTCCCCATGTTCAGGAAGACGGCTGGGAATACGATTATGCGAGGGCGTCCGGCACACTTCAACACCGTAGCTGCCACGATGCGCTACCAAGTGGAGCAGGCGATTGGTATACTCAAGTCTCGTTGGAAGATCCTACGCAGCCTTCCCCTACGCCTCCGCACCACCCACGACCAAGCGCTTGCTCATGGCATCATCGTCGCATGCGTTATATTCCACAATCTTGTGGTCAACACCGACGATGAACCGCTCGACGACGACGAGTACACAGATGCTGAGGCTCGTCATTCAGCACGGGCTGGTCAAGCACAGCTGTCTGCAGACGAGCTGCGCGTCCCCGAACATCTTCAGCGGCGAGAGAGGCTGGTAACGGAGATGATATCAATTGCTATGGAAAACGACGAGAATTTGACTTTGGATGACTACGAGGTCTGCTCGTCCACGAGCCCACCAAACCTCTCTTCTACCTCCCTGATCAGGACGTCATACGGAACCGTTGGCCCCATGCGGAGACGATCCATAGCTTCCTCACGCGTCGCTCGATATCGAGCATTCAGAGCTTCCCTTCGCCTATCCTGCCTTCTGTCTTCATGTTCAGCCTCCTGGAGTTCCAGCTGACGCTTCTGCGGGTCCAAATAACTCTCATCCTGCTCCCCCATGACTTCCAACACCGCTTCAAGCCCTCCCGCCGACGATCCGCCCGAAATCCTTCCACCTCTCCGTCTGCCTTCAATGGCGTCAGCTTATACCAAACCGTAGCGGATATGGTGTCATGAAGGCGTGCCTGAGCGTACCAGGCGTCCTCTCCCGGACAGAGTGCGTTCTAGCACCATCCTGCGAGTTTGACTGCGAGTTTGGCTGCGAAGGATCGAATGGATCAATCAACGGGGGCAGGAGACAGAGTGCGTTTTAGCACCATCCTGCGAGTTTGACTGCGAGTTTGGCTGCGAGGGATCGAATGGATCAATCAATGGGGGCAGGAGATCGGGAATGGTGTCTTCAACGCCAGTAACACCGCCGACATCACCCTCGGCGTTCTGCTCGACGGCGAGGGCGTCGTCCGCGGTCGCGGTGACCGCCCTTTGCCACCAGGAACTCAGCAGGCATCCCTCCAACACTCTGCCATGTCATCCCAAGGCGTTGAAGACACCCTTCCCGATCTCCTGCCCCCATTGATTGATCCATTCGATCCCTCGCAGCCAAACTCGCAGTCAAACTCGCAGGATGGTGCTAAAACGCACTCTGTCTCCTGCCCCCGTTGATTGATCCATTCGATCCCTCGCAGCCAAACTCGCAGTCAAACTCGCAGGATGGTGCTAAAACGCACTCTGTCCGGGAGAGGACGTCTGGTACACTCAGGCACGCCTTCATGACGCCATATCCGCTACGGTTTGGTATAAGCTGACGCCATTGAAGGCAGACGGAGAGGTGGAAGGATTTCGGGCGGATCGTCGGCGGGAGGGCTTGAAGCGGTGTTGGAAGTCATGGGGGAGCAGGATGAGAGTTATTTGGACCCGCAGAAGCGTCAGCTGGAACTCCAGGAGGCTGAACATGAAGACAGAAGGCAGGATAGGCGAAGGGAAGCTCTGAATGCTCGATATCGAGCGACGCGTGAGGAAGCTATGGATCGTCTCCGCATGGGGCCAACGGTTCCGTATGAGTCCTGATCAGGGAGAGAAGAGAGGTTTGGTGGGCTCGTGGACGAGCAGACCTCGTAGTCATCCAAAGTCAAATTCTCGTCGTTTTCCATAGCAATTGATATCATCTCCGTTACCAGCCTCACTCGCCGCTGGAGATATGAAACCCCTCGATGATGCCGATACAATGAGGAATACCGAATTCCTCCATAACGCTGAACTTGATATCGTTCCTCTGGCGAGTTGTTCCAGGAGATGAAGCGGGAGTGTGCGAGACGGTGTTTTTCAAACGGTCGTCTCCTAGCCTCACTGTCTCAAGCTCAGCACGTGTCCCTTTCTTCGACATTTTGACCGACCCTTCAGTCAGTCCCTCCTGTTGTCCGGTCTGCAGAGCGTTCGACTTGGGCAAATCCAGACTCAGCTTTCCTCTTCAGCTGGATCTCGAGAGTGAAGAAGGATCCTGGATCATACGCTTGATAGCCGACATGACTGTCTCGGTAACCACAGCTTCTACCATGGCGAGGGCCATTCTCTTCGATATGGACGGTACACTGCTAGGTTCACAGGTCACGAACTTCGATAGGACCCCGCTAAGAATACTTTCAGACTCGACACCTGCGGTGGTAGCCACATGGGAGGTCTACGCACGGCAGTACTCGCTTGATCTGAGAGACGTCCTGAAAAGTGCGTCATGTCACAGCATTCAAGGAGGGCTATTTCTGACGATCAGTAAGCCTCGCATGGCGTCCGGACGATCGACAACCTTCGCCGATGGTGTGGCTTGACGGATGAAGAGGCGCTGCAGGTAAACGCTAATGGCGAGACGGTAGGTGCTGATCTGTCTCAGGAAGCGACGAACGCTTTCGAAGATATGATCGTGACCGAGGCGAAGCGCTTGCAGAGTGAGGGGAAGTCTGGTCTGCAGATATTGCCGGGCGTTTCCGACATCCTGGATACAGTGAGTTTTTCTTGATGTTCACTGGTAGGCTGATACATGTTGGAAGTTAGACGCTTCTCCTACCGCCCTCTGGGCGATAGTGACTTCAGGTAAGCTGTCTGTAGTCGTGGCCCGGGACCAGTCCAACCATTCGGCGCAGCCACTCCGATCTACGCATCCGCTGCGCTACCGACGGCGGGAGTAAGGCCACCTCCAAAGCTGATCACAGCCGCCGATGTTACCAAGGGGAAGCCCCATCCGGAACCCTATCTGGCTGGCGCGAAAGCGCTCAACGTCGACGCTGAGAAATGTTGGTGCCCTTTAGGCACCGGACGATCTGACGCCGGACAGGCATAGTGGTTGAGGATGCGCCATCTGGAATTAAAGCAGGCATCGCCGCTGGCTCTCGGGTTCTGGCCGTCTGCACAAGCCATGAGCGGGCTCAATTAGAAGATCTTGGAGCAACATGGATCGTTACGGATCTCTCGAAGTACGCTTGGCTTTCGCTTGTTAAGGTGCGGCACGGACTAATCTGACGTCTCTTCCGTAGAGTGCAAGTGGCCGTCAATGAGGGCCTGGTCCACCTTGTCATCAACGAAAGTTGAACTCCACGGCAGCGCAAGACGTGACTATAGATAATACATCGCAAAAAGCAATCGACGGATCCACCCACCAGGGTATGCCATCCTATCGTCACGCATGACCAGATCAGCCTGCAGATGTCAAGCCCAGAGCACGCTGGGCCCCTCAACCCATGCTGCCGAGAACTTTGAAGGCCAAAGCACGCAGTATCTATAGACCATCTTCAGCAGGAGCGATGGGGCCCTCAAACTTGCCGTACCTCTGCCTTCTGATTTCCCTGCAATCCTGAGAATACCTGGGCTACACTCTTCCCCTTGGCGTCTCGAATCGCCCCAAGCCTATTGCCGGCAAAACCTAAAAAAATGCGATGACGGTGAGCGTCGGAACCGAACATCGAGGCTCTACGTACCACCAGCAACCGCCCCAGGGATGTTTGCAACGATGTAGCCTACAGTCGCTCCGGCGCCGCCTCCAACCCATGACCACCAAGGCCGAACATGGGCCACTTCAGGGGCGAGCCTACGACACATGCACTCAGTAAGCTGAACACATCGAGAATGGCATAGGATTGATGGATGGGCATATGAAGGGGTACGAGGGGTGGCTCGCAGTGTACTTGACGATTGCCCCGATGGAAAAGCGACTCACATCTCCTCGAAGACGTCGCCAAATACGCCGTTTGCATCCGGTCTTGTATGCGCCCCTCCCTCCCCTCCTGCCGCGGCTCCTGTACTGGTCGCGTTCTGGAAGAATGACGAGAAGTTCTGAAAGAAGGAGCCGCTCGCCTGCTCTTGCTCGAATGCGGATGCGTTGTCGTCGGTGAACTCTGATGCGGGTCGGGAGCGGAAGAGAGAGTCATACTCGGCCCGTCGTCCAGGATCGGAAAGGACATAGTAGGCATCCGCTACTGCTTGCTTGAGTCCAGTTCAGCTTTTCAGGCATCTCGCGCCAGGACATCCACGCACAAAGCGCTCCGTTGCTCTTCGACGATCTTGAGGGGTCGCATTGCCAGGCAGTCGATCGGGATGTGTGCGTAAGGATTCTCGCTTGTACGCGGCTCGGATCTCATCGCTAGCAGAGGTTTCAGTGCCAGCCGTTGCGCTCTCGGCACATCACTCACGCAGTCGCACTTGGCGCGACATTCTGCAAGGCGATTGTCAGCTCGGACCACAACTCAAAGTGTCGATCAGCTCACTAGGATGGTATAATACTGGATTCGGGGAAGAAGTACGTTAGAGCTTGATCACATGGACCGTCAAGTCCTCGCACACACCTGGGGCAAACTGGACATGTTGATTGAAAGATCGGTTCGACCGGGCTCGACGCTGAACCAGTGGCTTCACGAGTCTAAGCGATAATGTATCTGACTCAGCGCGATGTGGTGGGAAGAGACACACCGTCCAAAGGAGACAGGCAGGTGCGCCTATCTCGCTGGAAGGCGTGGACGTCGAGAATCAGTCACGTGATATCACATTCAAACCACCAGCAATTGACGCATCGATCGGCAAAGACTGGACGTCGATTGATCTCTGGCTTCACCCGTAGCATATACCTCTCTCGAGGTCCAGAATTACTCGTTCGATGTCTGCAAACGACTTGGAAGGGCACGAGGAGGACTATGAGGATATGAGCGTTGAATCTGAGGATGCAGAAGGTGAAGAAGAGGAAGCGAATGACGGAGTCGGAGAAGCGGTTCCTCTTCCGACCATTCAGCTCTCTTTCGACAATTCCCGAGGTGGAGCTTGGGATGATCGGGAGCTCGTCAACGCGTATGACATTGCTATGGAGGAGTTCCACGTCAGTGATTCATGAGCTCGGAAGGAGGTGGCTGAAATGGGATCTGCAGGTACACCATCCTGGTCCCGGATCATGGCTCGATAAAGCCACTGCAGCGATTGCAAAGGGGCGACCTTTACCTGGCGCGACAGATCACGGAACAGCGTGAGCCCAGTATCGATGAGATAATCGGTCTGACGCTCCTTCAGTTGGTACACAGCATCTTACGATGATCCCGTGGCTCAGACCCCCAATGCGGGTCCCTCAACGGAGCCGCCGCCCGCAAAGCGACCTCGCAAGGAGAAGCGCGCCCCTCAGCATTCCGCTCCCGGTCCGGTCCTTTCCCGATCAAACCCAGATTCTTCGCAAACTGTCGTGACCGATCGACCTGCTACCTCCCGGCGACGGCCTTCTCCATCCTACGCACCCAGATCTCCCATCACACAAACCAGACCACCTGACTGGTCCCGGAGCAATGGCCTGGCAAACGGTCATGCAGAGCCCAGCGGTGGCGAGTACGACGACGTGGACGGTTTCGGATACGGACAGTCCGAAGGAGTAAATGGAGGAGTGAGGACCTCAGCAGTAGCTCCAGAGCCGCGGTCGGGCTCATCGTCGATGATCGGCGTCCAGGCTACCGTCGGTATCTCGGCCGATGATGCCTTGGTTTATGCGATGACGGCGCAATACTGGGCGGGTTACTGGATGGGAGTTTCGCAATCCAAGTCATCGTCCTCGATCAGTCCGCAGGCGGCTCAGATGGCGGACCCCGTGTTGACTGCGCCTGGGGTCCCGGCTGGAGGATCGAGTAACGTATTCGTCACTCGACAGCAATTCTACCGGCCCGATCGGTCAGATGGGGCTGGTCTCCGGAGATGACAGGTGGATATCGAGCGGCATCCGGGATATAGGCGATGCAAGGAAGGGAATCTCGTCGCATCGCGGCTGCATCGCAGCCGGTCATCAATTTCAGTATGCATCGCTTCATCCTAAAATTCGACCGAGACTGTTCCGGACCATTCCTCCAAAGAGCTGACCGCCTATGCCTCCAAAGCCGAATCCCAGGAGGTTGCCGCTAGCGGAGACCGAGGAAGCCCATCGTTGTTGCGCGTCACGATCAGCGTAGCTACCGCAAGAATTCAGTAGAGATTGGCTTCTGGTTGAAAGCTCTCACGTGAATCCTACAACGTTGGAGAGGTTGAAGACGAGAGCGAGAAAGACGATGGGTAGGAACCTGAGCGGCATAAGCTCTTCAGACGATCCATGGAAGGTCACGAACGAGACACTGAATTTCAATAGTGAGACAATGAAGAGAACAAGCCAGGCGACAGGATAAGCATAAAGAGCGATCTTGGCATGATGAGCAACATCCTCTGCGGCAAACGGGATGGCAGCTCACCCAGAACATTCTGATTTCGCGTTGTAGGATTAGCTTGGATCACGGGATTCGACGTATGCACTGACTTTGCGTCTATCGCATTCGCTGGTCTTGATGGCTAGATGGAGTATCAGCTAGATCCACCAGGTTACGTGGTATCTTTCACATCTCTCGATTCGAAAACCCAGGAGCTCTCGCCTTCCTCATCGACCTCATTCCAATACCGCAATCCGACCAGTGTACGGCCGGCGACATTCTGAAAAGTGGTTGACACAGATGACCAAAAAATTGAAGCAGCCGCTCACCCTGGTGTTCCAGAAGTCGAGCGAGAGCAGCACGACCACCACCACAATCTGTCAGTCATGAGCTAAATCCGCCCACCACGATCTCCGTCGCGACTTACACTCAGAACATAGTTGTCAGTGACTGGACATTGTGGTCAGTATGAGACGAACCCGCCGTATGTCACCACTCACATTTACCGCAAAGGACATAAACGACGATGGCAGCTGAACGGAAGAGGTACAGCGTAGCGAGCGAGACCGGATGAGATGATTGTTTTAGTATCCCAACCTTTTCACATAGAGTCAGCTCTGTCAAGCTCATCAATGAGACCCTCACAATACCCCCTTCCTCTGCGCTACCTCCCGCTCGAGCAGATCCATTCGCTGTCGCGCCCGGAACAAGGACGACGGGCTCCCTTTGAGGTTTACCGTTGTCACCGATGCTGCCCTTTGGAAACTTTGATGTCGGTGTTTCGTCATCAGCTTCGATCGTACCGGAGAGGAGAGGCCCTGAAGAAGCCATTATGAAAGACCAAAACAGCGATTGTAGAGGTCCGGAAAGGAAACCGTTAACCGGAACGCAAGTGGGGGAAACTTCGACGCGTGATCGCCACGCGTTCTGCTGGTAGTGAAGCTGTTCAAGGCGTAATGACTAGCTCGCCTGTCCAGCTAACCAGCAGGCCTAGTTGGCAGCTTCCCCATCACCTGTCCCCAGCTACGTTACGTGTGAGGTGGGGCGCTATGCTCAATCGAGCAGGAAGGGTAGAAGAGGAGGAACTGGGAGTGAACAGGATCGAAAGGACGGGATGAAAGGCTCAAGATGGGCTTCGATTTGGTCGGAGACGTCAAGTATTCTAGGGTATACGTAAAGTGCAGGGAATCGTTAATATGGTTTCAATCTCTGCCTCTCGCTCAAGAACCCCAGCTCATCCTCATCCGGCTCCTCGTCCTCTGGCAACTCCATCGCCTCGTCCTCCTCGTTTGGATCCCAGAATTGCTCGAAAGGGACCCTGATACGTATTCCTCGTTCCGTCATGAGCTCCGCCCAGTCTCGCAGCTCGCGAGGTGTGAAGCTCGGTCGAAGAGCATGGATGAAAGGGAGGAGGTAAAGATCTGATTATCTGGTCAGCAGAGGGCCTGGCTTGGAGTTGGGTGATTAACCTTTGCAGCCACCAATGGCGGATACTGCTCGGTAGGTTAGCTGCTTCGCCACACTCGTTCGTCCCATCAAGGTCTCGAATTCGATGTAGAGCTTCCACATCGGAGCGGATTGCTTGCCGCTGGTCAAATGAGCTCCTTATACGCATCTTACACGACTAGACTCACAGGATCGAATTAATGCCTCTATCTAGCGCATTCCGGACACGCTCCGCACCTCCGCCACCTTTGTCCCAGAACGTACGATGCGCAGACATAGCTTCTGCCCATACAGACCAGAGATGGCCAATTACCCCAGCTCCGTCTCCCGAAGCTGAAGATAGCTTAGAGACAAGGGACTGCACCCGACCGTATACTCTGCCGCCCATCTCGCCCCACAGGTAAAGAGACAAAAGAAGGGTGTTATCTGGGTACGACGAGATGGCGATTTCGAGGGTTTCTCTCGCCAGGGACGCTGGGGCAGCGTGTCTTGAGCAATGAACGTACAGGAGCTTGCAGAGGAATTGGTAGGCCTCCTCCATGGCGCATGTCTCCACGGGCAACAGGTCCATATGTCGATGGATCACCTTGCGGGCCGCGTCGATATCATTGACCAAATAAGCGAAGAGACCCGTCATGAGCAGTTTTGCAGGGCTGTGCGGTGGTCTCAAGGACTCGTAGAACTGAGGACACATGGTCAATGACGGATCTAGGGTATGAGCCACGGGTGATGCTCACTTGACGGGATCGGAGCACTGCGATAGCCGAGGGGCTGGCAGCAGCGTATGAAGGATCCAAGCACCTTTCTGTATCTCCCCATCAGCGTTGTCGGAACGGGGACAATGCAACGGACCAAGCTTGGAAAGCTCCATACCCGTCGCCATCACGAGGACTTCCACGCAACGAGACTCATTGCCCTCCTCCCACTCCATTTCCGACCATGCTGACCAAAGCTCGTCCTCATCCGCGCTTGTCTCCCCTGCGATGTTTGAGGCCGGATCTCGCTTGACCTGTGCTGCCTGCAATGCTGCCACATACACCGCCCGAGCGGCATCAGTGTTGCCCCTTTGCCGCTCAAGTCGAGCGTATCCATCCCAGAGCACCAGGTTGTTGCGATCAGCGGAGAGGATCGACTTGGCCATCTTTACAGCTCTACAGAAATCGGGATATTAGTTGGAAGTACTACGTAACATGCGGACGACGCACGACTTCGGTGCAACGGCTGCTTCAAAAGCGAAACTAGCCAGAGTGAAGGCTGGATCGGGTACGAGAGGTCGCAGCAGGCTGAAGACATTCCTGTTTCAAATCAGATCGGCGCCGCATGCTGCGCGCGAGAACTTACTTGACAAGACTCACGTCGACGTGCTGCAGATCGGCATTCTCGAGATCTCGAAACCATCGCCCGGAATCGGAGAACATCGTGCTCCGCTCCTGCGGCCAAGACTTGATCGGACAGGAGAAGGGATTCTGCAGGGGGCGAGAGTGTTCTGGCTCCATCGGTTCGCCACCGACCGTTTGCCATACCAGCTGTTTGGTGTTGGCGCGGAATGGCCAGAATGCGGATCGAAGGGCGTCGTTGTATGCGAGAGTCCACTGAAGATGTGGGTCTGCGGCTGCGGGCGTTGTTGTCGGAACATCTGGAGGAGTGAAAGGCAGTCCCAAAAAGTTGAGAAATGCGTAAATGAGTTGTAGTCGTACTTCGGGTGCCTGTACAGGAAACAGGAAGGGCCGTATATCGGAGAAGAGTATTACTCGATAAGGATCGTCCTCGCTGTCGAGTCCAAGATCAGTGGCTCGCCCAGGCATAGCACAAAGTCGATCGGCATGACGCTCAGCCTGAAGCCAGCGCTCGAAGGAGTCTTCAAGCGAGGGTGTGGCGCACGACATGGCTTGGGAGATCCGCACAGCCGGTGCAACCGAAGAGTCTCGCCATCCCCGGGCTCCGGTTTCTCCTATCCTTAAGGACTCGGCGTCCCAGAAGTCCTCGAATCGGGTCAAGACTCGTTCGAACCACTCCTGCCCAGCTCCTCGCTGAGGTCGTAAATCGTCAGGCTTGAAGAAGGTGCTACGTGATCAACAATAAGCTGGAGACCGTAGGGTATAATGCGGGCGGGCAAACATTTCTATAAGCGCTTGGAAAATCGACAGAGCCCGCTCCGTATAGCCTGAAGCGGGTCAGTGTTGTAACAACAGGGACGAGAATGACTCACCTGCTTGTCTCAAGAATAGGCAAGCTCTCAAGAGCAGGTACACCTGATTCTCTTCGACTGCTTGCTGGTCTCCTGCAATTGCAGCATGAGAAATGAAGCGGGCTCCAAAGACTATCGCACTTACCAGATCGTTTGCTATTGCCTAGACTGGCGAGACAGCCCACATACACATCCACTACCTCTTCCACCCCTCCCAGTCCTTCTCGCCCATCTGCGGATTTGCCGAATCCCTGGCCTTCCCTCCACTCGATATAGCCTAGCCAGACTGCCATTATCCCTTCTTCCACTTGTCTCCCTCTACGCCCGCTCAACTCCCGTAGAACGTTTTTCCATCGCTCAGTCACCTTTTCCGGTGGCCAGATTGTCTCAGCAGCGTGCACATAAGCGATATGCAGTCTGGGAGATGCCGTGTTCTGCTCATGTGCGTCAAGTGCTCGAGCGAGGATCGACAAGGTGACCTCGGCGTTCGCTCGGGTCTGCGGGGGTTTCGCGGGATTAATTACGCCGGCATTCTGCCCGCTCGCCAGCTCAGGGGAAAGCTTGAGATGTATAGTGGAGTAAGTGATCCAGGTTTCCACGTCGTCCGGGTGCTGCTGCAGGTGCCGTGCCATTTCGGTCGTCCGTCTCCGCAAATCCTCCTCGAGAGTCCAGAATCGACTCAGCGCTGTATCCAATACATCTGCCTCTTCGTCATCGTCTTTTTCATCCACGCGGCTGATATTCCGATACGTTGGGGTTTCAGAGGTATCTAAAGGCCGTCTTGGTCGAATATCGAAAGCGACAAAACTCGAGCGGGGGTCAAAGCTGGTGTCCTCGTCGTCCGGGCGTATCAGTAACCGTCTACGATGTCTGTCGGAAGCTGCTTCGAGCGGACGGGCGGAGTATCGGGGAATCTGACATTTGTCAGAAACGCTCTTAGATACGTCGACGAAACTCACATAGGTTTTACCCAATGGCGCCAGTTCCAGTCCCCGCTGAGTTCGGTCTACCGAATGTACAACTCGTAGTCCCTCGGATACGCCCAGTATCTTTCCTCCTGTAAAGACGATGAGACTCACATATATTGTTGGAGAATCACATACGGCCGTCTCGATGATATTTTGGTACGCTATGAGATGAAGAAATGCAGAACTTGATGGCGTCCTTATCGCCCGCGGTGTCGGAGAAGAATGCCTTGGGAGCAGTCTAGCATTGATTGTAAGCCAACGATAGTGATGGACGGTTCCGATCCCCTCACTGATTCGAAATCCTCTTCGTAGCCAAGCAATACTTTTCCCTCCCCTGACGCTTCGTACCACGGTACATCATCATCCACCTCAATTCGCCTGTCCAACCTCTTCGAGGCTAAGTTGCCCTTGTCTACACCTCCCTCATGCCCGATGTTCCGTTTCTCCCCCTTGACGAGAGCCGCTGCCCGCTCCCGGTCCCTTCTTCGCTTAGCTTCTTTCCGCTCACTTCCTTGCTGTCTACTAGAGATTGTTCGGCTTTGCGAATATTCACCTCGTTTATCTTCCTCGTCTACCAGCTGCGGTCTGGTTGAGAAGCTAATGGAGGATGGCTTCAAGGCAATGACAGGGAACGACGAGAAAGATGGAGGGCCAGTCATCGAGATCGCAAACATAGGAAAGAATTTAGAGCGCTCTCCAATTCGCTGGAAACACCTCACTAACTTTCTATCGTACGTAAGCCATTCAGCGAAAAGACAATATAAAACTGTACCCTCATCTAAGTTTTGATTGATTTCGTCGTCTGCAATAGCTTGCAAATTGTGGCAATGCAGATGGATGCATCGTATAAGATGGGAGGAAAGCCGAGAGCATGAACATGTGATGGAGAAGCTAAGCGAACTCCCGAAACAACTCCTGGCGAACATCTACTTCTTCTTCGGCGCACTAGCTTTCTCAGCCGACTTAGTAGTCTGCAAAGCTCGTCAGCATACTGCGCGTCTAGACAGGGGCAACTCCTCACCTTGCCCCCTGCCTTATCACTTTTCTCCTGCAAGCAGACATGAGCGTCTAGAGAAAAGGGCCGCGGGACAGGGATTTGAACGCACCACAGACTTGATGACCCCGACAGCGACGGTTTGCCTCATGTCCCGGACCTGAATGTTTGATCAGCAGTGCCTCGCAATACTGCGCAATGCTGCGTTTCGCACTCACAGCGAAACGGCCCAATGGCGGGTAGTCGGCGTAGGTCTCGACGCAAAGAGGCTTCTGGGAGACAAGCTTGACGATAGCGGCATCTCCGGACTTGACGAATTTCGGGCTCGCCTCCATCACTTTACCTGTACGCCTGTCGATCTTCTCGCTGCAGATAATGTCAGGGCATTTTATTGCGATAGCGGGGAAACGACGTACATGAGCTCGGCAAATTTGCAAGAGATGTGCGCGGTGTGGCAGTCCAGAACGGGTGTGTAGCCGGCGCCGATCTGACCGGGATGGTTGAGCACGATGACTTGAGCGTTAAACGAAGCGGCCTCCTTGGCCGGGTCGTTCTTGGAGTCGGACGCGACGTTTCCACGACGGATATCCTTGATGGACACGTTCTTGACGTTGAAACCGACGTTGTCACCGGGCGTGCCCTCTGGGATTTGCTCGTGATGCATCTCAACCGACTTCACCTGTCATAGAAGCATATTAGCCTTGGTCTGACCGCAAACGCCATGTACCCACCTCAGTGGTGACATTAGTAGGCGCAAAGGTAACGACCATGCCGGGCTTGATGATGCCAGTCTCGACACGTCCTACGGGCACTGTGCCAATGCCACCAATCTTGTAGACATCCTGAAGGGGAAGACGGAGGGGCTTGTCGGTGGGTCGCTGAGGGGGTTCAATGGCATCGATAGCCTCGAGAAGGGTCTTGCCCTTGACCACACCGCCTTTGATCTCCTTGGTCCAGCCCTTGTACCAGGGCATGCTATACAGATTTAGCTGAAGTACAACAGGAGAAGGAATATATATCACTTGGGGGAGTCTTCCAGCATGTTGTCACCGTGCCAACCGGAGATGGGAACGTACGGGACCGCCTTGGGGTTGTAGCCGACCTTCTTGATGAAGTTGGTCGTCTCCTTGACGATCTCGTTAAATCGGTCTTCGGACCATTTGCAAGTGTCCATCTTGTTGCAGGCCACGATGAGCTGCCTGACACCAAGCGTGAACGCGAGCAATGCGTGCTCTCGGGTTTGGCCATCCTTCGAAATGCCGGCTTCGAATTCTCCGATACCAGTCGCGATGATGAGAATCGCGCAATCCGCCTGAGAAGTACCCGTGATCATGTTCTTGATGAAGTCTCGGTGGCCGGGGGCGTCGATTACGGTGACCATGTACTTCGGGGTCTCGAACTTCCAGAGAGCAATGTCGATGGTGATACCACGCTCGCGCTCGGCCTTCAATTTGTCAAGCACCCATGCGTACTTGAACGACGCTGGAAGACGGCTCAGCTAAAAGAGCCACAGATGGACCCGGATCGCCTACATTTGCCGAGCTCGGCAGCCTCCTTCTCAAACTTCTCGATGGTTCGCTTGTCGATACCACCGCACTTGTAGATCAAGTGGCCGGTGGTGGTCGACTTGCCAGAATCTGAGGGAGCATTAGCTTTATACCGAATAAGCTTTGGGGAGATACAGACCGACGTGACCGATAACAACGACGTTGCTGAGAGAGCCGTATTAGCTAGACATTCCGATAGAAAAGAAAGCCTGGCGGTGACATACATGTGGAGCTTCTCCTTACCCATAATGAAAGATGTACTGAAGAGAGGAGTCAGCCCATGTCCATTTCTGTGGCCCGTGAAAGTTGGGTAGACACGCCACTCGGTACGGTGCGCCATATTCGAACAGAGGAAAAAAACGCGTCTCAAAGCAAAGACTGAAACTCACTTTGCAAAGACTGAAACTCACTTTGTGAACTGTGATACGCGAAGGGGGAATGGATGTCTATACGATTTTTTTTGAGACGTGAGAATCGATCAGAAGAGATCGAAGGGGAAATGTTGAAGATGAGTCGGCGATGCCCAGAGGGTATTCCAACGATTTTCACCGGTCTTAAGCGCAAATCCCGATGGGAATCTGTGGCAGTTGAGGGGATGGCACGTGTCAAAGAACCGAGAAGCTTTCTGGACTGTGGCACTTCTTCACTGAGACTGGGCTGCTGGGTTTTGAATTGCATAGGTTTGGACGGGGTAGGGAGGAAGCGGGGGAGGGGGGAGGAAGGGATGGGACGTGAGCCGTCTGTACGAATGACGCCTGGTCTTTTAAAATGTAGACGGTCTTTGTCATGGGATACAGGAGCAGGGTGGTCTAACAGGGCTGGCAAGGTTGCATACGAGTCAAGGCGAGACTATATAATAGCGGTTAAGGGAGATACGTCTACGAGTTACCTTAAGTACCCAGAGCGAGTCGGCGGCATTTCGACGAATCTCGTTGATTTCGTCGAGTGGCGATTTGTGGTGTGGCGTTGTCCATGACGGTGTCATAAGACCCTTCGG
>JAABUL010005954.1_pt1 | contig 14557 bp, 23 predicted proteins | sample 5559151 | NCBI WGS metagenome assembly JAABUL01 (sample SAMN10711876, study PRJNA513368) | rock metagenome | isolation source: Antarctica rocks | place: Antarctica: Victoria Land, Pudding Butte sud | reverse complement strand
CCTTGAGGCGTCTGATTGCCTCGACAGTCATTTTTGGAGACAAGAAACCGGATTTCAGCCAGGTAACAGGAAAGGTGGAGGCAATCATCACCCGCTGCAAAGCAAACCGAATCGTGCAGCCCTTACGGCCTCGGGACCTATCTCGACCGCTCAGTCTCGATTTACAAAGATCATTGGGATAGTCCGTACATCAATCAACAAGTGCGAAATCCATATACCTTCTCAAGATCGGCTCAGCACCTCTGATCATGTGTTGAACGATTGACCGGTAATTTCCTTCAACGAACTCAACGATTGACCCGACAAAGACATCAAGATTCACAAGGCTATCAAGTACCCGTAACTTGGAGATCGCAATCAATTCCAAACGAAAGGCAGGGATTCACGTCTCCCTTTTGAGCGTGTATCCTTTGAGGGTAGCTTAGGGCTGGAAACTGGATGGTTGACGAGGAGTAAGCTTTGAGTTACCCAAATCAAGTCGGTCACGGATCGCTCGGTCGGGCGAGTCGAACGATCTCCCCATCACAATCTCAACCCTCGTAAGCGACCTGCTCCCTTTCCCTTGTCACTCACATATGCAGCCTCCTGTCCCCCCACGTAGTACTGGATTGCTACTCCGAGCGTCAAGCGCTTCGCACACTCTCTTGATCTCCCATCCTTTCAACTTTTAGATATGAGGTTCTCCCTTGCCGCTTTTCTTACCCCGATCTTAGCGGCAGCGTCACTCGCGCAGCCTAATGCTCGTTGCCGAGTTCGCCCATCTCAGGACGAGACCGTTTCTCCATCGAGCAGCACCGTCGGAGACAATGGTGCATCCGTCACTCAGCCAAGTCAAGCGGGAGTAGTCAAACCGCTGTCTACTTTTATCTCGACAAGCCTAGTCATCGTCCAGGCCACGTCCGCTAGCCGCGACAGTGGGTATACCCGGAACGGAGGCGGGGTTGCTGCTGCGCTTGCTGGTGGGACGACGAAATCCGTTGGCAAGACAAGGACAATGACGACCAAGACGACGGGGACGACGCTGCCATCGGCCACCTCTGTGTCGTCGAGTGGCAAGTCCGTGCCACCTCCCGCGTCCTCGTCGGCCGGGAGCGGCGGAGGCGGAGGAGGCTCGGATCCACTAGGGATGGTCGCCCTGCATGATAGTGTTCGCGCTCAGTACGGTATGACTTTGAGACGCAGCAAATCGTGCGCGGATTGACGTTGTGCAGGCGCTGGACCGGTCACGTGGAATGCGAAAGCCGCGAGTTACGCTCAGAACTACGCGAGCGAATGCAAGTGGAATCATTCGTGCGTCGTGGCCGCCCGTGTCGGGTTGTATGATGATGCTGACGTCGTTTGCAAGACACGGACAGTACGGCGAGAACCTGTGAGTGGTAGTACGATGAGTGACCCGGTTCGTCGACGCGGCGACTGACGCGACCGAGTGCTGCGGGGACAGGAGAAACCGTAACCAACCTGTTCGGCGGGTGGTCTGGCGAGGCTGGTGAGTGCTATCTCCGGACCCGCGATACTCCCAAGGCTCACCTGCGCAGCGACCTACGCCGCAAGCCCCGGACACTTCTCAGAGACCGCCGGACACTTTACGCAGGTGAGATTTGGGTGGTCGGATAGCGATCCGAAGTCTGATCGTGCCTCCGTTCAGGTCGTTTGGAAGTCGACGACAAGTATCGGGTGCGCACTGGTCAATTGCGTTCCGGGACCGGACATGCCGGTGAGTAGTCTGATCGCATGCCGACGTTCAGGCTGACGGCGTTAGGGAAAACAATTTTTGGTCTGTGAGTATGACCCGGCGGGCAACCTGATTGGTGCATTCGACAAGAATGTGGGTACGAAAGGTAGCTAGAACCACACGTATATTCGAGCTAGTGCGCTGGACGCCGGCTCCCAGAGTAACGCTCACCGTATGATGCATGAAGATAAAACGTCGAAGCTGCCCGAATGCGAAGATACACGTCAATCAGGCTGTATCAGGCACCAAGTACCGCAAGACCCATTCTTGGTAACAGGAACTCAAAATATGATTTTCGCCGCGACGCGCCTGTTTTCGGTTTGCGTCCTTTAGCCTGTTCCCAGGTGTCCGGATCATTGTTGCCGTGCCCTGATGTAGCAGAACACGCCCCGGCAAAATGGCGCACTTCAGGAATTCGAGAACCTCAGGTTCGCGTCAGAGCATTCCATGAAAACATGAAACATTCGGTAGCTTCGGGTGAAACAGGGACCAGCCCTGAAAACTCGGACGCGAGGCACCGTTCCGCGTAACTTACCTGTTCTCTCCGTTTGTGTAAGTAAACCGGGGCGTTTCATCCTTCTCCGGACGCACGTCGTCCTCTGCATTTCCTCTCTTCTCTTCTCCCCTCTTCCTCCTCCTTCTCCTTTCCCTCCGTTGTGAATAGTCTTGTACACTCTTTACGAACGCCTGCTGGTCAGCAAGATGACTCCTCTCACCTCACTCCGCCTCATCGCCCTGGCGGCGCCCGCTCTCGCTCGGCCATACGATTCCACCGGTCGCTGTCACAGGCATAACGGCACGTATCATCGTCATCATCATCATCATCACAACCATACCTTGGTCAATGCTACCGGGACCGCCATCGACGGGATTGTAGAAGCGAGCGTGACGATGAGCGTATAGGACATGTTGCCGGCAGCAGACACAGCGGCGGAGACGGCTTCGGTGACGGTTGCGACGTCCGACGTGACGGCAGCGGAAGCGAGCGTAATCATCAGCTCGACAACGATATCGACCGCTTCGGTGACAGCATTCGAGACTGCAGCGAGTTCCACAATGACCGCCGACGAGCCGCCAGAGGCGATCGATTCCTCTCTGACCGTAATCTCCTCCGAATACAATGCTCTCCCCACATAAACCCATTCTACCTCCGAGACCTCGACTTCAGCTGCGTCTGTCACATCTGTCTCTTCCGCAACCTCGATATCTGCCACGTCCACCTCTCCTACCGAGTCTGGCCATGAGACTGTATCTACAACCTCGACAGCCAGCTCCAGCTCTCCTACCGGGTCTTCCGACGAGGTCACCTTCCTCAAGCTCCACAACGACTTCAGATCCAAATACGGTGAGTCTGTGTTTTTGCTTTCCATCGACCTGAGGAATCTTCCTTCATCAGTACGAGATGACTGATTGGGAATCAGGTGCTAGCGCTGTGACCTGGAACGACACGCTCGCGAGCTACGCCTCAAAGGCCGCTGGGACTTACGCATACGGTCACACGCACGGGCCATACGGGGAGAACATCGCAGCGGGTGTTGAGGGCGGTTATGGGATCACCAACGGGTATGACAACTGGGCGGATGAAGCTTCAAAGTATGAATGGCACAGCCCGGGGTTCTCGGCCGCAACCGGTCATTTCACCCAGGTGAGTCTTCCAGACCCGTATATCTCTGTGTCACGCAGGATGTCTGCTGATTGCGGACGTAACGTAGTGCGTCTGGAAGGCGACTAGTCAGATTGGATGAGCTGCAATGTCATGCGCAGATGGCACCATCTACAGCGGTTATGGCCAGGTCGGTAACAACAATTATAAAAGCCACTGACGTTTGATTCCGTCGACAGAACTCGGTATACATAGTCTGTGTCCAGCCCCCTTCATTGGCTCGCAAGCTGATGATATCCTTGCAGGCGAGTACGAGTCACCTGGTAATGTGGTCGGAGACGACAACCAGTTTTTCATCCAGAACTTTGGGACGTACCAAGCCTAGCTGGCTGGGCTTGGTGGAAGGGCCTGGTGCCATTGATATGAAAGGGATAAAATTATACGCATCGCTCGACGCGAATGCTTTCATATCTAAGCAGCGGTAATGAATTCTATTAACAACCGAACATCTGTCCTCGTTGTGCACCTGTGTCTCGATCCCGATGGGTGGCCCTTACCGTATTAGCGCGTGAATTGACCGGCCCTGATGGTATCTGTAGAGAGAGGTATAAGTCAGAATACAATGGACCCTTCGACTCACTGTCCCCCCAGCAGTTGCTTCCTGAAGAAGGCTACCGACGACTCGGCGACATCTTCGAAAGCCTTCTTTGTAGGCTCATGCTTCAGATTTGGTCGCGCCGCAAAACCATGAGTCGTCTCTGTGCGACCGCTTTAAGCCTTCCTTCCGGTGATCCAACATCAACGTACCGGAATGGATCACGCAGTCAAACTCAACGCCCTCCTTCTGTTTGGCCTCGAATGTTTGTCGTAGCAGACCGATGGAGGGGTCCTTGAATCGCATGTCATGGCTTGCCAAGTGCCAGAGTGTGGGCTTGGTGATGGATCCCCACCATTTGGTGTCGGGTCCGGGATGACAGAGGACGCCACATGTGATCGGGGTTGATGGGAGGGAGAGGAGGTTTGTGACCATTGAACCGCCCATACAGTATCTGGCCGACTCATGAGCTCTCACTCGGGCAAACGGGACAGATGGTCTAACCCGATAGCACCGATCTTCTCGTAGCCCTCGGCGTTGAGCTCTTGGATAGCCTAGCCATACCATCAGCAAATCCAGCGAAAATCTTGACCGGATCAGCTCACCTTGAGAGCGAGCGGGCCCCATCGGCCAGGCAGAAGACTCGGCAAGAACGGTAGCATTCTGAAGATGAGATAGGCGTATCCCTTGACCGTCTGGAACCAGCTGTTGTTGGCCTTCTCGCCTGGGAAAGTCGGAACGACCGAGTCGACCCATTCCGGCTTCGGCGCGGAGGCTGTGGTACAGAATACCTCATCAGCTCCGATAAGGACGATGGGATTTGAGGGACGGACGGATGACATCGGCAACGAAGACGTTGATTCCGAGCTTATCGGCAAATGCATCCGCCAGGATCTTGGGATTTGGCTATACCACGTCAACAGCATGAGCCGCTTGAATCAATGGTCAGAGGTGCGAACGATGTTGAAGCCGAACGCGTCGTAGAAGAGCACGACGGCGGCTTTTGGATCGACTATGCGACCATCCTTCGGCCTGGTGTGGTATCGACCGACTGTCTGCTTCCCGCCGGGAGTCGGGAGCTCCATGATACCGGCTGGTGTACCGGGAAGGATGGTACCTTCGAGACAACAGGGTTGAATGGGGAGGAATGACATGACAGGCAAAGTACCCAGATGGCTGGAGTAGAGCTTGAAGGCTCAGAGAAGGTGAAGTGATGTGGACGAGTGAAATTCATGATATCTCTACCGGGTATAATATATCGGGCTCATACCTGATATTACACCGAATTCGGCATTTATGGAGGCCGAAAATGATTTATCAGCCTGAGTATCCGGCAGCTGGGGAGTGTATGGCTCAGCACTCCGGGACACAATCTTCCGGAGCGAGATTATCGGCTACGCCCCCGTTTCGCTCACTATACGGCGGACAAGCTACCATTCTCGTTAGAATGAGTTGGTTTGCTCTTGATCACTGGCTGAGGCGTGCTTTGAGGAATTTCAGGTCTCAGCATAATCGCGGCAAACAGTCTAGATGTCCGTACTCGTGGGAGGACGGGGCGAGAAGCCGAGCAACAAAATGTTATTACACGATAACGGGCGCATCAAGAAATACGGGTCTTTGCTCCCGTCCGCGTAGACTACCTCATCCTCAAACAGCACCTTGAAGCCGGTTTTCAAATAGATCTTCATCTGAAATCACCATCAATCGGGACCATGATAGTAATGCAAGGATAGGTCGTACGTTGTTCTCCGCCTGAGTGAAAAGGCAATCTTCAATCCTTTTCCGTCTGCAATCTTGAACATCTCCTGAAGGAGTGCTGTCGCCAGGCCCTTACGCCGCTGAGACGGGACGGTCATAAAGGAAACGAGGAAGTAGGATTCTTTGAATAATCCTGGATCATTCCCGAACGCCTTCTTCGTCAGCGGTGTGGCCTGCTCAGCCATCAGCTCCAGAGCATGATCAGATTTTACATGGCGTACCGTGTTTTCGATCCAGGCATTGTGAGCATCGGATACGCTGGCATCCCACTGATCGCTCAACACCTTCTTCTCGGGACGATCACGACCCGATGAGGCTGAGTTGTTATACGCCAAATTTGACAAGCGTATCAGCTGGATGCCGTCTTGGTGGTGTACAGACTGCCAAGGTCGCAACTTGACCATCGATCTCGGCGACCCATACTTCTCCGCCGTAAAAAAGTGCTGGCTCGAGGAAGGATCGAGCGCATCGATGGGCTAGTGCGGGGTCGTTCTCGTTGTCACATGTTATAAAGTCGTCAAGATCCCCATCAGCTTCATTCGGGGGCAGATTTGGTTTGCGCGAGCTCACAGTCGCTGTAGCCCTGTCTCATCACATGGAGCAGTGTCCCCATTTCGGCAGCTTAGATCAGATGCTATCAGGTTCTGCCATTACCGGAAGCGGCAGCTTCGGGACTCACGCGAGGGATTAATGGTCCTGCGACAACTGATGCCTGCCGACCTGAAAGGATCATCCGACATGATCGTGGTCCATCAGCTGCACTGGGATATCTCTTCTATCCGCAAGAGAATCGGCATTAGGCGGCCAAGATTCTTTCTCCATATTGAGCACGTGGCAACGTCATCAGCGAGATCCGGAAGTATCAACGTGTACACATCATCGGAGCGAAGCGATGCCTCTTGAATCGAATGAATCCGTCAAGCAGCCAATAAACCTCATCTTGGAAACAACGCCATGTCCACCCTCATCTCCATCCCCGCTGGACGGTGCTCTCGCCGATCACCTGATACGAAATGGATCGATCCTCAACCCGACAAGGGGTCGATCGAGATGAGATTCGAGGATGAGCTGATGCACTTATGTGAGTGTGGGGTACCTGACGAGCTCTGCCACGTTTTGAACATTTATCTCTGTTCTGAGACTGACGAGGACATAGGGTGGAAGAGCCGCGATTCCGGGACTGTCGAGGACGTGAGCTCCTGCTAGCGCTAAAGATCTGGTCCAAGCTGATCGACGCGCAGGAGCTCATTATCTTTCCTGGAGAAGCGACTTTTGACAGGGTCCAGCAAGTACGTCCGGTTCGCGCCAGCTGCGCAGCTGTTTTATCCAGCTCTTTATGCATGTGGATCGGATGTCTAATTTCCCGAGCAGGATTCATCAGGCCGCACTCACATCCTCAAGTTCTCCAGCTCCGATCAGAAATACTTTGTAGGCCACTGGCCTGTCTGACCTTGAAGTACACTGACCTTGCAATGCTCCGGAAGTTCTGGTTCCAACGAGCGGCAAAGGAGACGGATCTGAGGTCGGCTGTGGATATCAATGCGCTACTCCAAGACCCTTCGTACCGGTGAGTCGTCCATCCATGCATTGCTCATACAATCCTCTGACGAGACTTGGATTCTCCCGCTAGACCAGGTACCGCTCCTTTACCCGAACCCACTCAGCCCACGACTCCCGTCGCTCCGACTCAGGAAGAGCGCTCCTGGCCACCTACGCCCGGTGCCCCGCGCCTCACCCACCCTGAGCCGGCACCAAGGTCGCAGCCCGGGCCGAGTACCTCATCGCCCGCGGCTGCGGGGTCGAGCGAGGATATGGCGCGGATGTTAGTCGAGTGGGCGCAGCAGGGTGGTCTTGGTTCCGTAGGGACTGAAGGTGGGTGCCTGTTTCACTCCCCTTTGGTTGTCAAGCTGATACCCTCCCCTCGTCTTCGATAGACGCTCGCCTCACCGACGTCCTCTCCCCTACCAATATCTCCAATCTCCTCTCCGCCCATCCTACCCTGATCCCGACCATCACACCTCTCCTCCCGCCAAACATCAACCTCCCTGCCGAAACAGCCGCTCAAGACCTCATGCCGATCCTCTCAGCACCCCAGTTTACCGACGCCATAGCGAGTCTGGACAACGCACTGCGTAGTGGTGGTCTGCCAGGGGGGATGATGAGGGAGCTGGGACTGCCTGAGGAGGCTGGACGAGGAGTCAAGGAATTCCTGGAGGGGCTGAAGGGGTTAGAGAAGCAGGATGAGGGAGGGGCTGGGCGCGGGGATGAGAGAATGGAACAGGATTGAAAAAAAAAGATGCACAGAGAAGGCCTGGAGCTAGTCAGAACCTGGTGACCCAATAGGCATATGCATATTGATGTGGATAAGGAGTATCCCTCTCGTCAAGCTTGAGAATCCCTATAAGAAGTGCAGCGTATCGCAGGTCCCTCATCCTCCGGCCCCGGAAGAGCGGAATAAAGAGGTCACGCGACCCGTCATTGCAACGACTGAATTTCCTTGTAGCCGTATATCTTCTTTGAGGAGCGGTCTTCACAATTGATCACTTCAACAAGCTCCTTGACGCTCATGCCCTCAGCCTACCATTCGGTGAGAAGAATGGTGGGAAAGCTCATCTCCGTCCTCGCCCTTGTGTACCTGGTCGTCAATCCCGTTCTGGGCGCCACCGGTCCCGGACCGCGAAGGTCGCATTTCCAGGCGCAAGCACATTTAACCTCTTCCCAAGGACCGCCACCACCCCAGGAGAGATACGTAGGCCATCAGGTTTATCGGGTGGACTGGAGGAATTTGGACGAGGGTGTCAAGGCAAAGATCCTGCTTGCTATCGAGGTTCGTCCCCTATAGATATTCTTCTTAAAATCAAGTTGATCCAGCTTTAGCTACTCAACCTCGATGTATGGCGTTCCACTCCTTCCGCGCTCGATGTCAGCCTACACTTCACCAAAGTGGACCTCCTCCGTAACCTCCTCCCGTCCACCATACCGCTCTCCGTCTTCATCCCCGACCTCCAATCCCTCATCGACCTTTCCACCCCGCAACCCCTCTCCGGTCTTGACGCGTGGGACCTGTCGGTCATCGACACGTCGTTCCACGACGCGTACCACCCTTATTCCAAGATGCTGGAGTTCGGCGACGCCCTGATGGATGAGTTCCCTACGATGGTCGAGTCATTCGCGGTTGGGAATAGCTATGAGGGGGTGGAGATTGAGGGGTGGAGAGTGCATTTGGCTTCCAACGAGAGCATATCAGGTATTCAGTCGGGGGAAGAGGGGAGGAAGAGGAAGAAGGTGAAAGGGAAGAAGGGGAAGGTTGTAGGGCAGGAGGTGTTGGAATTTGTCGTGCAGAGCGGACAACATGCAAGAGAGGTGGGTCCTGTTTGCCGTGGCGCTTCAACTGCTGATGAGGTCGAGTATAGTGGGTCGGACCTTCGACGGCGCTGTACTTCCTGCACGCTCTCCTGGTCGGTGCGAGGGAGGAACCCTGGGGCGAGATCGCCAAGCTCCTCCGAGCTTTCACCTTCACCATCGTCCCTACTATCAATCCCGACGGCTACCAATTTAGCCAGACGCACAGTCGGTTGTGGAGAAAGAACAGGCAAGATGTCGGCGGCGGTCATTGCTCAGGTCCGTCGCCCTCCTTCTTCCCTCTCCTACGTGCATGCTGACGAGACCTTTTTCGCAGGGATCGACCTAAACTCGAATTGGGGTTACAAATGGCGACCCGGCCGTTCCACCTCAGCATGCTCAGACTCCTACCCAGGCAAGACAGCTTTCGAGGCGTTCGAGACTCGAGCCATGGCGAATTACCTCGCGAACGGGACGACCTGGTGTCCTGATTGTTCGGATATTGACGAGGGCAAGCGGGAAGGGAGACGGGTCAGGGCTTTCGTGGATCTGCATAGCTATGGGCAACTCTGTGAGCGTCTCCAGTGACTGGTCGTAGTGGTTGCTGATCCGTCTAGTCATGTTTCCCTTTGCACACTCGTGCGACGACTTCCCGCCTGACGCGGAGATGCTCATGGAAGCGGGACTGGGAGTGGCGAAGGCGATGCGCACGAGGCAGGGAGAAGGGTACCAAGCTGGCCAGGCTTGTGACCTCACATATCGGTGCGCATACTACCTGCCACCTGGTGCCATAGCGCTGACGAGGTGAGATGCGCAGAGCACCGGGTGACGCGATTGATTTCTCGTATGGCGTGACGGACGTGCAGTGGTCGTACTCTGCCGAACTTCGGGATACCGGGACTGTGGGTCTCCTTTACTCCAACTTGGCGGATTGATGGGTGCTGACGACGCATCAGCACGGTTTCTTGCTCCCGCCTCATTTGATCCGGCCGACAGCGGAAGAGGTCACAGCTGGCTTGCTGTACCTCGCGAAATTCATATACAATATCGAGATCGCCGGCTGAGCAGTGGGGCACTCTGCATGGTAAATACACGCGTGGCTATGCATATTCAGGTCGTTATGGAACTACATGACTCGTAAAAGGCGGGTTGTATCGTGAAGAGAGGGATCAGTCACTTCACACAGCCCCGCTTCCCCTGCTCTTCTTCGCCTGCGCCAACATTGCACCGTCCTCTTCACCATCACCCGCATCGCCCATCTTCTTCCGCTTGGCGCGCTTCCGCGCAACACGCCCATCCACCGTGTCAGACCTCGTTACTAGGCCCAGACGACGCTGCACATCGCGCCTCGCCCTCGCAGCGTCCAGGAAGCTCGCATACGACCACGTAAGGTCTCTCGCGCCCACCATCTCCCCGTTGATCCTAGCGAGCTCGACTTCAGCTCTCACCAGTCCTCACCGAAAATCGGGACTTACCGGTGGATCTGCTCGCTCATCCTGCCATCCACCGAGTACTTCCTGCCGGTTTCCATGTACGCATCCGCCACTTCACCCAATCCCCTGAGGGCTCTCTCAAACTTCCGTTGCTTCCCATCCTGACCAGAGTTCGCTGGGATCTGGGGCTTGACCGAGGAGGTCGGTCCAAAATGGGATGGTGAGATTGTCTACCCGTATCTCTCCTGCCTCGATATAGGCCGCCTGGACGAGGTACAGTACATGCGCGACGGAGAACGTGCAAATGAACCTGCACCCATCATCAGCATTAACAGGGCTTATAAAACGTAGCAAGGATTCCCTACGCTATCACCGACGCCATCATAGACATCTTCTGCGTATCGGCCTACGGCCCAGCCGTCGGTCCACTTTTGTCCCTCGTTGATGCAATACAACCCATCAAACGAGCGGATATACTCCCGAAGAGTCGAGACGACACCGGGATCGTCAATCCGGAAGGAAGTTTCGTAATCCCGATCGAATGCATGAATGACCGAGAGGAGGAACGCGCAGTCGAGGCCGGTCGGCGTATCGGCCAGCTCGTCCCCTGTGAAACCGGTGAGTATGGCGCGGTAGTAACCAGTCCCATCGGGTTTCGTCGCCCAGAACTGCTCGAGGGTATTGTTGAGCCTGGCTGCTTGTTCGACGTAGAAGTCGGCTGCTCCGAAATCGTCGAGTCGTTCGGCTAGATGGGCACCGGCTTCGAGAGCGCGCAGGCAGACGATGCGTGTGAAGAGGTGATTGTCCGTTTCTGCGACATTCTCATCAATCCTCCATACGAGATGGCGTTCGAGGAGACTCACACTTCCTCCCAGAGGTCAAAGCCGGGTTTCCACCACCCACCAGCAACCTCCTCCAGATCGTTCTTGATCACCTTTCCCGCCTCCCTCATCACCGAAGGGTCGTGTAGGCGCTCACGAACGTACTTGATGTCGGCGGGATAAGCTCGATCGAGTAGGTAATTGGCGTATCGTATCAGAGTCGGAGCTCTTAAGGCGGGTCCATCACTTCATTGCATCATCAGCTCAACCCAGCCTAGCGGAGGGAGACTCACCGCTGTGGTCGACCCCACACTTCTTCAATTGGTTTCCCGTCGACGTTGGATTTCGGCTCGTTCAGTCCGCCTGACCAGAGATCACCGGATTCGGATCTGACCATCTGCAGATCCGCTTGACTCGCGGCATACGCCCGAAAGAGGGGTTCCAGCAGTAGCTCGGAGCTGTTGATCTCCGGACGTATACACTCGTCCGAGGTACGTACATCCGGGACCGACCACGGCTGGAGGTGAGACTCGGGAAGGAAGGAAGGAAGAAGAGTCCTCATGACGAGCGCCGAGTCTCGGGTCCATGTGTACGACGACAATTCGGTAAGGCGAGGGACAGACCGGTGCGTCAGGACTCACATAGTATTGTGGAACAGCGTCCGCTCCACCCCGGCTCGGGCTTGCTATCGCCAACCCGTCTGCCGCACCAGCTATCGGACCGATGTTGCCGAGTAGCCATCTTCTGGCCACTAAGTTCTCCGCTTGGATCCATTGGCTGAGCCCACTCGATGATTCGAGGGTCTCGGGCAATAGCTCAGAATCGGTGACTCGGTTGGACCTCGAGCCCATGAGGTCTCGAACGTTGTCTCAAGTCGTCGTCTTGCCAAAAGAAGCCGAACGACAGAAAGACCAGGGCAGCTGCGGCGAAGATTCTGATGGAAAGACCTCGTGTTGGACGAGTCAAGAAGATCCTTTGTGACGCTCGGTGACTTACCCCTCCGTGAGTTCCCTTTCTTCTCCCGCATCATCATTCCCACATCACGATGCGGACGTATGCACCTTCTCCGACTTTGGACTGAGTCATGCTATCTCATGTTGGCGACGAATTGGACAACAAGCATATCGAGCCAAACACCACTGAAACCTCACTCTTTAGTGGAGACCTCGGCTTTTCGATTGCCCTGAATCCACAGGGATGATGCCGTTGACGCTATCAGTTTCGCCTGTTCTCCATACTCGTATGCGTCGATTCATCCGCTCAGCACATACCTTGTCCCAAAGCTCAGCTCCGAGATTGAGAATGGCTCCAGCCGAAAGCGCCGATAAACGTCCGTGGTTCTTTGAGACGAGTGAGGTGTCGTTGACGCGGAGTAGTCGAGGAGCAGACTGTCCCGTCTGAGCAAATCACCGAGACCGCCAAGAAGGCTGAGCCGGACGCTGCTGAGGAAGCTAAGGAGGTGAGTTGGAGCCAGCAGACTTTATCCGTCGGGGGATGGATGTCTGTTTGTCGCCAAGGACTGACGTGTTTCGTGACAGATGGAGAACAAGGGCATGGACACTTTGCCTACCATCACTTGACGCCTCCACGTTCAAGTCCAGCAGGAGAAGCAGAAAGAGTGCACAGGTATATGCATCGACCATAACTTATCATGCTGTTCGGCAAGTGCTTCGTTCTGAGACTCATGATCCCCGCCCATCGCAATCCATAACATCCTCTCCCTCCTCCACAAACCTCTTCCTCTCCTTCCTCCACGGTTCCCAAACGTCCCCGTACTTCTTCAACAGCCTTCCCAGCTCGGCTCGCTGCTCCATCTGTCCGCTCTCATCTCAGTTCCATTCTGTGCTTTAAGACGATCTTACTCACGATGACACCTGGCACCTCCTCACCCTCCTTCACTCCCCATACATCGTTGAACATCTCACCCAGCTTGGGCTTAGGCAGTTTCTCTGCTCTGCTGAATGCTCGGAGGACGTCGGACTTGTTCTTGCTCAACAAAGACGATTCGTCGGGCTCGGACCACCAGCCACGCGAGACTAGGAATGCTCGAAATCGGTGGATCGGGTTGTCTTATGTGGAGGAATCCTGTCAGCTATGCAAAGCAAGGATGCACTCGAGAAACCAGACTGACCAACGATAGTCCACTCCTTAACCTCCTCTACCGGTCGGTATTTGCTCGAGTCGTCACTGGTCGAATGATGTCCAACCCGATATGTCATAGCCTCCACCAATACCCCCTTCTTCCCTTCCACGGCTCTTCGGCGAGCCTCGCGGACCGCAGACAGGGTGGCGAGCGCGTCGTTCCCGTCCACGCGTATTGTGTCGAGACCATATCCTGGACCTCGTGAAGCGATACCGTCACCGGCATATTGATCGATAATGGGAGTGGATATGGCGAAGCTGTAGCAGGTTGGTAATGCTGGGCGCAAACGCGCCCATAAAACTGTAACGCACCCGTTGTTCCTGCAGAACCAGATACATGGTCCACCGAGCACGGAGTTCATCCCCAATGCAGCGTGGAAGTCGCCCTCGCTCGCGGCACCTACGACTTTTGAGTCAGATCGACCTCGGCTCAACGTGTCAACATGGTAATCAAAGCTAAAGCGTACCATCGCCGAAGTAGCATATCACGCAATCTCCCTGTCTTTCATCGTCCAGCTTCAGAGCATAAGCCGCGCCAGCGGCTTGCGGCATTCTATCAATTGGTCAGTCTCCTTGCCTGTTTCAATGATCGGAAGGGTGACTCACTGCGTCGCAAGCGGACTGGTGATTGTGTGGAAGCCATACTCTGGCGCCGAGTAGTGAACCGGCATCATCCGTCCTTTTGTCCCCTCATCCTCGATATTTCCGAAGCATTGCGCCATCAACTTGTTCAGCGTGTATCCTCGATGAAGCAGTGCTGCTCCCTCTCGCTGTGAGATACTCCGTTCAGTTCAAGCTTGAACCTAAGCGGGGAAACAAACATATTGCCCAAAGATCTCGTCATTCGGTAACATCGCCGCAGCACTCCCCACTATTGCGGCTTCCTCCCCTGCGCATTGCATGTAGAAGGATATCCGGCCTTGTCGTTGCGACTGGTAGAGGACATTGTCGACAATGGGGATCAGGGTCATCGTGCGATACCTACGGGGTTGTGAGCAAGTTCCATACAGTCAGATAAGACAGATATCTACATGGCCAGCGCTTCATCCTTCCCAATCTACAGACCAGTGCCCGTCAGTGATACTCAATAGCTTCGGAATCAAGAGTCAACCCACTTCCGGCGCTTGACTC
>JAABUL010005953.1_pt1 | contig 14557 bp, 1 predicted proteins | sample 5559151 | NCBI WGS metagenome assembly JAABUL01 (sample SAMN10711876, study PRJNA513368) | rock metagenome | isolation source: Antarctica rocks | place: Antarctica: Victoria Land, Pudding Butte sud | reverse complement strand
AAGAACAAAAGAAGTAACAAAATTGTATAAATTACAAAAAATAAATATATAACAAAGATTTTAAGATATGTAAGTTTTGTTTTTCTTAAAATAATTATTGTATTAATATATTAATTGTGCAAAAAAATTGTAATTTGTTCTTTGTTATTAATAAATTATTTGTTAAGATTAGATAGTAAATTATAAAGCAAATAAAGTATTTATTAATAAAAATATAAAGTTTTTGTTTAATTTAATAATAAGTATTTTTCGATTACAAAATAAAAATATTATCGAAATACAAAAAGCAATTAATATAGTATTTTGCTTACTTAGTATACAATAATTAGATATACTCTTTAATATATATATAGACTAATTGCGTCGGGTCGAGTTATCGAGTTTGAATCAAATATTCGACCCGAATCGAGTCGAGTTAGTTTCAAAAGTTAAAATCGAAAAGTTGATTCAATTCCTAATATTGAAATCGACTATTTGGTTCGAATTGCAAACTTGGAATCGAAAATCGATCCAAAAAATCGACTCGAATCGCTAAGACTACTATATTTAGTAATTATTTTATTTTTAGTAATAATTTATTTTATTTTTAGTAATAATTAATTAATAATTTAATAGAAATAATTAATCTATTTAATTTAATTAATAAATATAGTAGATTATTTTATATTATGTATTACTATTGTGCATTATCTAAAAAATAATAAAAAATCTAAATTTAAACTTATTTTATACTATTTTTAGTATTCTCGACGTTTTTGGCAATTCGATTCGATTTCTAATATTGAAATCGAAGATCGAGTCGAGTCGAGTCGATTTCTAATATTGAAATTGTCGAGTCGAATTGGTTTCAAAAGTTGAAATCGAAATCCGATCCAACAATTAGTCTATATATATACAAATATATATATCAATATTAAGATAAATATAATAGAATATATTATAGTCTTTTTTTAACAAAGTAGATATTTTTGTTAGACAAAGAGTCTTTTATTGCTTTATAAACTTATTATAGAGTTTATTTGTAAAAAATAGTTTCTTAAAATTAGTAATAATGTTGTTGTTTATATAGAATATATATAGAATATAATTGACACAATATTTAGACTTAGAAAAGACGTAACAAAGAGCAAATATTAATATTTTATTATTGTTAAATAATATAGTTTTAAAATACAATAGTGTTACGAGCCGCGTGCTGATATATACTAGCTATCGCGCATCGCTCTTTACAAAGATAATCAGAAAAAGAAGATCTGCCGACAGAATCAAAATAATCAAGATAGTTTAATTCTTGAATATCTTAAATTCTGATTAAGATAACCAAGATAATCAAGATCTTGATTATTTTGAATATCTTGAATATTCGATAATAAAAAAATATATAGTTTTCGAACACAACTCTTTTATAGATCGTGTTCAACTCAAAATAAGTTTTTATTTATTGTTATTGCTATATCTAGCTGCAACTTTTGTTATTAAGTAATTGTTTGTATTGTCTGAAGATATCTATAAATCTCTTTAACAGTACAACTCTTTCTGATACTCTAAGATCTTTTAAAAAGTAGCAGTATAATATTTTGAATACTCTAAAAATGTCTGTATCAGATTAACGCGTTTCTATTTCGAATATTAGTTTATCAGTATTATATCAATTATCAATTATAAAAAACAACAAGATCAGAATCAACAAATCCGATATCTACTATAAAAATTGTATCAATCTGAAAAACTAGTTTATACAGATAGATATCTACTTTATTTTCTATTCTGTTTCAGCAGATTAGAAAATAATTTTTATATCAATATTTTTCAGAAAAAAAGTTCAGTATTGATTCAAATCAAATTTACAAAAATATCTGAAAAATTATAACAAAAATCTTTGTATAATATTTACAAACTTCGACAACTTCAAAAGAGAGTTTCGAAAAATCTTTGAAATATTCAACAAAAAACAAATTACAAAAAAAATAGTTTAGTATCTAACTCAACAAATTTCTGCAGCAGACTATATTGCTAGATTTCAGAAATATATTAATCTAATCGAATAGAATAATATTGTATTTATAACAATATTTCGACAAAATCTCAAGAACAACTTGAAAAACAAAATTATATATAACAAAAAACGTATTAGCGATATGTTCGATCTTATCGAAGTAGCTATCGATTTCGACAACAAACTGTATAAAAGAGCTATAGAAAAAAAATACAATTAATTTCGAAAAAAAACAGAAATCTTTTTAAATCAGTAATTAAATATCAGCAGAAAAAATCTTGTTCTAATCAGAAATATAGTAATTTCGATTATTGTAAATCTGTATCTATAGAACTGAATTCTACTCAACAATATAAAAAAAAAAACTCTAGAGAAAAGCAAAATAACAAATCTCAGAAAATATACTATTTATATAGCAAATCGGATTACTTTGCAAGAGATTGTTGATTACAGAACTTAATAAACTGTCGACAGATCAATACTATATTAAAAGAAATACTTAATAGCTAAAACAATATTAGAAAACAAATCGATACAGAAATAGATACTCTCGAGACTAAATTAAACAACAACTACTATCTGATAGAAAATTCAGATCAGTTACAAAAAGTTTTAGATAGAATATTATCAGACAGAGTATTTGTATCTATACAGAAAATTAATTAAATACTTAATAAAACTATAGAAACACAATAATCAGAAACGTTATATTTTTATTCAGTAACAGATTCAGACAACAAATACAGCTGAAAGAATTTTTACAAATATCTAGACAATATTACAAACTATTTTGATATTTTAACTAGTTTATTAAGAAACAGAGAGATAAATTAAACTGTAGATAAATACAAGAAAACGCTAGAAAGCAATATTACTATAAAAAAAGATATTTTCGATAAAATCGAACAACAACTGAGCAGTATAAGTCTATCCCGAGAAAAGATAGAAAAAATCAAGAAATATACAATACTCAGTTAAACTGAATACTACAATAACTTCTGTTAAACTTATATAGAGAACAAAAAAGAATCTAAATAATTTTCTAGAAAACTATCTATTTTTAAACAATAGCAGAAAAAAGCTCAGTGCAAACAGACACTTAAAACAGAAATTGTAGCACAAAAACAGAAAAAAGTTCAAATTTTGTAATAAAAAATATATCAGAGAAATGCAATATGTTAGTTTAACAGCAGCAACTAAATTTAACAGCATACGCACAATATTTTATTATATCAGTTAAAATTAATAGTTGTCAACTTATTGCAATAGTCGATTCTGATACAACAGATAATTTTATAGTTAAAACTTTTGTTAAAAAAGAAAAGTACTCTATTTAAAAGAAGTCTGATATATACAATCTAGTAGTTGTAGATAGAAATCTATTATCCGATAGAAATAAAAAAATAAATAAAGAAACAAAATTATTATCGATAGCTATTCAGCAATATTACAAAAAACTAATTTTTAATATAATAAAAATAGTTACTTATAATATTGTTCTAGAAATATTTTGATTGAAGCAGTACAATTCAGAAGTTAACTGAAATATACAAGTATTCAGATTTGCGCAATATAATTATATAATTTATATTTAATTTATATATCGACAGTATTCGATAGTAGATAAGAGAACAAGTTAAGAATCGATTGCAAATAGCAAGCTTGTATTTTTGCAAAAAAACTATTTAACAAAATTCGACTTAACAGATACTGGCAGAAATTAGTCGAATTATAAAATTAGAATAAATAAATAAAATTACAAATTTTCTGAAAGCTTTAAACTATCTGATACAGCAAAGAAATTGCTAAAATATATATTACAAATATACAACAGTTGAAAGTATCTGTTTTAAGAAAAGAAAACAACAGAGATTCTCTCTAAATATTAATTGTAAAATTACAAAATCAGACTTGAATCAGACAAACAATTTATATTTGAATTTATATATTTTTTATTCAAGAAGAAGCTCGAAATACTTTGCAGATATCTGACAGAAAACAAAAAAAAAATTTATTAAAAAATTTCAATTACAGACAGAATATTCGATTCTCTTTGTATTAAAAAAAAATAAAACTTTTTGTCTATATATCGATTATCGGAAGCTAAACAATATTACAGTTAAAAATCGATATTTACTATTTAATATCAGCAAGCTTCAGAATCGATTATTTGAAACAAAATATTTTATTAAATTGAACTTATAAGAAACGTACAATCAGATTAGAATAAAAACAGAAAAAAAGTAAAAAACAGTTTTCTGCACACAATATAGATTATATAAATATACAATAATATTATTCGAACTTACAAATATTCCGACAATATATCAGAAAATAATTAATAATATACTATAACAATATCTGAACCGATTTGTTATAGTATATTTGAACAACATTATAATTTACTCAAAAATCTTGAAAAAATATATTAGTTATATTTTCAAAGTATTGAAATATCTGAATATAAGAAACTTACATTTTAAGTCAGAGAAATACAAATTTTATTAAAAAAAAATTAATTTTCTCGAATTTGTTGTTAAACAATATAGAATACGTATAAATTCTGAGAAACTACAAACAGTCAGAGAATAGAAATTATCAACAAATATTAAAAAAATACAATTTTTTCTAGATTTTATAAACTACAACAAGAAGTTTATTAAAAACTACTCGACAAACACAATATTACTGACAAATCTTACAAAAAAAAATATATTATAATTATAAGAATCTGCAGAAAAGAAATTATTTCAAAATCTTAAACTAGAATACTTGAAAGAGTCAGTACTAAAAATATACAATCTACAATTATTAAATAGAATTGAAACCGACGTATCAGATCTAGCTATTAATATATATTTCAGTCAGAAATATAAAAATATATAGTATTTAATAATATATTTCTCGAGAAAACTCTTGTCAGTCGAACAAAACTATAATATCTACAATAAAAAACTACTTGCTATAGTAGTTTTCTTGAAATTATAGAGAGTATATACAAAAAAATTATCAGAATTTACAATTTTTACAGACTACAAGAATCTTGTGCACTTTACTACTACTAAACAGTTTAACAGAAAACAAATGCAATAATCAGAAAGACTCGAACAGTATAAGTTTAAAATATAGTATATTTCAGACAAAAATAATAGCAGAGCAGATATATTCAGCAGAAAAAGTAATTATATAGAAATAAAGAAATTGTTTAATTACAGTATATTCAAAATCAACAAAAACAAATTACTATTAGCAAATAAGCACAAACTAAATATTATATTACAAATACTCCGAGATAATACAGAAAAATTCTTAATAAAGAAAGAAAAACTTCAGATATCTATCGACAAAATTGACAAATATATAAAAGAATATTATAACAAATTACTGCAAAAACATTCAGAAATAACAAAAAAATTTCAGTTTTTATATCAGTATTGTCAGTTTCTACAGATAAGACAAGCTGTCGAGATATATATTAAACAATATTTTAACTGTTAGCAGAACAAATATAGTACGTATACAAATTATAACAAAATTTAATATCAGAAACTATCTGAATTGCTATAGAATAAAGTTACGATAGACTTTATTATCAAATTGTCGAAATCGACAAATTCAGCAACTGAAGACAGATATAATTCAATACTGATAATAATTAATAAACTTATTAAATACTTATATATTATTGCATGCAAAGAGAAGTTTACCGCAGAACAACTGAAATATATTATATTAGATCGACTTATACAATACTATAATATATTCAAGAGACTAATTAGTAACAGAGACAAGTTTTTTATATCTAACTATTAAAAAATACTTCTTTTAATATTAGATACAAGACTTCGAATATCTACTGTCTACTATCCGGTTATAAATAGTCAGACAGAAAAAACAAATCAGAGTTTTAAATAGTATCTGAAATACTATATTAACAATATTTATAGCAATTGGATATTATTTCTATCTATAATACAACTAGTATTTAACGCAAAAATTTCGGATACTACTAAAATAACTTTATTTTTTGTCAACTATAACAAGAAATCAAATTTTTTCGAAAAAGAGTATATATATCTGTCTGCGCAGTTAGCTATTCAAAAAATAGCAATACTGAAAAAAATACACAACAATATCTCAAAAATGCAGAAAAAGTCGGTCAAGTATCAAAATAAAAAACGAAAAACAGCATCTTAACTAAAAAAGAGAGATAAGATATATCTTTTTACAAAAAATCTTAGAACAAGAAAGTTAAGCAAAAAATTAAATTATATTAAAGTCGGACCGTTTCTTGTCAAAAAAACTAAGAAATCAGTTAACTACAAACTCGATTTATTTAAGAATGTCAGAATATTTTCAGTATTCTATATTTTATTGTTGAAGTCAGCAAACTTAATTATATTTTTACAGAATATCTTTTATTTCTATTTACAGAAAAAGAAACAGTTTGAGATTGAGAGAATTCTACAACAAAAAGATCAGAAATATTTTATCAAATAAAAAAAATACTTTATCTCTAAAAATATATAAAAATTACTCAAGAATCTGAAGAACTGTTCTGATATACTGCAACGATTTTGTCAGCAACAAAATTACTTATAAAAGAAGACAGAATATCAGAAAACAAAAAAACAAACAAAAATAAATCGATATTTGTATCGAATAGAGTTTCGAATATTTTTTCAGTATTTTTAATTTCTTTTTTGTTTTTCTCGATTTTCAGAATATTCTTCGACTCGGCATTATTTATATTTTTCAGACAACAAAGTCAGTATTTTTTTTGTTTTGTTTTATGCACAATTTTTAGATACAACTCGATTATTTTATTATTCAATTTTTCAGTCTTCTTTATAATTTTATCTATTTCTTAATAGTTAGAAATCAAGTTATATTTCCGATTCTTTCGATAATATTTCTTACACTTGAGATATTCTCTATTTACTCGACAGAGTACACCAAACAATATACAAGCTCGACAAAAACGCATTGAGATAGAAACGTATCTATAGCGACAATCGGCAACCGAATTGCGATATTGTTCAGTAGTCAGTTTTGTTAATATAATAAAGAAAGAATAGATAGTTTCGGAACAAAAACTCTTAAAAAAAAAAATAGTATTACAAGCCGCATACTAATATATACTAGCTATCGCGCACCGCTCTTTACAAAAATAATCAGAAAAAAAAATCTGTCGACAGAATTAAAATAATTAAAATAGCTTAACTTTTAAATATCTTGAATTCTGATCAAGATTTTAATTATTTTGAATATCTTGAATATCCGATAATAAAAAAATATATAGCTTTCGAACACAACTCTCTTATAGATTGTGTTTAACTCAAAATAAGTTTTTATTTATTGTTATTGCTACATCTAGCTGCAACTCTTGTTATCAAGTAATTGCTTGCATTGTCTGAAGACGTCTACAGATCTCTTCAACAGTACAACTCTCTCTGATATTCTAAGACTCTCTTAGGAAGTAGCAGCGTAATATTAAGATTGCTTTTGTTAGACTTTAGATTATTTAAAGTTGTTAATATAACAAAATTACGTACTTTAATTACTAAAATTGCAAAAATCTTTTTAAAAACAATAGCTATTTTTATTTTAACAAACAAGAAAAACAATATAAAGAACTATTTATATATAAAAGTAAATATAGATTTGCAATATCAAATTAACTATTGTTTAACAATATTAATTAAAGTCTTTTAATTAGTCGAATTAGCTATATTGATAAAGAAGCAAAAAAAAGATCTAGTTACAATTATATTAAAATCGATTGTCTATATAGCTTATTAAAGAAAGCTAAAATTTCTATTAAAAATAAATCGAATTTTTAATAATTAAATTAAGAGATAAGTAATTTAGTATTATAAGAAACGAAACAATTTTTTAGCATTTGTAAAATAGAATAAGTTAAACTTTAAGCTTAGCGTTTGCTTGCTTGTTTTTAGAGATTTTCTAAAATAATATATTTATAAGAGAGAAGAGCTAATCTTTCTATTTAACGATTTTTAGTAAATTAATATTTAACTTCAAGTAATAGATAATATTAATCTAGCGAAATAAAATTAATATAAAATAATTGTTTGTTAAAATTGATGTGCTTATTTAATTGTTAACTCGAAGTACTAAATATAGTTGCAACTTTAAAGCGAATTGCAAATAATATTATATTATTAATAAAGAAACAACAATCGACAAAAAAAATAGTTTCTTAATTGTTTGTTCTCTATATTGCAAATAATAATATAAATAAATTTAGATTCTTATATAATATATATGTTTTTACAAGACAATTACAAGCATAAATTGTTAACAATATCTTATTTGTTAATCTTTAAAAAATATAAAAATTAGATATCGAAACGTTACTTTAATCTTAATATAAATTAGAACGTCTATTAAGAATCTTAATAATTGTAATTAATTTTTTTTTGTTGTACAAAATAATTTGTTTTGTAAGAAGTATTTGCTAGATAATTTTTATAATTAGATCGATATATAATTGCAAAAAGCAATAAAAAGAAAATAACAAAACAAAAAAATACTAAAAACTAAGTTAACAAAGAAGAATTTGCTAAAATAAAAATTGTATTAAGCAAATATATTTTGTTAATTTAAAGATATACAAATTGTGCAATTTTAAATTTTTTATTGCAAGCTAAGAATCAAAATTAATACAAAAATTAAAATATTTTTTATTTATAAAACTCTATTAAAAGATAAAGAAATTCTAAAGAATTTTCAAATAAATACAAGAAATAATATTATTGCAATTTATCGAAACTTAACTTTGTTAAATCTATCTTTAATTAACATATTTTATTGTTTCAAAATTGCTATTAACTTCTTTTTTATATTTAATATTAAAAATGTTATTATAAAACGTGCGTTCTAAAACTCGACAAAAATAATAAAGAAGTTAAAAATACTATTCGAAAATATAAAGAAATTTAATTGTTTAGTAAAGCAAACTTAAGAATATACAACACATTACGTAAAATTAATATAAAGAGAGATTCAAAAAATAAAGAATAAAGTATTTAAATTTTATTTGTAGATACAATTTATAACGTCTAAAAGTTTTAAAGTATTTAATATTTATCAATCTAATATCTAAAACAATTTAGATTCTTATTTGACTAATTATAGAAAAAAAACAAAATTTAAGTTTTTAACTATTTGTTCTAATAAAGAAAAGAAAATTTTGTTATTTTAATTCGAAATCGAGAAGAAACGTTATAAATTAAAACTAAGTTAGCAATCTAAATCGAGTACTTTAAGACTAGAAATAACTTCTAAAATTACACGTTTATTTTTTGTCTCAAAAAATTCAATTTAAACACAATAGCAACAACTTACTTTATTATTGTTACTTTTTTCTTAAATTGATCTTTTAAATCTACGTTAAAAAAACTTATTACTATCGTTATTATCTCTAGAAGATAAATAAGACTTACAATAATCAACTTTATTAAATACTTAATTTCGATCAAATAATTTTTTCGATTTTGAGAGAAGCTTTATGCGAATTGATTTATTATATTTTTTACGCAATCGATTCGAATAACAAGAAGAACAAGAGATTTAGTCTAACAATCTTAGAAAAATAAAAGCAATTTTCTTATTTTCTTATTACAACTTTTGTACGAACAAAATCAAAAGTTTCTTGATTTAGTAATTAAGAAACAATTACTAAAAAAGAGAGAATTGTATGTAGTTAAATAATCAAATAATATTAGATTATAGATTTGAAAATGTTTGTTATTAATATTAGCAATCTATTTGCAATATATATGCGATCTCTTTTACTTAGATCTTAGAATCTTAGCTACAAAATATATTATTAGATTGTATAGTACGATTTATGCATGCATTGCAATAAGTCTCTATTGTTATAGTTGTCTATTAACTAGAATTCTATCTCTATCTTGTTACAATATTTGTGTTAAATTTATACTTAAAATTAAATCTATTAAGAAAAAATATTATATAAGAATTTTCTAAATTAAAAAAAAGATATAAATATTGTTAACAACGTTTTGCAACTCTTTAATCTTTTTTATCTATAATTTAATTAATTATTAAATTAAATTAAATATAAACTAATTGTATATATCTTTTTTAATTAATTAAGCAACAATACAATTAAATTTATTACAATTGCGCCAAATAAATAAAATATTTTTTCTATTTCGAAATTGTTCTTTTTAAATATCTTAATAGCGTATTTTCTTATTTTAATATATAATTAATATAAATATAACTTAGAACAAACATAAATTCTATTTAAATATAAAAGCAAATAATAATAATTTTTTTTCGCAAACTTATTATCTTAAAAATAATTGTTTTTTTTTATATTAATATAATTGCAAATTAGCGTTTATTAATGCAAATAAATCTTTAATTTCTTTCTATATAATTTGGCAAAAATTTATTTTGTTTTTTAATATTTAATTTATGTTTTAAGTTTAAAATATAATATACTTATATTATTTATGCGTTGTAGTAATTTGTTAACAATTTTAATTTTTTAAAGTTAATTAATAAGATAAGTTGTCAAATAATTAAAATAACGTTTTCGAAAATTACGCTTAAAATGTATTTAACAAAAGATTAATATATATTTAAGATATTCGAATTACTTTTAAAAGTTATTAAAATTGTAAAAATATTTTTTAAATTCTAAACAAAATATTAGTAATATTTATATAATTTTAATATATATTAAGCATATTTTAAGCTTGTTTTTTGTTTATATTTATTGTAAAAATTCGCAATTCTTTGTTTTTATAATTAATATAAATAATTTAAATAATTTGACAAACAACTTCTTTTAACGCTTTAAATATTTTGATAAATATTGTGTAATAATCTTCGATAATCTTTATATTAATTTACGCGTAACAACAAACATTAATTTTTATTACAATTTAAGCGTATATTTAATGTATATTGTGTATATATTAAATTTACAATAATAATTTTCGTTTTAACTTAAAATATTATATAAATTTGTTTTGTTTTAAACTTGTTTAAATACAAAATTTATTTCAAAATATAATTAATTTATAAAGATTTTAGTTTAAGTATAAGTATAATATACAACAATATATTGTTAGAAATTTTTGTTAAAATAAATAATGCTTTTAATTTATTGCTTCTTTAAAGAATACAATTAATTAAAAACAAATTTTCGTTTAACTTCTATAGATTATAAATTAAATTTATACAATATTTAAACTAAATATAAATTAATCTTTTAAAGTTGTTTCGATAAAAAATTTCTTAAATTTTTGCTTTTAAATTAATGTTGTTATACGATTTTTTATATTAAGATTATTGTGTATATAACGCAAAGCAATTTCGTTATATTTTGCGTATAAATCGAATATAATAAAAAAGATAACAAAGCGTTTTGCAAAATGTTTAGCGCAAACAACGCATATATTAGATGTAAACTTAATTTATGCGTTATCAAAAATAGTAAATCTTGTTATTTAATTATTGCAATTACGTTGTTAACAATTTCTTAAAACATTTTAATAAAATATAATAAATAATAAGCATAATTTTCGCGTACAATTAATATAAAAAATAAAAATCGTTTTTAATTAACAAAAATATAAATGTTTAATTGCGCATTGTATATATTAATTTTAATTTTATTACTTCTTTAAAAATAATTAAATCTTATATATATTTAATATATATTAAACTTGTATTAAAATAAAATTGATCGCAAATAAAGCTTTTAAAAATTAGATATTTAATAAAGATATAATTTTTTGTGCATTATTGTAATTTGTAGTTTATTAAGATGCAAAAATAATTAATATTAATACGTATTAAGTTTGTATTAACAATTCGATTTGTATACTATAATTTTGTATCAAAAAATAAAGAGTATTTAATTCAATAAATCTATAAAATTAGTTTACAAACAATATAAATAAAGTAAAAATTTATTTTATAAATCTCTTATATAATAAACTTTTGATTCTTATATATACAAGTTATAGATTCGAGATACACACAATATATATATTAATTTTGTTATTTTTTAAGAAATTTATAATATTAGATTTTTGTGCGACGCTTTAATTGCGCGTTAACATTTATTATATGCGTTAATTAAGTAAAGTATTGTTAAAAATTGTTAATATTTTTAAGTTTAACTCTATTGTATATTAAACATATATATAGTATATTTAAATACGCGTATTCGCAATATTTGATTTCAAAATATTTGAAACTTTAATATTAAACTTTGTTTGCTTTGTCTTTTTTTTTAGTTTTTAAAAATAAAAAAGTAATCTAAGTAATTTTGAAGTTAATTGCAATAACAAAAAATTAAATCTAGTTTTAATATAAGTCAAAATTATATTTTACTTAAGTTAAATATATATTAAACATATATTTGTTAATTAACGCTCTAATAGAGACGTTAATTAAGATCTTAACTAATATTGTGCTTTTTTTATATATAAAATAAAGAATTTTCTTTAAATGCGTATATAAACATGCTAAAATATTGTAATAATTTTGCACTTTTAATACAATTATTTAATTGCGTTCTTTAAAAATAATTGCAATCTTATTAACATTAATAAAGTTCTATATATAATAAATATTAACTTAATATATAATAAATATAAAGCGTAAAAAAGAATCTACTTTTTTAAGTTTTATAAGCAATAATTTGTTAAAACTATTAAAATTTTAATTATTTAATACATTTTAATTTTTTTAATTGTTTATAAAAGCATTTTTGTTAATATTTTAATTACTTAATGTTGTATTCGATTTAATAATATTAATATTATTAAGTTTCGAAGTTTGCTTATATATTTAACAAATATCTAATATATAATAAGCATAAAGTAAATCTTAATTTTATTTATTTATTGCAAAATCGTTTGTTAATTTTGATTTACAAAATTTTTAAATATAAAAGATTTTTTTTTGTCAAAAGACATAAAGATTTTGAAGACATAAAAATTAATAATATTATTAAAAAACATATTGTTATTAAGATTTAAATTAAATATAAACTAAGTTTAAATATAATATATGTGTAAAACAAGTAATTAAATTGCGTAAATATAAAATTATATTAAACTTATATTACGTTTAGAAGTAATTTATACTATAATAAAATATAATTTTGCAATACGTAAATCTTGTTTTTGAACTTAGTTAATTGCGCGTTACAAATCTTACACAACTTTAAAAATCTTATAGATATAAAAAATTAAGTTTATATTTAGCATATATTAAGAAGAAGCAAAATTTTAGAAATTAATTTTTAGCTAACATTAAATAAAAAGATTTATACTTTATATAAGCTATATATATATTAAGTTTGCATCTCAATTGCGAGCGAAAATCGCAATTAATTTCTATAATTCGAAATAATTATGTTAAACATAAGTTGAGCATCGAAAGAGTTTATCTCGAGTAAGAATTTTTACTCGAGATAAGCTCGTCCCAAGTGCGATTTCTGCATTCGAGGTAAGTTGCAACTTGATTTGTGTTTTAGCGATATCTAGCAACCAAGATAATCAATGGAGAAAACTGTAGGATTTTGATATCCTATTAGCGATTACAGGTCTATCTAGAATTCTTGGCACTCAAAATTAACCTCCCCCCCCCCCCACCTCCTACAATATATATACCATTAACGAAACCAAAATTGAAGCTTAGAAAATTGAAGTATATATATAGTAGATAACAATCTATCTTAATACTAACTTTGAAACGTTCTTAAAAACAATTGAAGTCTCTATATAGAATTCAAGTAATTGTTAAGGCTTCACATTCACAATATCTTGGCAATTTTCGAGATTATTTTATACTTACTCTAGCATACTTAAAATTTGCTTAAACTCGCTCAAAATCAAATTCTAGCTAGCTTGATATACAAAATTTCTTCTAGACTCTTTAGAATTTCTTCAATTTTGATTTCGTTAATAATGTACATATGGTGGGGGGGGATTGTCGATGTTGAGTGCCAAGGATTCCAGATAGACCTGTATAGACTGACCGTTTTTCGGTTTTCGGTTCCAACTTTTGGAATCGACCCGAAACGCCAAGGAACCGACCCGACTCTTGGCGCCAAGAATTCGGGTTTCGGTTCCAAAAACGGTCAGTCTAGACCTGTAAAGTAACCGCTAATAGGATCGGATTGATCCGCGAATATAGCTTACCAACCGCAAAACTTTTCTTAAGGGTAGAAGGATGAGAGTATATGTAGGGGAGTACTTGAGAAGACGAAAGTCGTCTTGAGTCCAGATCACGTGATTTTTCCTCTTTGAAATTGACACATGAGTAGAATTATATTATTGTAGCAGATGGTTCATTGTCCCATGATTATGATGTTCAAGCTAGTTCTGTAAAACTTTTTCATTCCGCGCCACTAATAGGCAACCATCTCACTCAAGCCCTCCAGCTCCCTCTCGAAGCAGCGATGCTGGCTAATCTGCCACGCATATGCGTCCATGAAGTCCTTCGCCCCCTTCACCATTTTCAGCCCTTCCTTGAAGCTCTCCG
>JAABUL010005950.1_pt1 | contig 14560 bp, 18 predicted proteins | sample 5559151 | NCBI WGS metagenome assembly JAABUL01 (sample SAMN10711876, study PRJNA513368) | rock metagenome | isolation source: Antarctica rocks | place: Antarctica: Victoria Land, Pudding Butte sud | reverse complement strand
TGGAGTTGCAGAGAAGCGTCTCGTTGCCGAAGCCATTGTCGTGGTCACCATATGCAGCTTGCGCTATTGTTACGGCGAGCAGCAAGAGTGTTTGGTGGTACCAGTCCATGCTGGTCCAGTCGTACCTGGTTTTCATTCAATATGCCAACGTCCAGAAGGAAGCATGAACCGTCCAGCAACGTTGGGAGACAGATATCTGACATGTTTTGAACCAGAGCGCAGGATCGAGGCAATGACGGAAGTGGTACTGTGGTACTGGATCATCAGTGGGCGGGGTATTAGGCACAGCCATACTACTTCCAGGAAGATCATCCTCCAGAGCAAATGAGCAACGTCCAGGAACGTGGAGGGACGATCAGCCCCAAAGCATAAATTAGACTTTCAGCCTGGGTTTCGAACCACAGCCGAAGGATCCAGCTTGTCGTGCTTGTGAACAGCGAAGCCAACACCATAAGTGTATCAAGCCTGTCACAGGGCCTCTTGAGCTTGTAAGGCGGTGCATTTACCTTGCTTTTTGGAGAATCCATCGTAATCTACTGTTCCCTTAAACGCAGTATGGCGGATCACAAGAGATATCCGCAGAGAGGACAGAGAGGGGGGTTTGGCAGGGGCGGCAGGAGTGACATCGGAGGACGAGAACGACAGGCTTATGCTTTCTTCAGAAAGGGAACATGTGGGTTGAGCGGATCCACTAGTGATCTCTGACATAGGCAACAATGCTGACGTGGCCCCGAGGATAAGGCAGACATGGCAGAGACTGTAGATTCTCGCACGTCGAGAGTCCTGAACAATTTCGCCGTAACAGCAAGACGCAGGAGACGCCTGAGTATCTACACGGCAAATTCATCTACTCTCATTGGAGAAGTCTTATCCGTGAACCACCTCGCAAACACGACCCAATCGCCATGGAAGAAGTGTGGACCGGGGCACTAAAAATCTGTACGTTTCAGGATCTTTTCCAAAATCTTCTCTATGCTTAAGAGCGCTACTAATGTGTAACGTGTAGTGGACCACGAGGAGCGAGACTGGAGACAGGCTCTCGCAAAGGACTTGGACAATGATGATCACTTTTACGGCCGTGCTCATATCCGAGCTCTCCTGGAGGAGAGGGTTCAAGGTGATCAACACGCCAAACTCATAGGCGTTTCTCGCGCCTTCTTCATGGTCTTCACGCATCTGGAGCTGATACACTGCCTGTTAGTGGACACATACGTCGGCAGCTTGTACAACTTCATATTAGGAGCAAACGGCAACCAGGCGGTCCCATTTTTCCAGCATGTCTGCGAGGCTATTGCGTCCGCTTGGGTTGATGGTCTGCGGCCGCTGTCCCTGAACATACTTGACTCAACTCTTGCTGGACTTTCGAACATGCTTTCCGAGCTGCTTCGTCGTGAGACTCGTCTTAGATATAACGAGAATTCCCTGGCCTCGTCAGTTCTCTAGACGCCATTGTCAAGATCATGATAGAAGAAGAATCACTGCTTACTTCTCAAGAAGTCAAGAGTCGCGTAGGATATTTTCGCGCCGCCATCGCCCGAGGGGGGCAAATGCTTTCCACAGGTGCTGACGCTGAGCGAAACGACGGCCCCACATCGGAGCCGCGTTCCGCGTACCCCCATGACTCAATCGTTCCATCGGAGCGTCACGACAACGACAAGAAAGACATCACCTAGATCAGCATTTTTCCCACTCGAGAGGAGCTGCTAAGCGACGCAACGAAATTCTTGCCCTCTACCGATCCAGATCAACCGCACTTCCTCAACGGCAAAATAGAGAGATACATCGACACGAACTTTCGACTCCTCCGCCATGATGTGTTTGGGCAGTTGCAAGAAGACTTTGGGAGTTTCCTCGCATTTCTTGTCGCCGATCCGGACCGTTTGACAAAGCCACTCACAAGTCTCGGAGAAACACGTGTTCACAGCTACTTAGATGCTGTTATGATGTATTTGGCACTTGATCGTTATGGAGAGCTTCAAGCCAACGTGGCCTTTCTTCAACCAACTTCGGTTCGCAAAAAGCAGACTGCAGACAGGCGGAGATGGTGGGAGGAATCGAAACGATTGAGCGAAGGCGTGCTGCTGGCCCTTGTCTGGATTGAAATGGCACAGTCCAGTATTTGTTCGTGACTGTGTCGAAGAAGCGCACAGATACACGGGATCAGAGTAGCTTGGCCAGTCACGAGTCTCGAGCGACTGTGACCATCAGATTGACGACCCAAGCTCAGCAAGCAGTCAGAGCTCTGCTTAGACTGAGTTGCGATAAGATTTGCGGGGTCCTTCTAGAGTTTCCGAATGTGCTTCCAGGGACATTTGTTCCTGTTTTCGAGAGTCTGCAAGGCATGCAACGTCATAGTCGCCTGCCTTTCTCCGACTGGATTCTACCTGGTCGAATTGACGGCTCCTTGGGTGCTAAGCTTGACGTGCCACCACCGGCTTATGCAAGATCCCTAGCATTCACTTTTCCCATGACCGACATCCTCAAACAGAGGGCGGAAAGCTTGAGCGTGTTCTCTTCGTCTTCTCAAGATGATACCTTGCTTATATCTGATTTAGAAGAGAGGACTGGACTAGATCAGGGGCAGTGCGTAGCGCTAGTTGCGGCACTTACTCGCGAATTTGCATTCATTCAAGGGCCCCCAGGAACTGGAAAGTCTTTCCTTAGGGTGAAGCTCATGCAAGTCCTGTTGCATGTGAAGAGGGAAGCGGGACTTGGCCCGATCATTGTTGTGTAAGTGCTCCATCTCATCCGTCCTTACCTCCTAGTTAGGTCCTCTTTTGCTCCGAAGCTGTGGTTGTTTCGAACCCATGTTTTTCAGCTGATACCAAAGAATGGCTGGCAGGTGCTATACAAATCACGCACTCGATCAATTCCTGGAGCACCTCCTAGCGACGGGTATCAAGAAAATCATTCGCATTGGCGGGCAAAGTCGATCGAATTTACTTGAAGGCTACAACCTCCGGACCGTCGCGAAGACTGAGAAAAAATCCAGGCATGAGGGGTGGCAGGCTGCCACCGCCTATCGGAAACTCGAAGAGCATGAGGAGACTTCACGCCGGATTCTTGGCCAACTTCACAATTCACGGAAGCGGGTCGAATGGAAGCAGCTGGATTGGCACTTACGGCGAAAACATTCCCGTATACATGCGCAGTTCGGTACTGTCGACGATGATGGGTTCATCTGCACTAGTCGACATCCATTCGATGTCTGGCAATCTGCAGCCACTCCAGACGGCCAGATTAATACATTGAAAAGATCGACAACTGTGGCCGTGAATATAGCAAGTGTCATTGCAAAAGCGGAAACGGATGTACAATCACTTTTACCAATCGAAAGAGAAGCGCTCATTCAGATGTGGACTACGGAGCTATTCCAACAAGCATCTAACGAACTCTTCAAGTTGATAGAAGGTGCCAAAGACTGTAAGCTGGACCTGAAGAAGATTCATGAAGAGACGAATCGACGAGTTCTGCAAAGCGCGGATGTCGTTGGTCTCACCACTAGCGGCCTCGCAAAGAACATCTCGACTTTGCAGCACGTCAGATCCAAAGTCGTCTTGTGTGAGGAGGCCAGTGTAGTAATGGAACCACATATCATATCAGCGATGCTGCCCTTCGTTGAACACTTTATTCAGATTGGTGACCATCAACAACTGCGTCCAACAATCAACAACTTCGCCGACCTCTCCATAGAGAGCTCTCGCGGCGCTCTATATAAACTTGACCGGAGCCAATTGAACGACTATCAGTGGGCGAACGCGCGAGATGCACCATGCCGGTTGCTAAATTGAACGTCCAAAGACAGATGCGTCCCCAAATTTCAACACTCATTTGGCACACGATCTACAAGAGACTGATCGACCATGAAAGCACAGTGCAAATGCCCGATATTGTCGGCGTGCGCAACAATGTATACTGGCTCGATCACGATAACATAGAGACCGAGGCACAGGCAGCGATCTCCCACAACCAGTCAAAGTCTAATGACTGGGAGGTGGCAATGGTCCATGCCCTGGTGCGGCATGTGATCCGCCAAGGCGTCTACAAAAGTAGCGACATTGCGGTTCTCACGCCGTACACCGGCCAATTGCAGAAGCTGCGTGCGTCCATGCGCCGCGATTTTGAGATTGTTCTGAGTAACTGAGATAAAGATGCGCTCATCAAGGATGGATACACCTTGAGCGACACCCCGAACGACCAAGGAGATGCTTCGAGCAACAGCGAAAGAAAGCAATTGCAGAAGAAGCAGCTTAGTGACCTCCTCCGTGCCGCTACTGTGGATAATTTCCAGGGAGAAGAAGCCAAGCTTGTCATTGTCTCCTTGGTCTGGAGTAACAAACATCAGAAAGTTGAGTTTCTCAAAACTACCAACCGCATCAATGTCCTTTTGAGCCGAGCTCAACATGGCATGTATCTGATTAGTAATGCTGACACCTATTCCAACGTGCCAATGTGGCAAAAGGTCATTAGTATCTTGCGAGCGAATGCCTCCGTTGGATCTTCTCTTGGCCTATGCTGCCCTCGACACAGGGATACAACTATCGAGGTTTAGCAACCAGATGACTTTGCTAGGTTTAGTCCCGAGGGCGGTTGTCGTCAAGCTTGCATTAATCGTCTTCCCGATTGCGGCCATCGCTGTCAGGCAAGGTGTCACTCAAGAGCTATACATGAATCCTCCAGATGTGAACAGCCCTGCCAACGACGACATGACCCTTGTGGCCATGCCTGCCAGAAGCAAACGTGCGGAGAAGACTGTGGCAAGTGCATGGTCGTTCTGAACAAGGTGGAGCTTCCATGCGGTCACCTCAAAGACCAGGTTCGATGCTACCTCACGAGGGATCTTGAGGCTCTTCATTGCGATAAGACCGTTGCGAAGACAGTCACCAGATGTGGCCACGAGGTTCAAGCGTCGTGTTCCGAGGATGTGGGTCGAGAAGGATACCTCTGCGCTACTGCCTGCGGAACATCTTTGACATGCGGTCACTGTTGTCTAGGAACATGCGGCCGTTGTAATATCACGGATTTGCTGGGTAATCGTGTCGTGAACCACTTGCAATGCGACAAAATTTGCGGCAGACCATTTGGGACTTGCAACCACACTTGTCCTCGGCGCTGCCATGACGGTTCTAACTGCAGACTTTGCGAATCCAAATGCGAGGTGAGATGCGCAATCGAAGCTTGGGGCAATATCAATAACAGGACGCAGGTTCAATGTAAGCACTTGCGATGTATGCTCAAGTGTCACAAGTCGTGCGCACCATGCGTCGAACGTTGTGCATGGTCTTGTCCCCATGTAGGGGACTGCGGTATGCCTTGCTCCGCGCCCTGCAACCGCCTTCCTTGCAACAAGCGTTGCACCAGTTCTCTTCCTTGCGGCCATCAATGCCCTAGACTATATGGGGAGGACTGTCTTCCTAAGTACTGCTAGGCATGCGGGAAGCATCTTGACGCGCAGGTCGACATGGTCGAACTGAAAGAGTTTCGAGAAATTGATCTCGATCAGTCACCGATAGTTGGGTTGGCCTGCGGACACTTTTTCACAGCGGAGACCTTGGATGGTATGTGAAATCTCTGTACGACTTCACTAACTGCTCTAGGACTTTGGTAGTTCCAAGACAAACAGCGTACAACGTTGATGGTCCACGGCTTGCCTTTTCAGGCACGCTGCTTATCACGATAGATTTTAGATCTATGCTAATGAAAAATATTCGAACGTCTAGGCATGATCGGACTAAGCGAGGTATACGAGACCGACCCTACGACCCGCGTGCCCTTGAGGCTAAAGGACATTTCCTGTGATCTGGCCCCCACCATCCCGCAATGTCCGCTCTGTCAGCGACCCATCCGCCAATTCGTGACGCAGAGATACAATCGACTCGTCAACCGTGCTGTCATTTACGAGGTGTCTAAACGGTTCATCGCCACAGGCCAGACAGAACTACAAGAGCTCGAGTCGAGACTGACAGACATCGAATCCAAGTTGCAGCGCACCCGTGCAGAACTGTTAATGGGCAAGGCAGGACACCATCTGATGGACATTCACCAAGCAGACATGAAACAATCTGCTCAACGACTGAAGACACGGTACAAGCCATCGGCGTGTCTTCGATCCGACATGGTCCACTTCCAGCAACGGACGATGCATCGACATTAACCTTCGCACAAACTGCATGAAGCCATAATGCATGCTGCACGGCGTAGTGTCTCTCTCGACGATGCTTTCGCCAAGCTCGGTTTTACGGACGTGACGTTGCTTGGCAAACGCGACCACCAAATCACGTCTAGGGCCAGGATGATGGTGATCAAGATAGACTGCATTATTTTGGAAGACAAGCTCATAATCTTATCGGCGCCCACCTTCGAGAGTGAAAGAGCTCTACTCAACGTTTCGCTGTTCCACGGAAGCTCCGTCTCCAAATCGATCGAACAACTCTTCTAGTCTTGTGGAAAACACATTGCCTTGTGCGGAGAGCAAAGGTTGCCAAGACTTGTGGTCGAGTCAACTTTAGATTATGCACGCATTGTTCGGCTCTTTGGGATGTCGAGCGCCCTAGATGCTGAAGACCGACAGCTAGCAACTACGGAGCATGAGACGGCCAAGACTCTCCTCAAGAGCGCGGCGGAGCTGTGCAAGCAGGGATTTCGAGATGCGGACGCGCTCTCGCACGCCGTTAGCGAGGCACTCAAATTGCTGCAGAGAGGGTGGTACGAGGAAGTCACGGCTGAGGAGTTGAAGGCTATCAAGAGGGCAATGGTCACAGGGTTCAGGGGCATCGCTACTCACTCAGGTCATTGGTACAACTGCGCCAACGGGCATCCCGTAAGTCACATTCCGTCTGCCGTTCAACGCAATACCACAGGACGTCCGCTGACGCGCGATCGACAGTTCGCTATTGGCGAGTGCGGCATGCCCATGGAGCTCGCCCGTTGTCCTGAGTGCAGCGCTCGGATTGGTGGACAGAGTCATTAGGCTGTGCAGGGTGTGACTCGTGCGGAAAACATGGAGCGTTAAGATTGCTCAGTCATGCAGTCGTGCTGGGTAACATCCCGCATCTTTAGATCCGTACCTCTTGAATTTGTCCTTATTATAGGCTACTGTTACTATAGCCTTAGCTACTTCTAGCTCGTCCTCGGCGGACTTCACTTGTTCTAAAAGCTTCACCACCGCCTCGTTACCACGTCCTGCCACCAACGACAGTGATGTCCAACTGAGAAGCAGTGAGTCGAAGCCGACAACTAGGAAGACGATGTTTCTTGTCTCCGGCATGGAGTTAATGACGTAGTAATGCAATGTGATACAAGCACAATCTTCATGATATAACACCTCCTAAACTGGTCGCAAAGCAAGCCAGACACATCTGCTGAGACGTGCATGAAATCTGCTTGGAACTATCCAGTACTATGAACTGCGAAGAATTACCGAGCTGTGCATGCATCTTGGATGTACGTGGGCACTTCCGTGTAGGGCAAGGGCGCTACCGTGGTCGAAAGCTTTTGAAACAACTGCAATGCTAAGTGGTAGGCAGTGGGTTTCTTCTTCGCATTTCTTCGCTGCTCATAGTATCACGAGTGTAGGCTCAGGAGGTGGCATCTCTCCCTCGTAAATATACATATAAAGGTAAGGCAGCATATCTGCATCTGTTACCAATGGAGCAGTTTGAGGACTTGTTCCGGCATTATCCCAAACATCGTGTCATTATCTGCAGAAAGTGTCAGTTTGTTACGACAGTCCACTGCTCTTTGTCCACCATCGCTGTCCTTCTGATTCGCTCTCAGCTCAAGGGCTCAATGGACAACAGCTGGATTCGGCTCGATGTCAAAGGTGTGCTGCTGGCCGTTGGAGCTTCAAAGCGTTGATCGCTGAGAGAATCGGAGGTATGCGTCACAAGAGATATGGCAACCATGCGTGGGTACCCTTCAACGAAAGGAAAACGAAAATGGTAACGGGCTGAATCATTGATGAAGGACGGTTTGTTGCCGCGCACGATCAAGGTAATGAAAGCGCATTCGCAAAGCTCCGCAGCCAAGACTCCGAACTTCAGCCCGACGCCACCCGACTGCGGCGGGCTAATGGTTCACGTGACCTGTAAATCCGTTAACGCACCCACGACTTGGCGAAGCCAAGCAACGTCAAACACTGCACAAATGCAATGGATACTGTACGAAAGAGCAAGGAGTTCAACCGTCCAGAGGTCGCCACAACCGTACTGTCAACCGCAATGATTTCTGTCAAGTGTCACGCTTCCTTACGCAGCAATGTGCCGTGCAAGGTCAATACCGCCGTGGCGGCCAGCCTTAATAAGCAGAAAAACCCCTGATATCATCATCATCTACATCACAATCTTCGGGGAGGCCTCTTGCTCACTACCACCAACGCGAGAGGGCCTGCGATAACCTAGCGAGAAGCATCAAGGAAAGAATATTATCACCTCGGACGCAAAGCGAAAATTATGCACGTGCTGCAAGCTCTCGACGGCCTCGTCCACCGTCTTACCCGCTCTCCCTTCCACACGACAATCGCCTGCGGAGACATTCTCCGGAGCCCACATATTGAGTTATCTAACTACTTGCACGAGCTCAGCATCGCACCTGCGGAGCTAGGTACTGCGCCCACAACAACTGATGTTGCTGCTCGGTACGAAACAGTACAGGAGAGGCATAGCCGTAGCAAATTTAGGGGGAGGCAGCAAAGTAGAAGCACGAAAAACTCATGGAAAATCCTTGAGTGCTCTTGGGGTTAGGGTCAGGTCTCGTGGGCGCGGAGGTGAAGCCCGCTTTCGCGGGCGCGCTGATTGGTCGACGCCGCTGAAGCCCGTCTACACAGCCCTCCTATTGGCCCACGCCGCTGAAGCTCTCCTACACAGCCCTCTCATTGGCCCACGCCCCGCGGCACACCATTGTCACTTTTCGTCTCGTCGCAATCCGAACGGTATACGCAGGCTTTGAAGCCTACATACGACTCGCTAACCGTTCCTAGAATCGGAGACTCGACTGCACCTCGCCACTGCTCGTTAAGAAAGGCTAGGGTGTTTGGACGAACTTTCTAGCATCGTATGGGCTGAAGCCAACGCCAGAGGGTTTCGAAGAAGGCAAGCAGATTCTGAAGGCCATGCTGAAAGCCGAAAAAGTTGCGAAAACACATACACGTGAGCGATCTTGCGGTTGCACGTAGTGAAAATGAGGACGGCGTTGCATGGAAAGACGGCAGATGGACACAGCTTGAGTCATTGTGGAGGCTGTATTTCAGTACCTTATCATGGCTGGTCATCGACTCATTGATGTTTTGAAACAGCGAGCACATATTGGCTTCACAACTTAAATTGTTGTCGGGGCAGGAGCACGTATCACATCGCGGGCAGCATGCCCAAAGTGGACCAATCGAGCAACGGAAACTCGTAAAGAGCTTTTATGGTAAGCTGCAGCAACCTCCACCTTCCTATGCAGGGACCTAGCTACGGTCGCACAGTATATCATGCGCGCTGCTGTTGCCTCGTTCACCTCTTTAACGATTATGCAATTGACATATAGTAATGGCACCACTGTTGGTACTGCATCATCTTCAGGCGAAGATTTCGTACCGTTTCACAAATCTTTGGTTGCTAGAGAAAATATTGATCGCAGGAGACTCGAATAGCGATGATCGCGAAGGTCACCGAGGAATGGCCCAGCTTGGTGACAGCTTAATGGGGACCGTGATATTGAGTGATGGGTTAGAGCGAGGCCTTTCACAAAGTAAGTGTTAGCGTGAATGACTTCATGGGGCTGACAGAGTTGCTGTAGACGAACTGCAAGATGCTTGTTCAGACATACGCAGTAAGAAGTTTTGCGGTAGGATAGCCAAATGTTTACGCCTCCACGAGTGGATCAAGATCAGTGAACGCTAGATTCACGCAGGCATCCAGCTAACAAGGCTCAAGAGCGCGGTGGCAGCACTAGTTGGCGCAGTCTGGCTCGACTCACATAACTATGAAGCAGTCCTTCGAGTTATGATAGCGATCGGGTAAGCAGCGTAGTCTTGCTATAGTGTCGTGCGCTGATAAGTATAGACTGTTGATTCATGTGCAATACTATGATGAATTGCAAGACACGTTACTCATGAATGTGGATGTGGAATTGCGAGACCTCGAGGTCGTCCCAACTGAGATTGGCCCAGGAGAGAAGGCTCATGATAATGGCGATTATTGGACATTTTTGCCCGAAAGCGATCGCGACTTGGGAGAGATATTCCAGGTGCAGTCAGCATATGGAGTCTCGCCGTCAGTAGGGTTGACTTCGACTGTCAGCAGAGAAGGCACACCAGAATACACACCACCATCGAGCCCTGATAGCTTGACGAGAAGCGAACAACAAGGACAGAGGACAGCCCTAGCTCCGGGTCCGTGGCATGGTGCAAGCAAATCGCCCGCAACGCCTGGCCATAGTGTAGAAAGTCTAGCAGGACAAGCCCAACAACATTCAGGCGAGGAACACTCTCCCAAGACTGGTACACGTGGTGACTCAAGGGCGACCAAGCATGATCGCAGAAAGACAGCAAGGAAACCAGGGAGACCTCGAGCTAAAAGTATCGCTGGCATGATCGCAGCATATGTCAACCACGAAAAAGAAAAGAACATCAATCCACAGGAGCAGTGTCACATCGTCAACACAATGCAGGCTTATCAACTTGCTATCTTGCGAGCTCGACCGCTGTCCCAGCCGTCACTAGCCGTCTTGGTGATGTCTATCGGGGACAGTTCAGCCCTTCTGCTTCTCAAGGAGGCTATTCAAGGCCTACGGTCACCGCAAGTGAGCGACTTTCTCTGCGTAGATCGACAAATGCCCATCTCGGAGCGTATGCATATCATCGAAAGAATTGGATGCTGCATAGCACTTCTCAAAGTGGTACGCTGGCTTCACATCGTGACTTTGTGGGAAGATTTGTCACAGAGGGCTGGGTATGGTGCCAATCATTTCGTTCTTGCGACGCCAGATTCAGTCACGCAACACGTCACAAGGAAGGGCAATCCGAGATACCTTGCGCGCTCAGAGGTCGCTAGAGGCTTGTCGGATATCTCTGGCCGGGAGGACGGAAACCCAGACTGCAATGAGCCGTATTAGAACACTCGCTTACGACGCCTGGGTCAAAGACTTGGTCTCATCGTTCGAAAATGGGGTTAGGGAATACTGCTGATATTGGGTCAGACCCTCTCAGACTTCAGGTAAGATAAAATCGCATGCTTCATCAGCGCAAGCTTAGCTCTGATACAAGTCATAGGATTACGACTCCAACTAGTCAAGCTTTTGAGACACTTATCGAACTGATTGATCAACGTGAGGGTGCTCGAATCTCTGCCATCAGTACTGCAGCACTTCCGGTTATTGAAAATTTTCGCAAGGGTAATCAGTCGGCTGCGAAACTGCAACTCGAGTCTGCAGACGAAGATGCCATTCTCGGGCTTTCAAGGCTATCTACTAATTTCGAGACCCTGCTGGGAGCATCAGAGGAAGAATAAAGCCTGAACTAGTGACTTAGTCATGTATAATTGTTCTGCAAGTTCACCGAACCTTCGGAAAGAGAAGAGAGATCTCTTCTACTCTTTTGGAACGTCTAATGGACGTGGGCGCTTCGAATCTAGAGCGCCGAGCATAATTTCAGTGTGCTCTATTGTATAGTAGCGCCTTGTTCGCTCGATATAGTAAGATAACGTGAGAGTGCTGTCGATTAGTGTTTTGAGTATCCCCGTTGAGCGCGAGTGTAGGTGACTCTATCACATGCCAATCATTTCTTCAATTATGTGCATCGACCTATGTACGGTCTCGCGACCTAGGTAGGATGTCTATGTTGCAAGGCGCAACCTGAGTGGATGCTGCATGAAACTAGAGGTAACTAGACTAATCTAAGGATAAGGTGAGAAGGTCTCCACCTTGGCACTACTTAGTGAACATGCAGATCACGTGGTTACAACTGTCTTTACACTGTCTGGGCTTTGAGGATAAAGCCATTTGATTTGCCCACGTTGTCCAACGAGTCATTCTCTCGCGTCCTCACACTCGTTCCTGTGGTAGATACTGTACGTACCTCCGCTGGAGATCTTCCCTGCTACTCAATATATCTTTTACCCCCCACGCCTAAGAAACAAAGATGTCAAGCAGAGGACGTGGACGCGGTTACGACTAATCTGGACCATCTTCACAAAGAGGTGATTACCGTGCACAGCTGCATGACTTGTTTCGCTGTGTTTGAGCTGATATAGTCAACAGGTGGCTCTAGAGGTGGCTCTAGAGGTGGCTCTAGGCATTTCAGAGGCAGTCGAGGAGGAGCGCCAACTGTACCTAAAGTAACTTTTGCGTGTGCATCTCATGCTAAGCATATCTGAGAATGTGCTTACATCAAAGCAGGCCAGATTATCCTCCTACGGAAGACACAGCAGTAACGCAAAGAGAAAACTTTCTTCTCCATAAATTTGGTACAGATAGCACAACCACGTTGCCGCGCAGACCAGCGCACGGCAAACAAGGACAGAACCTGCTTCTCTGGACCAATTACTTCCGCTTGCAGATCGAAGGCACAACGCTCTTTCGCTACGCTGTGAAGATCAAGAGAGTAGGAAAAGACGTCCCTCAGGGTCTGATGAAACGCGTCATCCAGCTTCTTATCGAACGCCATCTCAAGGATGTGCATATCGATGCAGCTAGCGACTTCCGCTCCACTCTCATTTCTCGGCAAAGTCTGAACGACGACCTCAATTTCAGTGTCACCTACCGAGCAGAAGGAGAAACCGAGCCCGAAGACGATGGACCGCACTATCAAGTAACGCTTGAGCCGAGTGGGACGCTGAACATGTCCGAATTGGTAGACTACAGCACCTCCTCATCAGCAAGCATGTCCTTGAGCCAGAGCTAGGAGCTGCTCCAAGCATTGAACATCGTTGTCGGCCATGCTGCGAAGACGGACTCCAACACGGTCACGGTTGGCCGCAACTGCTATGTTAGTACAGCCGCTAATCAGTCTCGCCTATCACTTAGCAGTGGGCTGGAGGCTTTGCGTTCTTTTGTTTTCAGCGCTAGAGCTGCTACAGAACGAGTGTTGATCAACGTGCAAGTCAGAAATCTGCCGTTCTTGATTGCAGCGCCTCTTACCGAGCTTGTAATCGCGTTTCGCAATTCTAGAGGCGCTCGATACGCCTTGAGTCCGTTCTTGCGCCTTGTGTCGGTCGAAGTGACGCACATTCGGCGGCGTGGCAAAAGTAGCAGTATCTTACCGCGTTACAAAACCATCTCTGGTCTTGCACAGCCTAGAGATGGGAGAGATCTATCCCACCCGCCACGAGTGCCAAGGGACGGCGCGGGTGCACAGGAGGTCGAATTCTGGCTGGAAGAATCTGAATCTGCCCCTGAGGGAAGCTCGAAAAAGGGCAAAAAGAGGTCAGAAGCAAACGAAGGCCGTTACATCAGTGTATCTGACTTCTTCCGCACAAGTAAGTGCCACATCATCAATCGGGAATGCGTTGACAGATTTAGAGCACAATATTACCATCGCAGACCCATCGCTGCCGGTTGTAAACGTCGGGACGGTCGCGAACCCGTCTTACCTGCCGTTACAAGTGTGCAATGTCCAGCAAGGACAAGTAGCGAGAGGTCAGATCAGCCCTAAACAGACAGCCGAAATGATCAAGTTCGCCGTACGTTCGCCATCTGCAATGCTGATCGTGATGACAGTCTGCGTTCGACTTAACAGTCCAGCCACATTTGCTCACTGTACTAGGACGTCGACTGCCTTCTCTTAAAGTAAATTTTGCTCGCAAGACAGTGTCCGAGGTGAATGCTCGCTGGGATCTGAGGGACAAAACTCTGCTAAAAGGAGCAACGATGTCTAGCTGGAGATGCTTGTATATCACAGCAGGACAACAAGTGTAGTCGAATCCAGTAGACCTACAAAATTGTCTCAGCGCCTTTGTTAGTGATCTTCGTGGCATTGGACTTCAGAGTGCAGCGGCTCCTCCACCCGAATTACTACGTGTCGATGCAAGCAATCCGTCTGCAGCGATCTCGCAGAAGCTTTACGAACTTGCTATGAAGAAACCAAGCATGCTACTAGTCATCATTCTGGCGTACAACAACATCGGCATCTACAACGCAGTCAAGTACAGCTGTGATATTCAGGAAGGTGTGCTTTGTCAATGCGTTGTCGACAGCAAGTTCGCGAAGCAGCAGATCCAGTACTACGTTAACTTGGGCCTGAAAATGAATCTCAAGCTCGGCGGAGTCAACCATTCTATTCCCAACAGCAATTTTGGCACCATATCGCCCAAGAAGACGATGTTCGTGGGACTGGATGTCACCCATCCTTCTCCCGGTTCCATCTCTTCTGCGCCAAGCGTCGCCAGTATTGTTTCTTCCATCGATCGAACACTCGGACAGTGGCCGGCAGCGATTCGTGTCCAAGAAGCCAGAAAAGAGATGATAACTGATTTGACCGAGCTATTCCAAGGACAACTGAGGTTATGGCGGTCGAAAACCAGAACCTTGCCCGCCAACCTCATCCTCTATCGCGATGGTGTATCCGAAGGGCAATACCAGA
>JAABUL010005948.1_pt1 | contig 14562 bp, 1 predicted proteins | sample 5559151 | NCBI WGS metagenome assembly JAABUL01 (sample SAMN10711876, study PRJNA513368) | rock metagenome | isolation source: Antarctica rocks | place: Antarctica: Victoria Land, Pudding Butte sud | reverse complement strand
TTAAAGTAAACAAACAAACACTAATATTGTTCGTTTGCTCTTAATTGATTAAAATTGTCAATATTTTAACTTTTTAATTTTCTTGTCTTTCTATTTGTTTTTTTCGAATGTTCGAAATTATAATGTCTTGTAAATTACTTTACGTAATTAAATTACTTCTTAATGCTTGTAAATTAATAAACTTTATGTTAAAGCTCTTGCAAATAAAACAAATATAAAGATTGCAACTTTTTCTTTTCTTAAAAAAAATCTTACACTTTTGTGTAATTCAAATAATCGTAATAAGATAACAATAATATAATAATCGCAAACAATCTTCTATTGCTTTAATCAAACTAATTCTTTGTCTTTTGCATAAAATTATTTTTTATTTTCTTATTTTCGTCTTTTGACTTTGCGAAAATCTAAAGATTCTAATTTCTTTTTACGTATCTTTTTAATTAATTTTTTAAATAAGTACTTTTAAGTCTTATATTATTAACTTTTTTTTAAAACATAAGAGTCTTTAATTTTGTCTTCTTTTTTTATTTTAAAGAGATCTAATTATTGAAAAAATAATTTTACGTTATATTTTTTATCAAACTTAATATTATATAATAAAATCAAATCTTTAGTTTAAAATAAACGCGTTAATAACTAATAATTATTATTAAAGAAATTTTTGTTTATTTTTTGAAAATAACAAAAACGCAAAGTTGTTTTTTAAACGTTTTTATTTTTTATTTTTAATTGTTTTGTTCGCAACGTCAATAAATTTGTTGTTAAACAAACTTTTTCTTAATTTATAATATACTAGATTAGATACTTTATTTCAATTAACAACACAACTTCGTATTTGAACTTAAAACAAAACAACATCTTTTTAATGAATTCTCGAATTATTGTTTTATTAATTTACAATATTGCGTACAAATGTTGTAATCAATTTGTAAAGACTTTCTTAATTAGTTTGAACAAAACATTAATAATAAACTTGTGTTTTTTTATTATTATTTTATTTGTTTGTAGATAATAAGTTAACGTTGTTATTTTTTTAACGTTATATCTCTTTAGAAATTTAATTATTATATTGACTTTATTTTTAAGTTCGTTATTTATAATTATCTTCTTAACATATTTATATCAATAAAAAATATTCTTTTATAAAAACTTTACTATAGCGAATACTTTAAAATTCGAAATTGTCTTAGCTTTTATTTATTTCGTCAAATTATTTCAAACAACTATTAGATTTACTTTGATAAACGTTTTTGTAATTAATATATAAATGCAATTTACGATAATTTTTTTTTACAAATTAAAAATGTAAGTCGAATATATAATTTTCTCTTATTTGTTAAAAGTTTTCGCTAATATTTATTGTAATTTGCGACATACTTCTTGTAGAAATTAAATAAATTTCGTTATTAATATTGATCTACAATGCGTCGATAAATGCTCTTTTTCTCTTTATAATTACTCTTGTTATATAAACTTTTTACAATTTGATTTTTGTCTTTTGTTTAATTTATTATTTTTCGCAAAGATATATTTTTGTTTATTTTTCAAAACAAACGCTCTTTTTTTACTAAAAAATATTAAATATAATTCTTAAACTTGCGAAAACTCTTTTAATTTATATTTGATCTTTACAACAAAATTAAATATCGAACAATTTATTCAAATTTATCGAAATATTTGTTTTCGAAAATGTTTTCGTTCTTTTTTAATGTTGTTATTTGTATAAGACAAACGCAAATACAATTTAATTAATTGTTAATAAAATTATCAATATTTTTTTTATTAATTTCGTCAATATTGTCGAACAACTTTTTTAATCTTTTTAAAAATTTATTAGTTATTATATATTTTTAATTAATTATATGTTGTATATTAAAATTAAAGAGACAAATTTAAATTAACTAGCGAGTTACTAAAGCGTTAGATAAGTTCGTCGCAAAGCGATTAAATTAAATTATTAAAATATTTGCATTAATTTTAATTATAAATCGAATTTTATACAATTAAAATCGCACTTTCTTTAAAATCTTTATAAGTTCTTAACATTTTCGCTTTTCGACGTTGTATTAAAAATTTTGTTCGCTTCAAAGCTTACTCTTATATTGTAAAAAATGTCTTCTCTTCGTTATTATATTAATTTACATTAATATAATTTCTTAATCTTTTAAACTAAAATTTATAATTAAAATAATTTTGTTAATCAAAATAAAGTAATTTAAAATGCGCATTATTGATACATTTATTAAAGCAATCTTTAATTTATTTATAACATTTTATTGTTCAAAGTTTTAAACAAAGATATATTTTATTTTAAACAAACAATAGATCGACTTTGCGACAATTATAAACTTTAGTACTTAAATTTAATAATAGACGCATACTTCTATAAAGACTTTGACTTTAAAAATGTTTTTGCACAATAATTATTTAACAATCTTAATAATTTTAATACTATTAAGAGATCGTTTATTGAAATTATACACAAAATCGACAATTTTAATTCTTAACTTGTAGAATTAAGATTTATCGTCAAACATAATACATTTAAACAATTTTATATTTATTAATATCGCATTCAATTATTAAATATATTTTAAAACAAATAATTTAATTCTTAAGATTATTTTCTTATTATTATAATTTAACTTAAATTCTTTTACATTTATGTCGTTCACAAATAAATAACATTTGTTAAAAAAAAATTTAAGAATACGTATTACAATTTTTACAAATTAAGCAATCGAATTAATAGTATCTTGCGATAAACAAATTATTTTAAGTAGTTTAAAAGAAATTATAAAAACAATAAAATTGCAACTCTTTAATGCAAAACTTATTTAATTGTATTTTAAAAAGAAATCAATTAATAACGCAATTATTATTTCGATAAACTCTTTCGCAAACTCTTTGACATTAGAAGACATATTAGCATTTTAAACAATTATTTTGTTTATCTTTATAGTTGTATTAATTATGCGATATTTGTTTTTCTTCTTTTTACTTATTAAAAATCAAAAATTTCGATAGAAATTATAATAGTATTTTAGCAAATTTGTTTAAAGACGTTTTTCTAGTATCTTAATTACAATAAAATTTAATGCTTAAGAAATTAGAAATTTCAAAACTTGCTATATCTTGTGCTCTATAATGTGAATTTCTTGATTAGATACAATTTTTAATTTAATTTTGTTTATCTTAGCAAAGCTTTATGTCAAAACAATTTTACAATTAAAGAGTATAATAATTAAGAGTTTTCGTTTTTACAAAAAGAGTTTAAACTTTATAATTAGCTTCTAAATGCGTTTCTTAATAAGACAAAAATCGTATTCAATGCTTAAGAACTTAAACATTAAAAAGAGATTATATTTTTTATTAAATTTCTTTTAAGAATTCTTTGTAATTAATAACTTTAACATTTCTTTTCAATTTAAATACTTATTTAAAATAGAATTATCTAAATTGTTTATATTTATTAAATTCGTTTTTTAAGTCTTTTGTTTGTATATTGTATTTACTTAAACAAATAAATACAACGCAATAAAAAATTAACAAAGAATATTGAACTTTTTAGACAATTAAATAGTAAAAATCTCTTTTAAAATGCATAATTGAAAAGTTTAAATTATTAATAATTTTTAAAATATTTAGAACATAATATTAATTCGAATGTTTATTTAATTTTCATTGGCTATATTAATAAACAAACAAACGCTAATATTGTTTATTTGCTTTAATTAATTAGAATTTTGATAATTTTTTCTTTTAATCTTATTTTGCGACGTTGTTACTCTAATAATTTTGATCTTTATTTTCGAAAGTTTTTTGCAATTAAATTCGCAAAATTAAGCAATTATATTAACTAGACAATTATCTAAAGATTTAAAGATTTCTCTAAAAATATAATATTCTTATTTTTGTTGCTAAAGTAATTAATAAATATTTTTAAAATACCAATATGTTTTACTTTGTTTCTTAAATAAATTGTTAATTTTAAAAAATTGTCGTTTATATTTATAAAACTTATTTAAGCACTTTGTTAAAAAGATCGATTTAATAAAATTTTGTAATTAAGTTAAGAAACAACAAAAATAAAAATATAAATTATTATTTTTTCAATTAACATCTTTGTATCTTTTATTACTTCTTCGAAACAAACACGTACTTTTATAACTTTTATTAATAAAATAAAAATATTTTGTCGAATAATCAAATTAACTTTATTTGCAAGACTCTTGCTAATGTAGTTAATATTCGTATTACTATTAAATATCGCTTTGATTTTTATATCTTTTAACTACATTTACGCAATCGAACAAACAACAAAATATAGAGTTCTAAGAGATTCTACTCTTGCAATAATGTTCTTAAAATAAATAATTTTAATAAATTTAATGCTAATTGATTTTATAATAACAATTGTTTCTTTCTCTTTTTTAATAAGCTTTTAAGATTTTCTCTTTGTTACTATAGCATCAAACTTCTTATTAAAAAAAAACAAAAAAAAAGAGCAACTTAAATCAAAACAAAAATCTAGAAATTTTATTAATTTTATTTTTATTTTTAAAATAAAAATACTCTAAATTAAAGTTTTAAAATTGATTTAATTTTTTATAGTTTATAACATTCTTTTTAAACGTTTTATTCGCTATATATAGTTTGCAAAAGTTTTTTAATTTTTTTTAAATTTGCTTTTCTAATACTTGATAACTCTTAAATTAAAATTAATTATTACAAAAATGTTTTTTATTATAACATTCTTTACTCTTTTTTTTATTTTTTTTTTTTTACGTATATTTTTTTGTCTAATGCTTTTGTTATCTTTAAATAATTTCTAAGCTTAACGTTTTTAATCTTTAGAAATCTCTCTTTCTTTTTAATTCTTTCTTTAATTATTTTGATCAATTGTTTTATTAAAGACTTTTAGAGCGTTTGTCGCTTAAAAGAATCTCGTTTTAATCGAACTTTTTAAATTTTTATTATTGTTTAATTTAATTTACTATTTTTTTTATCTTTTAACGAAAAATTAATATTTAATTTTATTATTATTATTGTAATTATAGAATTTCGAATACGATCTTGCGTTCTTTATTAAAGACAAATTCTTATAGTCTTTTTTTTAATCTTTGCATTATTAAGAGACAATTTTATTTCTTTATTTTTAAAATCGTTAAATTTATAGCAAATTTTGTTGTTTTTGTTTATATAAATTTTCTTATTCGCTATTAAGATTATTAACTTTAAACAAACTTATTATTTATGCAAATTGTAACAAAACAAGCATTTATTTAATTAAAATTAAAATTAATTGTATCTAGAAACAAATGCAAGTTCTTAATAAATATAAATTGTTTTTTAAGATAGACTTTAAATTATTATTTAAATTTAAGAAGATACAATATGCGAAATCTCTTATAATTGCGTTGTTATTGCTTGTTAAATTATTTAATAAATCTTGCTTTTTATTATTTTGCAAACATTATTAATTTTAAGATCTTTAAAAGTTTGTATTAAAGTATTTAGAATTTTGTTAATTTTCGTGTTTTCAATTGCAACTACTAACGATATTAAAAGAGCAAAGATTATTTTTAACGTATTTTTTTTTATAAGATTTTGCTTCTTGTTTATTATATTTATTAATTTACTTATATTAATATTCGTAACTTATTAAGCAATTTAATCGCTATTAATGTTTATTTTTTGCATAATTGTCTTATTTTTAATCAATTTTATAATCGCCTTATATAACGATTTAAATATTATAATAATTGTGTTGTTTAAATTAATTTTATGCTTTTGCATTATCTTAGTACAAATGCTACAAAAAAAATTCTTTAAATATCACGAAAATCTAATATATTTATTAACTTAATCAAGTTTAATAAGCTTCGAGAAAATAACTTTAAATTGTTAATTATATTTACAAATATTATTTAACTTTATTTTTGACACATCTTTTAAAAACTTTAGAAAAGTATAAAAGTTAATTTTCTAATCTAAATTCTTATCTTTATATTTTTTTTTTAACTTATTTATTATTTGAAATTACTTTTTATTTGTTTAGACAACAATAAACTTAATAAAGTTCTTTATAAACTTGTCGCAATATTAAAATAACTTAATAATTTTGTGCTAAGAAATAACTTTATACTTATTACAAAAATTCAAAAATTAATTTAAAAAATTAATAATATTAAGTTTATTAAAGTGCGATGCTTTTAGCGTTTTTAAGAAAGATATAAAGATTACGTAATAATAAAGCTTTATAATTTTTATAAAATTATTAAGTAAGCTTATTATTAATGTAGACACGTCGAAAGAAAATTTTGCAATTTTTTTATTGTTTTAAGACATCGTTTTTAAGAGAATAGCTTAACAACAAATAATAAAAGTAACAACTACTAAATCTAAAAAACTAATAATAATAATTAATTTAAAAAATAATGCTTTTAATTTGCAAATCTTTTTCTTTTTTTTGCAAAAACATTAAGAAAAGATTTTTTTTTTCTTCTTAACTTTGCGTTGTTTTTTCGTTTATTGTTTTTTTATCTTTTTGATTGTTTATAAATAGACGTTCTTGATTTATTGTTTCTCTTAATTAGTCGTCGATTTACTATTAACGAATATCTTTGCATTAAAAACTTGTTTTAGTTTCTATTAAAAAGAGAGTTTAAATAGCGTTCTCGCTCTTAAGCAAATAAATTAATTATGTTGTTAAAAAGCTTCTTTTAATAACGTTATTATAGTTAGCAAACATTTTATTGTTTTAACAATAAATATTAATCGCAATTTTAATAAAACGTTTTGATCTTTAAATTTACGACTTTTATTGTTATTTTTAATACTTTAACTTTGTCTCTTCTTTTTTTGCTTTTTAATTTAATAATATCTTAATTTCTAAATTGTTAATTTTGTGTTTTTAATTTTTAAAGTTTCTAATTTTAATAATTTGTCAAAGTTAATTTGTTTCTTATATTCTTTTCTTTGTGTTTTTGAGTTCTTAAATTTCTAAATTTCTAAATTTGTTTTTAGAGATACGTTAACAATTTGTTGTTCTAATGTTTGTTGTTGCAATTAAATTTTCGCGTTAAGCTTTAATATAACAATATAAAGATAAAATTCTAGTTAGTAAACAATTATAACAATAGAGACTTATCGCAATGTATACATAAATCGCACTATATAATCTAATAGTATATTAAGTAGCTAAGATTCTAAGATCTAAGTGAAAGAGATCGCATATGTATTGCAAATAAATTGCTAGTACTAATAATAGACATTCCCAAGTTTATAGCCTAATATTATCTAGTTACTTAACTACAATACGTCAACTATAAAGATCTAAATGCGATTACTATTAAAAATTGTTATTTATTGTCTCTAATTACAAAAACGCTAGATTGTCTATGCGAAGCAAAGCGCTTTATTGTTTTAAATCTAAAGAATGTCTATTATTGCATTTGTATTAAATACAATAATAAATAAAAGACAACATTTTGTACGCACTATAAATATTTCGAATACTAAATTATGCTATTTAAATTAGCAAATGCATTCGCAACTTTTTAGGTTTATATTAATAAAACGTTGCGAAAGTTAATTAATGTAACTTGCGTAATTTATATAAATAACATACTTATATATAGCAATAATTCAACAAAATATTAATGTTATATTACATAGATGCTAAAATATATTTGCAATTATTTGCTATACATTAATCTAAAGAAGTATAAATTTAATACTACAAAGATTAAATTTCTAGACTTTATTATATCTTCAAAAGATATATAGATAAACTTGAAAAAAATCAAAACAATTAAAAAGTAATTTAAATCGAAAACTTATTGCAAACTCTAAATATTTTTAAGCTTTATAAACTTTTATAGACGCTTTATATATTATTATTCGAAAAAAGCTATCTCTCTTATTAGCTTGTTAAAAGAAAGTAAGAATAACAAGAAATTTAATTCTTTTGTTTAATCAAATAAAATAGAACAAGCGTTTCGCTAGCTTTGCGATATCTTTATGTTGGCTTTACTACTTTATTACTACAATGTAAGCAAAAAAATTAGAATAAAGATTGATGCGTTTAACTTTGCAATTGCAAGCATTTTAAGTTAACAAAATAACAACAAAAATTAACGTCTAATAACGTTCTAATCGCAAAAAATAATTTTGACGAAACAAAATTATAAGATATATAATTAGAAATTGCTAGCTATTATAATTGCTTTTAAGCAATAAAGATATTATCTAAAAAACAATATTTATTTTATTAAAATATAATTAGATTATAACAATTTTAAAAGATTTATAAATTAAAAGAAGCTAAACTTAAGACAAGCTTGTTAGACGCTTAAGTTAGTTGTCTATAACTTTGAAATTTTTTATTGTTTAAGTAAGAAAAATTTAACAAATAAATTATTGAAACGCTTCAATTATAAAGAAGTTTTGTTGTTAAATATAAGATTGCTATTAATGTTGCAAAACAAATTAGCGTTGTTGTTTAACAAAGATTTGTTAATATAAATCAAACAAAAAATATTAGACAATTTAGCTCTTGTATTTTAAAATAAGCTAACATTATTATTTAATAAAAAGTTGTTAACGCAAAGCAAGCAAAAAATATTAAATAATTTGATTTTTGTATTACAATTAGCAAAAGTATTTATTAATAACGCAAAAATTTTGCGATTATAAAGTAAAAAGAAAGTTTTTAAGAAACTAGCATCTTTATTTTAATTAACTAGTATATAGATTATTATTTCAAAAAAAAAATTAAAAACATATCAAAGAAATTGTATAAAAAATCTTAAAAATTAATAAAATTCTTAATAAAGAATCTTTAAGTTAAAGATACTTAAGTCGAAAAAATTTAAATTAAAATTAAAAAGTTGTTTTATTGTAAACAAAAAATATAAGCTTTAAATTAAAAGAGTTTTGTTAATTATAATAAATTGCTTTATATCTTAAAGAATGCAATTATTAGAGAGAAATTAATTCGCAAAAATTATAACAACTTATTAATAAAACATTTTGAGATTGCAAAAAATTTAAATTTACTTTAGCGAAAGTATTTTTAATTTGTTTGCGTAAAGTAGATAAAAGCGTATGTTAAAATATATAATGTTTGTTAATGTACTAAAGTTTTTTATTATAAGTTGTATAATAAGCTTCGATTTTTACTTGTAGCAAAGAAATTATAAAAGAAAATTATTATAAATTTTGTAATAAACTTGTTATTAAACAAACGTTATAAAGTTATATATAATTCGATTTTTGTAATAGTTAATTGTTGTACAAAAATAACTAAATATATATTTGTAATTTTTAAAATTAATGTCGCAAAGCTAGCGAAAATATTTTTTAATAAAATTGTTTTATGTTTCGAAACGTTAATTAGCATAGTAAGTAATAAAAGATTTGTCTTTATTAGTGTTTTTTAATTCGCTATATATTTCTATATACAAATTAAAAGACAATTAAGTATTGTCTTTTATTCTTAAATAAATAATTTAATTAAACAACAAAATTAAACTTTCGAACATTATTTTCGCACTTATATTAACGCTAAATAGACGAAATAAACAAATCTATTGCTAATAGCAAAATTTGTCTACAAAAATAGTTACTACGTTTTAATTAAAGCTTTGTCGTTTTATTTAATATACAATTATTACTCAAAAATTTACTATAAAGTTAAGAACAACTTTATTGAAAAAAAAAAATTATTAATATAGAAACGCGTAAAATAGCTTTATAATTTAAGAAAGATTCTAGCAAAACATTTTAAAAACGCTATCGCGCAATAAACAAAATATTATAATAAAAAATATAAGTTAAAGAGCTTTGTTATAAAAGAATTAATTATACTCTTAACTAAAAATTTGAAACAAAAGAGATTTAGCAAAAAGATATTGCACAAATATATCAAATTGTTTAAGATTAAAAATAAGATTAAAATGCAAACTTATTGTTTTATTTTATTAAATATTTATCGAATTTATAATACTTTTTATGTTTTATTTCTAAAGTTATATTTGCATTGCGCTAGCAATAAGTAAACAAAATAAATGTTGCAAGCTTCGAAACTTGTTAACAACAAAATTTAATAAAAGATTGAAAAAATTCTAAACAAAACTAAGTTAAAGAGACAAATATAATATAAAATTAAATAAATAAATTGAGACAAAGAGTACAATCAATAATAATAAAAAAATCTCTAAATAATATTAATAAGTTGCAAAAGAATTTTAAAAAACAAATATATAACAAACGAAAATAAAAAAAAATAGCGCAACGCGTATTGCGACAACGACAATTATATTAACAATAACTTGTTTGATAAAATATTGCGCAATTATTATTGCATTGTTGTTGTATAATTAAGTTATATAAAAAGATTTTTTTATTTTGTTACACAAAATGTTAAAAATAATAAAATCGTCTTTCTTAATATAAATGCTTAAAATATAGTTTAAAAACAAAGTTATCTTATTATTATTAATTAGTCAACAATATACTATAACAACTTAACAAGTTCTTAATATTTTATCAAATTTGTCTCAAAACAATTAAAAAAAGCTCTCGAACTTATTTGAAAATAATTTGTTAATTTTTTTAAAATTAATTATAAACAAGTCTTCGAAGTTGTTTAAAATACTTATATTCTTTCGAAAAAAATAAATTGCAAAAAATTTGTTTTGCACAATATTTTTTGTTTTTGTTACAAATTTTTTTTTGTTGCTTATATATATCTTCGCTTTTTTTATTTTTTAAAAATATATAAGCGAACAAAATACGAACAAAATAAAAATAAAAACTTATTATATTTTTATTTGACAATCTTATTAACAATTCGAAATTGCAAAGAGATTTAATCTTAAAGTTGTAAAACTTTGTAAAAGAATCTCTTAAATTTGTTTAATTTAGATTGACAATAAACTTAAAAACAATTTATCTTAACTTTGTTTTTTTTGTTTTTATTAACAATTTGTTCTTGTTTTTGTTTCTTTTTTGCTTTAAATTTTAAATATATATTAATAAAGTGTTAAAGAGCAAACAAAAATGCTTATCTTTAATACTTTTTTAAAAAGTAAATCGATTAGTTGTTGCGCTTTAACAAAAGTTTTATTTCGAATTATCTTTGTTTTTGCAAGCTTTTGTTCGAATTTAATTTAATACTTTTGAGCAAAAATTAAATTTTGTTCGAGTTGTCAAATACGAAATTAAGCTTAATTTGTTATTAATAAAATAAATTCTTTATTGTATTGCTAGCTCTTTATATTGTAAACTATATTTTTTTGTACACATTTTATTATTTTAAAAATTATGTTTTTTATTTCAAACGTTTTGCGATAATTAATAATAATTTTTTTTATAAAATCTCGAAAGCATTTAATAAACTAATAAACATTAGCAATTATTATATTGTAAACGCACAAAAAATTTATCGCAATACAACAATTTAATTTGCAATAATTTTTTTATAACAAATACAAACATTTCTCTTTTTATAAATATATATATACTTGTTTACGCAAATTATATACAAAAAATTATTACAAACAACAAAATATTAAAATTGTTTATTCTTTTATTTTTTTAATCTCTTAAAAAATGTAATTGAAAAAACAAAAAAAAAAGAAATAAAAAATATATTAACTTAAGATTTGCACTATATATAAGCTTTAAGTATTGTTGTTTTTGCAACAATTTATTTATAGCAATAAAGCAATTACAATTGAGAAAAATATAAGAAGAAAAAAAGAAAAAAAAAGAGAAATAACAATATTTATGTTTATAATTTATTTAGCGTCTACGCAACGCTATCTTTACTTTAAACTTTATTTAGAACTTTAACAATAACAAACAACAAAGCAATAATATATTATAAATTGTTATTGTTGTTATTACGTTATTCTACAAATTGTATTAAGTTAATATATAAATTTATTTTTATTAAACAAAAGACTTTTTTTCTTCTAATTTTTAAAAAGATTTAAGAAGATTTTTAACAAACTTTTGCAACGTTGGCGCTTAATAGACGCTTTTGTCTTGATAAAACTAATATAGCTTTTTACATTATTAGAAATCAATACTTTAAGAGAGAAAATAACTATAATGTTATAGCGCTCTTAATACGCTAACGTCTTAGAGTATAACAAAGCATATAATCTTGAATATCTATAAAAGTTTTAAATTCGACAACATCTCTTTTTAATTAAATAGCGAAAAACAAGCTCGCACGTTATAACAAGTATTAAATAGAAAGAAAGCTTGTTTCTTGTTGTTTTTTAACAATTAGTTCTACTATTATTTATCTTATATAGTTAAGACATAGTAATACAAGTCTATTATATCTTACGTCTTTTATATTTTAGTGCGTCAACAAGAAGTAGACGCATTCGCATCTTACAATTAGCAACTTAATTGCAATATATATACAATCTCTTTCTCTTAAATTTTAGAATCTTAGCTATTTAATATATTATTAAATTATATAGTACAATTTATGCATATATGCATTGCGATAAGTCTCTATTGTTATAGTTGTCTACTAATTAAGATTTTATTTTACTTTTTTATATTATTTTTTTGCTCTCTTTAGCAATGCTTTCTTTAGTTGACTTTTTTAAATAATTTTTTCAAATAATTTTTTTAACAATATTCTATGTAAATTCGACGTTGTTAAAGAGATATATTGTTGTTCTAATTATATTTTTAATTTGTAAGTTAATACTTAAGAATAATCTTAATATATAATATAAATAAAGAAAAAAATAAATGCTAAATTAAAAAGAAATTAATTAATGTTAAAATATATTTAGATTTTGCAATTTACGAAGCGTTTAAATCTTAAATTACTTAATAATGTTTTTAAATTATTGTAATATTTAACTTTAATTCTTTTTTACGCATAATAGTTTAAGTTTGTACTTTATTGTATTTTTTTATAAGATAAATTTAAATTAATTTTAGATATTTGAGTTGTTAATTTTGTTATCTTTGTTATTTCTTATTTCGATAATTTAAGTTTACAATATAATTTAACATCGTACTTTGATATTAAGAAATAACAATAAATATTACGAACTAATAAATATATTTTTGTAGATTTTCTTTGCTTTTGCTTTTAAAAAGTAAAGAATATTAAGTTAATATTTAAAGCTTTATTATTATTTAAGTTATTAAATATTTCGTAGAATATAAATTGCTTGCGACAAGAATTTTGACGTAATAATTTAAATATAACAATAGAATATTGTTAAGTTAAAACTATTAATTGAAGAGTTTTTTTAAGCTACAATTTAAATAAAAAGAAAACAAGCAAGTAAAACGTTGTTGCGCTTATAATAATTCTAGCATTAAATGTAAAAGAATTAATTAATTTACAAGCATTTTTCGATTATCTTAAAGACAAATATACAAAAGTAAAAAATATAATTAAGATAGATTTTTTATTGCAATAATCGAAAAGTTTTTAATAAAATATTTATAAATTAAATGAAAAATAGTTATATATACAAGAGATAAATAATTAAGATAACGAAGTAAATATACAAATTAATATTAGTAAAGTTGTGTTAATATTAATTCGAAAAATCTTATATCGAGTTTCTAAACTTTAGAATTTAGAATTAATTTGTATTTAGATATTGTGTTTGCAAATGTAACTTAATATAATATAATAATTATCGTCTATTAATTTTAAGACTTTATTTAATTTATTGTTGTGCATTAAAAGTAATAGACAAACAAATTAAAAAATGCAAATAAAAATAATATAATAACGATTACTAAACATAAAAGCAACTCTTATACTTTCTTAAAATATTAATCGAAAATATATTTTTTATAGCTTAGACAATGCTATATTGACAACTAATATAAACGATAGTTTTTTGTACAAAACTATATTTTGAATTTTAAGTATCTATTAAATAGAAATAAAAAAAAATTAAAATATTTACTTAAAATAATAAAAATAAGATTAAAAATATAATAAGAAACTTAAAGTATAAACAAATGCTAAAAAATTTTCTTTTTTGACAAACTTATTTACGATATTATTATTGTATATAATGCGATCTTTATAGTATTTTGTTGCTACTTGTTTTGCTATTATTTTTTTCGTATAATTTTATTCGTTTGTTATTAATAAATCAAAAATGTTTAAAAATTATAAAACAATACAAGAATTTCAAAAGTTTTTAAAGATTTTTTCGTAAACTTGTATTAAACAATATTTACAATAAGATTGTTTTTTATAATATATAATTACTAGAAAAGCAATTTTTAGTGCGTCGAAACATCTATTTAATATCGAAAAACAACGCGAAAAGCAACGTTAACTATCTACTTGTTTTAGTTTTTTATTAACAACTATCTTTTTCTTTTTCTTTTTAAAGTTAAAAAGCGTTTAATAAAGATACTAAAATTTTGTTTTCGAAACTTCAACGCATATTTATATATAAATATAGAACTTACGTTGTTTGCAATTAAGTAGAATCTTTGTTTTATATAGTTATAATTAGAGATAAATAAAGACAATACAACTTG
>JAABUL010005947.1_pt1 | contig 14565 bp, 20 predicted proteins | sample 5559151 | NCBI WGS metagenome assembly JAABUL01 (sample SAMN10711876, study PRJNA513368) | rock metagenome | isolation source: Antarctica rocks | place: Antarctica: Victoria Land, Pudding Butte sud | reverse complement strand
CACAACAGGACTTCAGTATCAGCGAGGAAGTCGCTTTTCCGCACAAAAGTACTACGGATTTGAGACGTATATGCAGACTACTCCAAAAACGAAGACGTCATGAAGTAGCCGAGCTGTAAGCAATAGCTTTCCTAATAGAAGTCTATCGATACTGTTGAAGTTACTATATGCATCCTCGTGCGGTCTTTGATGATATGAATCACACAATTCACTACTCCATATCATTTGCTTCCTTACTACCAGCCACCGGACTTTACAAAGCAAGAATTGACGAATAGCAGAACCTAGAGCGCTTTATTGGGGAAGTTTTTATACCGCCAAACCAATTGGTCTCCCGAAGAGTGACCTATACCCCGAAGATGGATGAGTCTACCATTCCAGAGCTTGAGAACCAAAATGGGCCAACCGATACAGATGATCCAAGCTACCCATTTAACAGAATTGTACGAAGACTGTATATCTCCCATGCTCTATCGACGTGGAACTCGCGAATGTTCGAATTTGGTGCAGTCTTATTCCTAGCTGAGATTTTCCCGGGCACTCTTTTCTATGCTTCATTCTATGCCCTCGTTAGAGCTCTTTTCGCTGCTGTCTTGTCCTCTTGGGTAGGCGGGCAGATGGATAAGTCTCACAGACTGAAGGCAATTCGGCAATCGATTAGTGAGTTTTCTGCAACGGAAGAAGACGTTGACACTTCCTCATCATGTGTTTGGAGCTAACCAATTTCAGTCTGGCAGAGAATTCCCGTAGCGTTGTCGTGTCTTGTCTTCCTCGTATTTGCAAGATTCGGGACTGCTGACGGGACAAAGCTCATTTTGTTCTCGACGCTTGTTGTATTGGCTTGCCCGGAAAAGCTTGCCTCCATTGCTAATACTGTTGCCGTTGAAAGAGACTGGGTAAGCGTTTTAGTCTATTCTTCACCTAATGACGGAATCTTTTGGAAGGAGTCGGTAGAGAGGCTGACACAGATATATTGAATTAGGTGGTTGTAATTACTCAACATGATGATGTCCGTAGACAGGGTGGGTTGTATTCTCGAAAAGTATTATACCCAGCTGATAGCCAATACGCAGATTTGAACTCAGCCATGCGGAGAATAGATCTCTTTTCCAAGCTGCTAGCTCCAGTGTTCATCTCTGCTGTTGACGGCTTTTCGACCGCCATCGCTGAGTGGACTGTGTTGGGAGTGAATATGCTTTCAGTACTCTTGGAATATTTCGCTATTGCGCAGGTTTGTCAGACAATGTCCGAACGTTTCACTGGGCTAAGGCACGTAGGTGTACGATGCGGTACCCAATCTGGCTCGATCCATAAGTCCCCAGGACATTACAGAGATGTCACTGAACGAAGATCAAGCGGTGCCTTTCCGGATGGCAGTCAGTGTTCCAGAGCCCGGAGCGGAAGTGCAGCGTGATGGCATCTCCTCCAAGCTTCGGAACATGATCTCCCCATGGCGAGATTACGTCACGAGTCCGGTCTTCCTAGCATCCCTAGCCCTCAGCATCCTCTATCTCACCGTCTTGTCCTTCGGCGCCCAAATGGTCACATACCTCCTATCGGTAGGCTTCACAGCATTCCAGATCAGTCTGGTCAGAATGATCGGCGTTGCCATAGAGTTGTCCGCCACCTGGGCTGCACCGATCTTGATGCGAAAAATTGGATCGGTAAGATCCGGACTATGGTTCATTAATTGGCAGCTTGGGTGCATCTTGGCGGCTGTAGCTGTTTTCCAACTTTACGGCTCAAACTCTAGAATCGCTGGGATAGGGCTTGTTGCTGGGGTTTTGACGAGCCGTATAGGTCTATGGGGATTCGATCTATGTGTTCAGTATCTCATTCAAGAGACGATTTCACCTTCCAGCCGAGGCCGATACTCGGCAACCGAGATGGCTCTTCAGAACCTTTTTGAGCTGCTGTCGTTTGCCGCTACAATGGTCTTTGCACGGCCTGAGCAGTTCAAATATCCGGTGCTGATGAGTGCTGGTGCTGTCATAGCGGCTAGTCTTTGCTTCACGACGTACGTAAAGAGGAACAGAGGGCATTTGTTTCACAGATCGAGATGCCTTGGAGAGAAAAAGTATGTAGAGGTTCCACATGAGGAGCCACCTGCATAATACAATTTTAGGCTCTGATTTATATAGTTAGACGTATCTTTCCGTAGCCAATAATAGGTACTAAGTGACTGTATGACTCTACAATATATAGCAAAGAGCCTATTAGCATAAAAAACGAAATCAACAGTACTACCAGGAGGGAGAAACGTGTAAACAAGTTGCTGGTTTCAGAACCACACCGCCCGTCTGTACTGGTGAGAACAAGCAGTTCTAGTACCATTGGTCCCTGTTCAACGACGACACCAGATTCATGACCTCTTACACATACTTTATTAGAACGCTTTGGCCAAACCCCTGCTCAAACCCACTAAATGCATATGAGGAGATGTTTCTCATCTTATTGACGCAGGATCCTTCATGGCTCTCGCTGAGAAGCTGCAACACGACGTGAGACGACCTCTTGGCAGAGGTAGCGAGCTCTCTCTAGGCATTCTTTTTGACTCTGAGCAACCATGGGAGAGGAGATCGCTAAAGCTTCGAAAGTGCCAATTGAACTGTAAGTGTGCAGAAAGACAGGCTCAAAAAGATACCAACAATTGAAAGTATCACATCACCCTATGGAGAGACATTATAGGTTGCGGAACACGGTTCGACTTTTAGCTTTCAATGACTTTACTTATCCATTACTACTTTTCTACAGAATGAAAGTCGTAGCAAGTGAATGCGAATAGTCGTTCACTGCAGGATTCACTTTAATCCCTCTTGGGTTCAAGGCCTTTCTCTCGACTATGGGTTGTCGTTATGAACTGTATCAAATACCCAATATGCCGCTGTTAGTTCTGCATTGTGTTCGAGAGACTTCCGGGCCCCAGCTGGCATCGAGGAGACGCAGGTAATGTGGAAACGCAGTCTATTAAGTGTCCGGTACTGGGAGATTATCATTATCGGACGTTTGCTTTGTCTGCTCATTCTTCCGATTGGTTTTTCTGGGCGACCTTCTCAGGTGAAGTTAGAATATAAGAAACGGAAACAGAGAATCAAGTAGAATGTTCAATATTTCGTTGGATGAAAGGAATATCAAGTGAAGGGTAAATTTTCAGAAAAGTTCTTGCCTCAGTTCTCAGACGTGCGAGCGTCGCTAAGCCCCTTCGGGTTAACCTTGGCTGACTACGCAGCGTACGGGTGCCGAAGGGGCTTAGCGACGCTGGCACGTCTCAGAACTGAGGCAAAAAAGTTCTGGACAAGCTACAATAATATACAGCCGACAAGAACGTGTCTTCAATGTTATGCGCTTTAGAGAAATATCTCACCAATCTCCACAATGCTCCCTCGATAACCCAACCCTATTGCTACAATGGTCAGCATCTCAACGTGAGTTTGCCCTTTCATGATCAAAACCCGGCACTTCTAACCTCTCTCTACAGTCTCAAAACCCTCCTCTTCACCCTTGGGCCCCTCTTCCTCCCCCGCCTAATAACCTACTACCGCACCCAACGTACCGCCACCGTCACCTCTCCCGTTCCCAGGATTCCTACTTCCCCGCAAATCTACCCGGCCCTCAACCTCCTCTTCCTGACCTCCCTCCTCGCCCTCCTCTCCACCCTCCCCGTCTTCTCCCCAGAAAACATCTTCACCCTTACCTCCTCTCGCCTCCAAACCTCCAATGATGTCCTCTTCACCCGCCTCAGTCTTCTACGCCCCAATACGTCACTCACAGACGCAGACGCGCAACTAAAGCCGCGTCTCGCTTCTCTAGACTCTAGAGGATTGTACCTCGCCTATGGCCCTGACGTCCTAACATACTGCCCCTTCTGCAAATCCGACGACCCCCTTTCCTACTTCTACTATGCCCTCCCCTCCGTCCTTCTCCCCCACCTCCTCCACCTCCTCGCTCTCGGCCTGGCAACCTCCTCCGCCATCAGTGGGAAATTTGGCAGTCGATGGAGAACGATAGCGTCAATCCTCGGCGCCGGGCTGGCAATGGTAGAATGCTATCTCTTCCTCACCTATGAATGGAAAGCCAATGCGCGCCTCACCCGCCCGGACCACCTCACCCACTTCTACTGGCGTATGCGCACCTTCCGTGGGGTTGGCATCGCCGTCTCTTCCGCTCTGCTCGCGGCCCTCGTCTGGGCCTCGAGCACGAACCGCATTTTCGTCATTCCTCCCTCCGCAGCAGAGCGGATGGAGTCGTCAATGAAGGTGCTTGACAACGTTCGGGGGCGATTAAGCGCGACGGGAATAGTGAGGAATGCGATGGTGCGGGATGAGGGGTTGCGGCGTAGGGGGGAGGGGTATTGGAAGAGGGAGGGGGTGGTGATGCAGGAGGTTATGGGGGAGAGGGAGGTGGTGGAGGGGCTGAGGGGGGCGTTGGAGAGTGGGAGGGTTCAGGTGGGGAGGGTGGAGGAGGAGGCCAGCAGGTATGTTGAGGGGGTCATGGGGGGCGTGGGTGCGGGTGCGGGTGCGCCGGGCACGTAAAGGCTATTTATGTAGATCTTACTGTAGATGGGCGTTTTGATGTTTACGAATAGAGTACTTTTAGGACGTTGGTGAGAGTTCCAAACCCAACAGCACGCATCATCAGTAGCGACATGGTGCTCTCGAATTTGTTGATTCCTCTACGTTTCCCAATATATTCCAAGACTGACCAAAGCGCATAACAGATATTCCAGCAAGAACCTCGTGGTAAAGTCTACTCATAGCTCGCCCTCGCAAGGCTCCTGCCCTGTTCCCTCCAACACCCCTACAACTCCTTCTCCCCTTTCTCTCCCTTCTCCCCCTGCCCCTTTCTCCCCTCCATCCCCATCCCCATCCCCTCCTTCTCTCTTCCCCCACCCACCAGTCCCCAAACCCCTTTCACCCCCTCCCCGCCCAACAAAATCACCCCCGCACAAGCCGCCCACCACACCTGCACGCTCACACTCCCCCGCGGCGCCCTCGGGAAACTAAGTAAAAACTCGACATACCACGGCGCCCAACCGCGCGGGATCCAGAACAGCGGGGTCTTGGCGAACCAGAATTGCAGCAGGAAGCGCACGCCGTTGAGGCCGAGGAAGCGGAGGGTGGAGACGGTGCGGGTGAAGAGGGTGCGGTGGCCTGTTAGGGTCGTGGCTGTGTGGGGTGTTAGTTCAGGTTAGGTTAGGGAGGAGACGCAGGTAGTTGGGGAAGGCATACTCTTCTCCTCATAGGCCGCAACAGCCTTATCATGCTGCCGCCTCAGCTTCGCCCATTTCGCAAAATCATCCTGCGAGCTCGTGGCGTTGAGCTCGCGTTTCAGACGCAGCACCTCGGTGCGGAGAGTTTGCTGGTCTTGGAGCTGGCGGGAGGTCGGGGTTGGTAGGAAGGAGTAGAGGTGCCAGAGCTGGGTGGGGTTAGCGTTGGTTTGGGTAAAGAGTGTCAGGACCGCGGGTGTGACATGGGGGAGTAGGGAGAGATGGGGCGGAGGGGGGGGGGGGGGGGGATTGGGAAGGGCAGGAGATGGGATTACCAAATTTTCGATTGTGCTAGCGCCGACGGTATTGACGAGATGGATGAGGAGCTGCAGGACGAAGATCACAAGTAGGAGCGACGGCATGACGAGCGCGTTCAGGTATACTTCTGTCGTCTACCAGAATGAAGCTGAGGATGTCCGTTCTCAAAACCTCCCGCCAAAAGTAGAGCTTTCGCTAGCCTCCCCGCTCGCTTCATCCCCCTCCCCCCTCCCCTACCATGCCACCACCTTCCCAACACCCTTTGGAACATTACACCCACCTCACCACAGCTCTCTCCCCCCCTATTCCGACAATCCTCGACCTCGACATCCTCCCCTCCTCCTACCCACCCCACATCCATCTCGCGCCCAACGCACTCGCGCTCCCAAAACCCCTGCTAATCTCCCTCTTCGTGACCGCGCGACACATCTTCATCGCACATCTAGCTGCGCCTTCAGAAGATAGTCACGATGCGGCGCTGAAGGCGACGCTGGTGATTTTGTTTTGGGAACCGAATCATGCTACGGCGGCGAATTTCCGGAAGAGGTATTTGCGGGGGCTGTTGCTGAGAGGATCCGATGATGATGATGATGATGATGTTGGAGAAGACGAGATACGGGATGCTGTACAACGCGAGTTGTGTTTCACAGCAAGCCTAGTCACGAGCCCGTTAATCCGACATGCGAAGAGCAGCACCCTGTGGTCCCATCGTTTATGGGTCCTAAAGACCTTCCCCATCTCCAACACTTCCCCCTTTCACTCGTCCAACGCCCAGTCTCAGCCCCAAATCCCGCTGGTAGGATTCTGGCGTGAGGAGCTATCCGTTATCATGAGAGCCGGCGAGCGTCATCCGCGAAACTACTACGCCTGGAACTACGCGCGGCAGCTCTTTGCTACTCTTTCCGAGCGGGAGGAAGGCTCAAAAGCGGAGATGGCGAGGGGGAGTGTGGAAGTGGTGAAGAAGTGGTGTTTGGCGCATCCGAGGGATGTGTCTGGGTGGGCGTTTCTGGCGTTTCTGCTTGGGAGAGTGGACGGGGTGGGAGAGAAGGAGAGGGGGAGGGTTGTCCAGGATACGCGGGCGTTTGTGAGGAAGTACAAGTGGAGGGGGGAGAGTGTGGAGTGGTTTTTGAAGGTTATAGGATGACCCCTCGGACCTAAGTTGAATTTAGGGTTATTTCTTTAGATGTCAGCCTAATTGGATGCTTCTGGCTATGGTCGAAAACGCAAAGTCCAATTGTCTTTCAACGGCCACTTACGCCGACTTTATATGATTTTGTATTCGCTGTCGCTCCGTCGTGCTTCCAAATCTCATCATGCTTCGTAAAATACATTCTCTCCACGCTCAATACCTATGCTTCCTACTGCCATGCATGTTTCCTCCTGCCACTATCATACTGGCCCTGCAAATCCAATTCCAGGGTCGTTAGTGTCCAAACCACGACATCAAAACGGGCTTTAAAATGAAATATGGAGTCCTGCTCTCGATCCCGGAGTTGCTCCTTTTCCGTATCGTGTACTACCACGCACAAGGTGGTTGGTGTTATTCCCTAGTCAGGTGGCGATTGGGCTAGCCCGTTCAGCCCGTTCAACCTCCCATTAGGCCCCAGCATGCTTGGGATTGGTTTCCTCCTTGCCTTGGAGGTATTGACTCGAGGTACGCCCTGGATAACTCGAGGCTCTTTCATCAGGGTTGGGTCAAGCTTCGCAGGGGCTGCAGTATGTTAGCCACCATGAGTCGTTCAAATATGATTTGAAGGGAACGTACTTCTAGTGATAATCGACCTATAGTCCCCTGGAAACCTGCCCTGTGGCGGTGTAGCGGCCGCTGATCGCCAAAGGTGGTCTGATGTATTTGAGAGGAAGTCGGTTTTCGATTTGCTAAACAGAGATGTTCGGCCTCGGTTCCTCTTCGAGAGAATCATTTGATCAAAGAGCATGATCGAAGGGTCAGTCGGGGGCTTTGATTCGCGCTCATGGATGAATTCGTTGAAGCCTGGAAATTGTCAATAGCCGCAGGCAGGGTCGTGATGGAAGCTCTTACCCTGAGTTTGTTGTAATACATTCATGTAGTCAGCATTCTCGTGAGGCAGACTTCGTAGAAACCCATCCATGTTGAAGCGATAGAGCATCCCCGATTTCCTTTGATCGCTATTGGGAGCCACAAGGTATTTGCGGTAGGTGTAGAACAGACTGGCAAAACAACGAGCGAAAGCGGCACGGACTTGCTCCGGATGGAAAGCCGCTGGGCAGACGAGACATATTTGCATCGCACATCTCCCGTGAGCGTTAATCCCGCATCCTCCACACTGGTAGATGCCATCGTCGGCCTTGTCTTCACACACTGAGCATACTGATCGATCGTCATGGAGTCTCCATTGGAGGCAATGACCTTCTACCCAACTAATTGTATCGGTGTTCCGTACTGGCTGCAAGAGCATGTTTGGCATTATTGTGGAAGCTGCTAGTGTGGATTGCGCATAAGTAGAAGGTGCATAGTTCGACATGGTGTGGCTGTCGGTGGACATCGTTGTCATAGATAAGCTCGAGGAGTGGTTCGAAGAATGACCGCTGAAAGGTATACTGGGACGTCTAAGTGTAGGAATTCGATCGAAGCCGTAAGTCGAGCTCCGCTTTGATGAGCTGTCGAAGTGTCCAGAACGCTTCTCTCGTAAAGTTGCTTGGATGGCATAACCAGAATCGTTGCGCGAGATCGCCGTCATCGGCAATGGCGGGAAGGAGCTAGATGTCGGAGAGAGTTTGGGAGACGGAGGCGAGCTCCCCTTTGCGGTGGAGCTCGTAGATGGTCGATCATTAAGTCGTTGGTTTTCATTCTTCGGCGGCATAAAAGCATTGAACAACGGAGGCCTTGGAGGTAAAGATGCCCCAGTTTCTCCAAAGGAGGTGGAATTCAAGCTGACGTATTTGGCCAAGGAAGTCGTAAGAGGATTTCCAGTAAAGACTGAAGGGTTTTCGGATGAGAATGCATCGAACGGAAACAATTCTACGGCATAGTCGGGAGGACCTAGAGGGACACCATATCGGTTGTGATGTGGTGCAGCCATTTGTAGCAATGAAATTAATTTTCGCCGTTGCTGTTTCGGCAGCGGCGTAGGTCGTGTTGTAGATTCTATCTCATCTTGATCTAAATCAACAAGTACAAAATCGTCCTCTGGGAGCTCAACCTTCTCGTATCGACGCTCGATGCCAACAATATATGGGCAAGGTGCTTCAATGGCTTGGATGAGCCTTGCTGGGAGTATCGGGATAAAGATACCGGACCAGGTCAAGGGGTATAAGAGCTCAACCAGAGCTTTGCTTGCAATATGAAGCATCGAAGTGTGAGAAGATAGGAGGATGATACGAGATTCGGCCAAAGCGAACTGTATTACTGTCAGCGGAGCATGCAGTGAGTACGAACGGACCTTACTTCTATTAAGACTACAATATTAGGGATCGATAATGTTCGAAACAATGCATAAAGATCGGTCTACGTCATCGTTAGCAAAGGCCATCATACTAAGCTTCGGATATCTATACATTACGTGACCCTGGAAGCTCATTGATAGCTTCCTTCCTTGCAAATAGCCGTAACTCTCGGACAGCTATTTCCACTTGGGTTTTTGACGATATTGGACTCAAAGCCTCAGCGCACAGATTCACGACATATCTTTCGAGCGGTTGCCACATTCCAACTCTCGGTGAGCTTGGTGGTACGCGGACGATACCACCATCAGCCATAGGAACTACAATGGCCTTCAACCATTCCTTCCAGAAGCTTGTGAGAGACGGATCGCGGCCAAGAATGCCATATGATCTTGGGACCCAGAGGCCAGTCTCTCCATTTGTCAGACCGTCAATCTTCGCCGCGGCACCGTGCCTTACAGGACGTAGAAGATCAGCCATAAGACCAATTTTCTCCTCGACCGCACTGATATCATCCTCAAGGTTCTCCCTTTCTTCGGACCCCGAAGAAACAGAAGGAAGCTTGGCGAGCAGTCGGGAAAGCTTCACCCGCTCGACGGCCAGCCGCTCTCCTAGGCTACTGGCTAGCTCTCGCTCTTCATCCGTCATATTGTCCCGCCTCCACTCTTCGCATTTTAGTTCAAGCTCCTCAGAGGCTCGCTGATTTAGAGGAAGCCACACAATAATGCAGATTCCATAGAGCCGCGCGTTATCGCCACCTGTCATAGCAAACCCATGCCATGTAGACCTTGGCCTCTCGTCTGCTGAAACAATATTGACGTCGTTCGGGAATGCAAACATAGGGACGTAGTCAGGGAATGCACCTCTTCGCCTTGTTTCCTCGACCATGCTTTTGGGTGGATACCGATCCAAGAGGACAGGCTCGAATTTCCGTTTCAGAGGATGGGTATTTGCTTCGGCATTCAGTGGCTGAGGGTTAGGGATGACGGAGTTGTAATTGCTCAGTCGTTTCGAGGTACGCACCGATGCTACAAGCATTGATATTGTTAGTAAACCTCTCTCATCCAGCTGCAGTTGGGGAACAATAAACCAAGGCTGATAAGACAAAACCCAAGCCACTCACGCTGCCTAGCAACAGACGACTGTCTCTTCATGTCCCTAAACGATATCCGCCGTCGAATGCTTCCCACTCCTGATTTGAGCCCTGCAGCATCTTCCTTGGCGATCTTCTGGGTCTTTGGCCGAGGTTTGGGTCGGTTGGGCACCACAGCTCCAGCGCTTAAGGTCAAGTCTGATAGGAAAGAGTCCCTTTCAGAGGCAAACTTTCGCAGAGCTTTCTCAAAGTCGACATCGTTCAGCGTGCCCTTGCCATTGATCTGTATGCCCTTGATCGTCACGCTGCTTCGGTTACTATCCGTACCCTTGTTTTCTGGCGTAGAGGATATAGAGGCAATTGAGAATCGTGCTTCATCCGACAGACGGGAGAGGCGCTGATAGGAGTTTCGCTTCGTGTTACGAGGTGTTGCTGGTGACAGTGTCGAGTACCCATCCTCTGCCTCTGCTAACTTGTCTTCCTCAATTGTTGGCTCGGCTGGTTGGGCACCACCATCAACGGTAGATTGCTCATCTCTCCCCCACCTTAGTTGTTCGCTATCGACGCCTACGAGGAGGTTAGCATGTAAGCCCCCAGAGCATACCGGTGGCGCAAACCGGTGATGAAGAACCAATCTGCCAATGGTGCAGAGGAAGTATCGTTGGATGAGAGAGGGGCCATTGAATGTGCGTTAAGCTGTTGGGTAAGGAACGTGGGGGCTCAAGTATAGTGTGAGCGCGGTTGAGCAAGGCCTTCATGTCACAGATGTCATGTATTGCAAGACACGGGCAACATCGAAATCTCCTATAGTGTGCAGGTAGAAGCGGCAGTTATGTGAGGCTCACATGCAGAATTCGCATATGCGGATGAGCACAGATGCAAATTCCAGACAAAAGCAGAGACAAATGGTATCTAAGGTATGGAACGGCCTTTGCTTTGGCGAGAAATTCCCCAGCAAAAGCGGAAATGCGCAGCTAAGGGTCGATCATCAATCGCAGTCCCCCGTTAGGAGGTCGGTAAAGCGTAGGGAGGTAGAAAGTCGTCGGGGTAGGGAGTGTGCGTTGTCTATGAGTGCACTGTACTAGTAGATCTTTCTTGTATGGCCTCTCTCTCTCTCTCTCTCTCTCTCTCTCTCTCTTTCGATCTCTCCTCTCGGTGGTGGATGGCTGATGGCTAGGTAAAGCGCGAGGAGGGGCTGTCCACCCCCACAGTCCTCGGCCCCGCACAAAGATTGCCAGTGGGGCGGTGATTGGGTGGGTGAGCGAGTTTCACACGGCTCTTGGAATCACCAATTGATTCGCGGGCACGTTGTTGGCTTCTGGATCTTGTCCATTGATGGGGAATCTGAGCTTTACCTTTACATGATCAACTACGAAGAGTACCAGTCGTCTTAGCGGGGTGAATGTTGGACAAGGATCAGGCAGTAGTCAATCTGCTGGGAGTAGATCTGGTGGATGTACGGATTAGCCCCTGCTCTTTCGCGAATTGACGTCCTCCCATTGATTTTGACGTTATCTACAATACAATTCGATTATGTACAGCGTGCAGCAGCAAACTGCTCAGTTGTCCGCTTAGAAACATCAATATCTGCACGTCTCCAAGAATACCAAACTCTCCTACCCGTCCCCGTACGACGCTCATAGGAGGATAAGCTTTTCTTCAGGGGTAACAAAAGGGGGTGTGCCTGGCGGATGGTGGCGTTGGCGTTAAGACGTTTGACGATCTCGAGCATCTGGCTATTTTCATCGCACAAGGCATCATTGGCGAATCGCTACAAGCGGGCTCTTTGAGTATGTGTCCACCCGTTTCGGTACGGTATTCTTGGTGCGCCTACGGTCGCTTGTGGATGGGTTGACGATGATGTCGAATTTCCCGAGATTGGAGCAACAGTCCGATGCCCTGGTTTGCACCATGCATCGTCGTCGCGTTGTCGAGTGTGTCGAATTTTGCCAGAAAACATTCCACAAGCTTAACGTCTCTTCTCCATCAACCACCCGGTACTCAGGTACCCAGAGTCGCCCATGGCCGTCCGCCATCGAATTCCTAATTGCCCAAGTATAGTGCGGCCGCTCCTGTCAGCTTCCCTTGGTGGGAGCTCCGGGGGATCGTGTTGCTGTTCGATCAGAAAAGCAACCTGCATGACTTCCCGAGGCATAACAACAGGAAAGTCAACATGCTCTCCATCTGGTTCGATGACGTCCCAATTGAGTGATTTGGATGTGAATAGGGGTTTTGGATTGAAAGTAACTTTTTCAAGGGTAACTGGCCCATCGGCCAGATTTTCCAGCTGAGCTTCCAGAGCAAAGCGCGTAACTGTTGAGTACTGTTGCTTTTCGTTGCTGGCTGGAGCAGACGGGATATCTGACACCTTTGTGCGCACACTGAGACATGGCTGGGAACTGAACTGATATAGCTTTCTGAAGCTCCGTACCCGGCCACTGGATGCAGAGTTCTCCTTTGATATCGTAGTCTCGGAGTAGCTTAGACTTACGGCGAGGACATGACTGCCCTCTTCACGGAGATCAAAGCGTACAGTCTTCTGTAACGATTCTCCTGGCTCAACCTGCGATTTCTCTAGCCCATCATCGCTGGGCTCAAGATTAAGAGGGACTGTTAGAGATGGCGTTTGCATCTCTGCTCCTATTTTGATGGAAGTTACCACGCGTCCAGCGCCAGCTGGAAGCTCGTTATTAGCACAGAGTGTGCATGAAAACATTTCCCCAACATAGGCGGAGCCAAATGAGGGTGGTAATGTCAACTGTAGAGTGTCATGAGCATCCAAAGTCAAAATATATGACTAAAGGTAGCATACAATAGGGCTAAATATGAATTGATCATCAACTCTTTCGAAATCTGCATCTAGAGCAGCTTTATGATCGATTTTCAGAGACGAATCGGCTTGCTGAGCAGGAAGCGGAAATCGTTGTGACAGTGCTGGTCGAGACAAACTATCCTAATCAGTATGTGGCATTGTGGCAACGGCTTTTTTACCACCAACCGTAAGACTGATCATCCATCAGCCATCGTGAAAGTGGAGTATTTGATCAGTTGTCCAACCTTTCATGGAAACTGAGTGAGGTTCACGAAGCGGTTCCATAACGAGAACTATGCCCACTGATCAACAGCCGCAAGTTGGATGGACTACTTAAGTCTATACGTCAAATGCCAGCTGAATTTCGGTTGCAAATCTCCAGGCCTGGGTTTTCTATAGCCCAAGAACCATCCAAGTAGTTCAAGGGATGAAGGAAAGGATACAAGAGGACTCGAAACTGCGGAATGGCTCCGTTCAATGATGCGCTTTGACGTCACTCCTCCTGGTAGGGCTGCAGACATCGCATGGACTCGGCAATCTGCCTAACATCCTCACGGTACCTACAGTCGAGAACATTTATTCAGTATCAGAGAACCGGCACCATCGAGCTGATCGATACCCACTAAGCCATGCACCAGCGCCGTGGATAGAGACATCGTAAGCTTTTACACGCCACTGGAGCCGCAGTCATGTCTTCAACGCATCAAACCAGGTCCAAAACTGCAACCACGGCCATGCTAAACAACGATCCCAAGGCCATGTTTGAAGAGCCATTGACTCTTTCAACAGACGAGTCATCTCTTCCGACACCAGTCCTGAAGAAACGCAAGAGAACCTTGGTGCAGAAAAAGAAGCTACCAGTAGTAGACCCGACCTCTGAAGCAAGTCTGGAAAATTCTTCTTCATCGAAGAAGAAGAAGACCAATCCATCACCTGGCAAGGACAAGAACGAAGAGAAAAGGTTGAGGGTATTCCGGAAACGCGCTCCACAGTCCTACCTCGAGAAATTACATCGAGCAACGTCACAGCGGTATGTTGCCCTACCCTCTGACCCTCACGTCCCCGGAAGCTTACAATATTCCCTATGCAGAATGTTCGTGATCGACCGCATCCATGGTGGCACCGACGATGTGCCTGAGGAAACCATCGAAATGGCCGGTACCACAGGCAACATCTACCACGTGTACATCAGTCATCTGCCCAGCTGCACCTGCCCAGACAACCAGAAGGGGAACCAGTGCAAGCACATCGTTTATGTAAACTCTACCGCTATATTCTCGATCATACCGCGATGGCACTGACTACCTTGCGCAAGGTCTTACACAACGTCCTCAAAGCCCCCGAGCACCTCCAATACCAACTCGCCTTCATCTCCTCAGTAAGCCCCCCTTATCCATACCCCTCACCCCTCACCCCTCACCCCCAACCCCCACACTCTCCTGGCCTAATCGTACCACAGGAACTCCGCGAAATCTTCTCCCACGCACCTACTCCCCCTTCCTCCTTCTCCTCCCCTTTCAACCCCTCAAACCGCAAACCCATCTCCGGCGACTGTCCGATCTGCTTCACCGAATTCGCCCCCACTACCGAAGAAATCGTCTGGTGCCGCGCAGCCTGTGGCAACAACATCCACAAAGACTGTTTCGAGCAGTGGGCGCGGACTCGCGCTCGCGGGGTCGAGGTCACGTGCGTGTATTGCCGCACGCCGTGGCA